>ERZ857965.1428-NODE-1428-length-24195-cov-17.302693_pt1 | contig 24195 bp, 22 predicted proteins | sample MGYA00519758_ERZ857965 | MGnify/ENA primary metagenome ERZ857965 (study PRJEB31778, sample SAMEA3449381) | human gut metagenome | biome: human gut; feature: human-associated habitat; material: faeces | place: United Kingdom | collected 2010/2012 ... | reverse complement strand
GCGCAACGCGTTGCGCTGAGTCCTGAGGCTGTTGCAATGAAAATGAGAATCAAGGATAATCATAGGGCAGATCTATGGAGTTGAACGTGTATTTAACTCCATATGAGACGTGATTTATGATATAGAGTGCATTTCTAAAAATGTTTTCAGCATATTGTCTTTCTTTTAGATTAAAGTATCTCTTCGATCTGAAAATATCTTTTGCCTCGTCAACATTAAGTGCTGACTTTTGTATCAACTCGATTGTTAATTGAACATTCGAACTAAACGAATCCTTTGATTCCCGATACCTTTTACAGCACTCTTCGACATGTCTAAAAGATAGGAGGTCATCGTAAAATTCCACGTTTAAGTCAACAATGTCAACTTTGTATTGTTCAACCTCTTGAAGATATGACTTCAAAACAGGCAAGGCAAGATACGGCCCCACTGGACTCCATCCTGGGGGAAATACTAAAAGCGTTTTAGGCATATCAACGTCACATCTTTCGCAAATAATTCAATTGAAACACAACTACCATCATAATTGAAAATACACCAAGTCCTGTAACGAGAATTGAGAACATCGCGATGCTCGTGAACAGCGAAACAAGGAGTGTTGAAATAACAACAGCAACCGATTGCAAAGACTCCCTAATTGAAAACAGGCTCATCGATTCAGATCCGTCTCTCGCCAAATCCTGCAGCGATGTTATGAGAAGCACATCTTGAATGGCGTTTCCGGCACCGACGATAAAAAGGAAAATAAACGATATCCCAGACGCATAGCGATAGCCAAACGCCAGATACGCACCGAGCGCAAGATACGTCACAAAACAATATGATTTAACGCAATCGGAACCACTGATTAAACGACCGTATATTGTATTTCCGAACAACAGTCCGATTGTAAGACTACTCTGAAGGAATCCGTATTGTATCGATGACGAGTCAAATTGCAATTGCGCTATAGCTGGCAAAAGAGAATTCAGAGAGCCGAATGCCACGCCACTAGAAATATCGATTAATAGGAAACCAATTGCCAAGTGCTTCGCGTTAAGATCACTAAATGCAGTCCAGTTTTTTTCATTTTTGCTTATCCCCTCTTTATCATTAACCTCGATAACCGACGGAACATCTCGCAGCAACCAGAACGACGCGGCAAAAGAAAGCGCGTCTAATGCAAGAACAGCCTCCGCCCCAAATTGAGCGACAACAAAACCGCCGGCAACTGGCCCCAGAACCATCATCAAATTCTGCAGAAACCCAAACGAATTATTAATTACGTCGCGATTGATACTATTCGTATTGGCTCTTAACAACGAGTAAAAGCAGGGCATTTCAACCGTTCGGCAAAGCGATACCGCGCACGTAATAGCAAACATACTCCATTTACTATCAACAAAAATATAGCAAACGAATAATCCCGCGCGAATTAAGTCTGCCAATCTCATGGCCTGCAGTGTCCCGATACCCATCTTCTGAGGCAGCTGCGCGAGCGCAACTGAAAACAGAGCGGGGGCAAATCTGCAGCAGACCATCAAAGCAGTTGCAGAAACATCGTGAGTTACCTCGTAAATCAGCATTGGCAAAGCAATATTCGCACACCAATTGCCTATTTCGCTTATCCCTCTAGCAATATATAGGACCCGAACCGGACGGCTAGCTCTCAATACCGTGAACATCAGGATTAACCTCGTATTTCAGGCCTCGCTCATCCCTTAATAGGAATCCATAATCAACCAAGTACCGCCTCAACACGGCATAATCAGGATAGAGCTGTGACAGCACACGATTAACCTGAAGCTCCGTATAGCTTGTATTTAATTCAAAGAAAGAGACGGCCCATAGCAGCATGATTCTTTTATAGCTTTCCTTTTTTGGAATTGAAACCAGCTCGCCATTCTTGAGAAATCGTTTTTTAAAGTCTATTAGCTCATCCATTCACATCCTCCATTTCATACGCATCTAATACTAAAAATGCATACGCTTTAGGTCATCGTATTCGGCTTCTTTATTCGAACTAAACTCGAACTAATCTAAATTATTTGCTCAAACACTCTTCGAAAGCTCGTTTTTCACTCTGAGTAAAATGCCCTTCCCAGTCAGTCCACGAACAGGAAGGCAACTCACAGCGAGCGGAGTCGAAGCCCTCTACCGTCGGTCGTTCAAAATGCACGATAACCTTTTCGATATCCCCATCTGTTATCAGGTCAGAATGAACGACCTCGGTACCGTCTTCGAATGTCATATACGGGTACATCACGTAAACCACCTCGCAATCGTTAATCCAGTTTAGCATCAAGCTATTGCACCAAAGACAGCAAGCCCCCTTGATGAGTTGATGGTATCTGTTAAATGTCACGTACGATTCACATCTGGTGGGTACCCTGATGGCTACACGAAACGAAGCAGATTTACACCGGGAGGACCCCGTATGACAACCAAGTACACCGACGCGCCGCGCACACGTGTCATGACGCCGGCATCGCTCAACAACGGCGTTCACGAAAACCATTCCATCGGCCAGACCATGGCCATCGCGCCCAAAAAGGGCCTGTTTGACGACATTTCCATTCCCCAGATCATCGCCGGCGCCGCAGCTGCCGCTACGAGCGTCGCGCTTGCCTCCAAGATCGGTATCGCCGGATCGGTGATCGGTGCCGCTGTGAGCTCGGTCATCACCGTTGTGTCCTCGCAGGTCTACCGCCACTTTATCTCTGCCAGCGCCGAAGCCCTCAAAGGTACGCACGCCACCGTCGACTACCCCGCCGGCGCCTATGAACCCGTTGAATTAAATGCCGAGGAGCACTTAGGCGGCGCCGCGACTACCCAGAAGATGCGCCAGATTGCAGGGCGCGCGACCACGGCGCGCGTCGCCCCCGACAGCCTGCGCGCCAAGGCGGCGGCAGAGCGCAGCCAGACGCAAAAGAAGGTCATCATCTTCTCGATCGCCATCGCCATCGTCGCGGTTATCGCCTGCACCGCTGCCATCCTTATCACCACCGCCGGTGAGGGTCTGGGCGAGCGTCCCGAGCCGATTCTGTCGTCACGCACGACCGAGCACGACGCGGACAGCACTGGTCAATCGCAAAGCCAGCAGGACGACTCGCAGGGCACCTCCGCATCCACCGACTCGTCCTCGAACACCCCCGATCAGTCGCAGGGCGCCGATTCTTCTGTGAACAACAACGGTACGCAATCCGGCACAACCGACTCAAGCCAAACGACTGACGGCTCTCAACCGAGCACGGGCGACCAGACGAGCGACACCACGTCGGGAACGGGCTCAGCAGACAGCAGCAACACCAGCAACTCGAACAGCTCGAGTGGAACCGCGTCCGGCACGGCATCTGACAGCTCGAGCCAAGGCACGGCATCGGGCAACTAAGCACGTTTGGCCCTCATAGATAATCGACCTGTATAACGGGCGCGAACCGGCAACGGTCGCGCCCGTTTGCCTTGGGCGCCGAGGTAGCAAGCCCCGCGCGATGGTAAGATGCTTTGGTGTGTAAAGAGGAGATTTGCCATGAGCAAGACAATAGTTAAGCCCACGCTATCGCTGGGCAACCACATCTATCTGTATCGTCTGCTGCGTGATGCGATTGGGTGCGGCAAGCAAACGTTTATGACGCAGGTCGAGGAGGCGCTCGCTGCTGGTGACATGGCCGCTTATGACCTGGGCTTCGAGTCCACGCGCGAGCTGCTCGAGGAGCTCGACGACTGCATAAGGCTGACCGTCTTTAAGGGCGGTCGCCTGTATGCCACGCTCATCGCCAACGAGGCCTGGGATGCCGCCCTTGCCAAGGGCGAGGACAAGCCCAAGGCTGCCAAGGGTGCCAAGCAGTCCTACAAAAAGAAAAAGCGCGGCGAGAAGGACCTCAAGGCCGTGCGCCCCAAGCACGTTAAGCGCGCCGAGCCCGAGCCCGTGGCCGAAGTCGCTCCGGAGCCCGAGCCCGAGGCAGAGATCGAAGTCGCTATTGAGGTAACGGCAGAAGCCGACACCGAAATCACCGCCACGACCGATCCCGAAGTCATATCCGAGCAGGAAGCCACTGCGGAGCTCAACGAAGCGCCCAAGTCGACAACCGAAGAAGCTGCTGACCAACCCGAGACGCCTGCGTTCCAAAACAGCGATGTCTTTGGCAACGAGGCTGAGGACGATCAGTCCGACGAGCCCGCCGATCAAGACGCTACCGAGTCGGCGCCGGAGCCCGAGACGCCGCAGCCCGCCATCTCGCTCACGGTCGTCTATGACCCCGAGAACGCCAACGCCGGCATCACCACCATGGCATCCACGCCCATCGAGGCAAAGTCGAGTGTCGAGAACGAGAACGCGACGCAGATTGAGGTTGAAACCGCAGCTGTAGACGCGCCCGTCACCGTGGAGCCCGCAGATTCCGAGATCAAGCCGGAAGCAACGCCGGAGCCCGCACCCTGCATCGAATCCGTGCCCGCCGCTGCTTGCGACCAAATTCCCGCACCGGCACCGGCTCCGGTCCCCGCTGCAGTACCGGCCCCCGCACCTGCAGCGCCTGCCATCCCCGAGGATTTCCCCGTCGATTTCGCAACCGAGGTCTTCTGCCCCGGCCCATTGCTACACCAGCTGTCGACCTATCTCCCCTACGGCGCCGACACGCTCGGCATCGTCGGCGAGTACTACTGGATTGCCCGCGAGCGCGGTACCATCGAGGCCGCGCGAAACCGCGCAAGCTTCCCCCTGCGCTACACGCAGGCCGGCGAGCGGCACGAAGTCACCGTGCGCATCCGCCGCAACACCACCGGCGGTCTCGGAGCCGCCTGGACCATCGATAGGGTCGAAGAACCCGAGCAGTAACGATAAACGGCTCAAATCAAAATCAGGATTTGAGCCGCTTTTATTAGCATTCATCGATGTTTCGTGACCAACAGCGAGCGGGCCGCAAGAGTCCCAGGTTGCCGTGAAAGAGGAGCGACGCGTACTTCGGTACGCGAGCGACGGCTTGAACGGCAAGATGGGGTGCTTGCGGCCCGCGCAGCGTCGAGCAGTTACGCGGTTTGGAAAACCGCGTAACGATCTAGTCACGCGTGAGCTTACGGTGAATACGATGCGGCTGGGCTGCGTCCTCGCCCAGGCGCTCGATGCGGTTGGCCTGATAGGCCTCGAAGTTGCCCTCGAACCAATACCAGTTGCCCGGATTCTCGTCGGTGCCCTCCCACGCCAGAATGTGCGTGGCGACGCGGTCCAGGAACATGCGGTCGTGGCTAATGACCACCGAGCAGCCCGGGAACTCGAGCAGCGCCGCTTCGAGCGAGGACAGCGTCTCGACGTCGAGATCGTTCGTGGGCTCGTCGAGGAGCAGCAGGTTGCCGCCCTGCTTGAGCGTGAGTGCCAGGTTCAGACGATTGCGCTCACCACCGGAGAGTACGCCAGCGCGCTTCTGCTGGTCCTGGCCCTTAAAGCCAAAGCTCGCCACATAAGCGCGGCTCGGAACCTCGGTCTCGCCGACCATCATGTGGTCCAGGCCATCCGAGACGACCTCCCACAGGTTCTTATCGGGGTCGATGCCAGAACGGTTCTGATCGACGTAAGAAATCTTGACGGTCTCGCCCACCTCGAGCTCGCCCGAAGTCAGCGGCTCCAGACCCACAATCGTCTTGAACAGTGTGGTCTTACCGACACCGTTGGGACCGATGACGCCCACGATGCCGTTACGCGGCAGGGTGAACGAAAGGTCGTCGATGAGCACGCGACCGTCGAACTCCTTGTGCAGATGATGGGCCTCGAGCACCTTGTTGCCCAGACGCGGGCCCACGGGGATGCGGATGTCGGTCCAGTCGAGCTTCTGGCTTGCGCGGGCCTCGGCCTCCATCTCCTCGTAGCGAGCCAGACGAGCCTTGTTCTTGGCCTGGCGAGCCTTGGGCGAGCTGCGTACCCACTCGAGCTCGGCCTCCATGCGCTTGGCGAGCTTGGCGTCGCGGTTGCCCTGCGCCTCGATACGGGCGGCCTTGGTCTCCAGATACGTGGAGTAGTTGCCCTTGTAGGGATAAAGGTGACCGCGGTCGACCTCGCAGATCCACTCGGCAACGTTATCCAGGAAGTAGCGATCGTGCGTGACGGCAAGCACCGCGCCCTGGTAGTTGTGCAGGAAGTGCTCGAGCCACAGGATCGATTCGGCGTCCAGGTGGTTCGTGGGCTCGTCGAGCAGCAGCAGGTCGGGAGCCTCGAGCAGCAGCTTGCACAGGGCCACGCGGCGGCGCTCGCCGCCGGAAAGTACGTTGACCGGCATGTCGGAATCGGGCAGCTGCAGGGCGTCCATGGCCTGGCCGAGCTTGGAATCGATATCCCAGCCGTCGGCGGCGTCGATCTCGTCCTGGAGCTTGCCCATTTCGGCCATGAGGGCGTCCATGTCGCAATTCGGGTCGCACATCTCCTCGCCGATCTTGTTGAAGCGATCGACCTTGGCGATCATATCGCCAAACGCCATGCGCACGTTCTCGATGACGGTCTTGTCGTCGTCGAGCGGCGGCTCCTGCTGCAGGATGCCCACAGTGTAGCCGGGGGTGAGCCTGGCATCGCCGTTGGAGACCTCCTCGATGCCGGCCATAATCTTGAGCAGGGTCGACTTACCCATGCCGTTGGGACCCACGACGCCGATCTTGGCACCGGGGTAGAAGCTCAGGGTCACGTCGTCAAGGATTACCTTGTCGCCATGGGCCTTGCGAGCCTGATACATCTGGTAGATAAACTCCGCCATATGTCTGTTCTATCCTTTCTACCTGCTGTTTCCCTATTCTTGATTCGCTTTAGTGGAAACGAAATGAGGGAACCAGCTCTGAAACGTAACGAAAAAGGGGCATGGTTGCCCACACCCCCTAATACTACCTGGGAAAAGTCCCCCGGAACATACTATGAACTGCGTACGCTAGTTTTCCGCAACCTTAACGAGCGGCTCGCTGCGATTTGCGCCACAACAGATACGAGTAGACGTAGACGGCTCCAACCGAACCAAACGCCAGAACCGCAATCACCGCGGCGACGACTTCACTCGAAAGCACGCTGCCCGCCACGCCCATCACAATCAGGCCAATACCCAGCACCATAAAGCAGGCGCCGCCAAAACGCTGCGTACGGCGCCAGTTCTCGGGATCGGCAAGCGCCCAGGGTGTCTTGATACCGAGCGTATAGTTCTGCTTCACACGCGGCAAGTAGTTGCCTACGCCGATGAACAGCAAACCGACAACACCGGAAATCAGCACGTTAACCGAACCGACCGCCGGCACCACGCCCCAGACCGTAAGCTCTCCCAGCCAGCTTATGGCGCACATGAACAAGGTGAAGGCGATTACGAAGCCCTGGTAGAACTTGCCCGAGGTTCGATATGCCTCACCTTTGGGGTCGATGCGCGGCACCACGCAGAACATTGCGAGAAGCGCCAGAGGCAGCACACCGAGCGCAGAGGCCATCCAGCTAGGACCCCAACCGTCGACGGCGCCGTTCGCGCCCCAGTGCGTGGGAATCTGCGCAGGCAAGCTCGGCATTACCATGAGGTGCGCTGCGACATTGGCGACGCACAGAGCGACCAGCGCAATCCACACGCGCGACGATACCCCCGTGGGGTGAATGCCCTTGTTTTCGTTATTCATCCTTATCACCTTCAGTGTTTGTAAAGCCCATAAACCAGCCAATTAAATCCTGCATGACGGTGGTGTTTAAGCTGTATACGATGTTTTGGCCATGGCGCTCGTCGGTCACCAACCCGGCGTTTTTGAGCGTCGCCAAGTGATGGCTCAGCGACGGCTTACTGATATCGAAATGCTCGGCAAGCTCCCCCGCCGTGCAATTGCCCTCGCGCAGCAACTCCAAAATGCGCCGTCGCGTTGGATCGGCAAGCGCCTTAAAACCCTCTCCCGGCATAAGACCTCCTCTCATCATCTCTCATGACGTGCACACTATACTCAATATTTAGATGTTTGTCTAACTATCTAATCGCAATGCTTCAAACCACATCAAAGCAAACGCCATCGCAGCCTATGGGCGATTACCTATAATGGCGATAGCTAAAACACGACCGACTCCCCATCGGAGGATATCTATGACCGAAACCGCAGCTGCAACTCCCATCGAGACACGCGACACCAAGCTCGAGATTATCATGGGCCGCGAGGCACTCGATAAGCTCGCCGATGCTACGGTGCTAGTGCTCGGCTGCGGAGGCGTGGGCTCCAACTGCTGCGAGGCACTCGCCCGCGGCGGCATCGGTCACTTCGTCATTCTGGACAAGGACATCATCGCGCCCAGCAATATCAATCGCCAGGCCATCGCATTTCACAGCACCATCGGCAAGCGCAAGGTCGACGTTATGGAGGCCATGATCAAAGACATCAATCCTGCCGCCACCGTCATCAAGCGTACCGAATACCTGCTAAGCGACAACATCGACGAATTCTTCGCAAGCGTTTTGGAGCAGACAGGCGGCAAGCTCGATTACGTCATCGACGCCATCGACACCATCTCGGCCAAGCTCACCATTGCCAAATATGCTCAGGACCACGACATTCGTTTGGTTAGCTCCATGGGCGGGGCCAACAAGCTCCATCCCGAGTGTCTCCGCTTTGCCGACATCTTCGATACGGTACGTGACCCTATGAGCCGCATTATGCGCAAAGAATGTAAGAAGCGCGGAATCAAGAGCCTGCACGTGCTGTTTAGCTGCGAGGAATCGGTTAAGACACAGCCCCGCGACCCTTCCAACATCCACGAGCGTACCGAGCTCGGAACCGCCAGTTTTATGCCGCCCATCATGGGTCAGATGATTGCCGGCGAGGTTATCCGCCAGATCAGCGGCCGCGGCACCGAACGTGTACGCTCCGATGGCCAGCGCCTGGACTAGCGGAACGCGCCGAGATGGAGCCCCGGTTATTTGATGCACACTGCCATCTTGATTTGATGGCATACCCGAATGCTGTTGCCGACGAAACTGCGGCTATAGGACTGGGGGTCTTTGATTGCGGGATCGACCCACGCGACTTCGCGGCAGCAAAAAAGCGGGCCAGCCGCTACCCAAACATTATCGCGGGCGTCGGCCTCCATCCCTGGTGGCTCGCCGACGGCCGCTGCGGTCCTGCCGAAGTCAATCTGCTTTGCGAAGTTGCTGCCCACGAGCACTATATCGGCGAGGTGGGACTCGACTTTTCTGCGCGCTTTGCCGGAAGCGAGCCGCTGCAAACACAGGCACTTGACCGGCTCTGCGAGGCTCTCGCGCAACATCCTCTTACCGGGCGTGTGATATCAATTCACGACGTTCGTTCGGCAGGAGCCGTACTGGACGTCCTCGAATCGCATGGACTACTCATCCCAAACCCCGACTCCCCCGCTATCATCTTCCACTGGTTTAGCGGTACTTCGGACGAACTCGTCCGCGCGCGTAATGCGGGCTGTTATTTTTCCGTGAACGAGCGGATGCTCGCCACCAAGCGCGGTCGCGAATACGCCCGACAGATCCCACTCGATCGTTTACTGCTCGAGACCGATGCGCCGGCGGAGGCAAACACCGAAACAAGCGCACAGTCGCTTATCAGATCGCTCACATGGACCTCAGAACGCATCGTCTCACTCAAAAACCGCGACGCAGAGTGCATCGAGTCGGCAGTTTTAGCAAATGCGCACTCTGTTTTTGACCTTCGCTAGCCCCGGTGGGCAAAAAATGCCAAATATGAGTACTGTTGCAAATCCAGTCACATTATTTTACGGCAAAATAGTGCCTTGATAATGTACAGCTATCCATTATCAAGGCACTTTAAGGTGGTTAAAGTCATTTTTAGCAGGTTTTAATCACTCGCAGACACCCAACTAGGCCCTCAATAGCTTAATTTCGCTGTTACTAAATTAGTGACAGTACTCATATTTAGCATTTTTTGTCCATGGAGTCCCGGGGGCCGACAATTCGACTCCCCGGGACTGCTCACCTATTCGGAAATCGGCACTCCATGGCCCCAGGAGCCTTCCATGCCGCATACGGTCGAAGCAAACCCCGCCGCAAAGTCGAGTGCACGCTCGATGGCCTCGGCACCATCCTCGCCACGCTTGACGGAATCGAGATAACACATCAGGAACGAAGTCAGGAATGAGTCGCCCGCACCCATGGTGTCCTTCATATCCGTTACCGGCTTAGCCAGTTGGCGGTAATAACGATCGCCATCATAGGCAATGCAGCCCTCAGCGCCAGCCGTTGCCGATACGAAACGCGGACCTAGGCTCCTCACCCATGCCAGACGCTCGCGAATCTCATCCTCATTCGCGGCGTCTGCCGCGCTAAAGAACGCGAAGTCAACGTAGGGAGCAATCTGCTCGTAGTACTCGTCGGTCGAATCGTCCGAGAAGTCAAACGAAACCGTGATGCCCGCGGCCTTCAACTTGGGAAGTTCACGCTCGGTAAAGCAATAGTTGCCCGAGTGGACTACGTCGAACTGCTTCACGTACGCAAGGTCAAAGCGATCGAGCACATAGCGCGCATCACCACGGATGCCGCCCTCATTGGAGCCAAGGAAAACACGGTCGCCGTTAACGACGGTCACGCGTGCCGCACCGTTCTCGCCGATGAGCTGCTTGCACTTGGCAAGCTCAACGTCCTCATCCTCAAGACTCGCAATCACATGCTCAGCAGCAGCGTCATTACCAAAGATGCCCATATACGCGGAGCGCGCGGCGCCGCACTTCTTGGCATACACGGCAAAGTTCACCGCATTGCCACCCGGATACATTGTGTGGATATGCTCGTAGCAGTCGACGACGTTGTCGCCAAACCCCAGTGCGCTCACGTTAAATGCCATGACGCCGCCCCTCTCTCTTATGCCAACGGAACCACTGTTGTGACAGCAGTACCGCCCAGAATCTACGCGAGCTCCAGCAGCTCCGGCAGCTGGTCGATAATCTTGTCCGCGGCATCCTGGCTAAAGCCAAAGCGCTCCTCGCGCTTGGCAATAACCGTCAGGCCGGCTCGCTTACCCGCGGTAATGCCCGGAACGGAATCCTCAACGCAGCAGCAGCGATTCGCGGGCAGCCCCAGCAGGTCTAGCGCATGCAGGTAGATGTCGGGCTCGGGTTTACTCTCCTTAAACTGCTCGCCGCTCACCACATACTCAAAGGCATCCGACAGCCCGCATGCGTTGAGCACTTCCTCGATGCTAACCATGGGAGACGAGCTGGCAAGCGCCACGCGAACGCCACGGCGCGGCAGCTCTCGAATCGTATCCACGGCGCCTGGGTTAATCAAAGCCTGATAGTCGCGCGGACGCTCATGCGCCCACTCGTCCCAACGGGCCAACGCTTCCTCGCCAGTGAAGTGCCCCTTACCGGCGCGCTCAAACCAATCGACCAGCATATGCAGGAAGAACTGATGCGAGGTACCGACCTGCCCATTCAACTCCTCTTGAGTCAGATTAAGCCCAAGCTCCTTGGCAAACGCGGCAGTCTCGCCCAGGTAGTAATACTCGGTATCGACAATGACGCCGTCCATGTCAAAGATAACGGCGTCGAACGGAAATGCGGACACGGCACCCTCCCTAACAAAAGGGCGCCTGCAAGCAGGCGCCCAAACCATGCATTATCGGCGATTCTAACCCAGCAGCTTATCCAGCGCCATTGCAATACCATCTTCGTTGTTATCGGCGGTCACCATCTGGGCCACAGCCTTAACCTCATCGACGGCGTTACCCATGGCAACACCGGTGCCGGCCCACTCAATCATGGACTTGTCGTTCTGGCCGTCGCCAAACGATACGACCTCGCTGGCATCGATGCCGAGTTTGGGCAGGGCACCCTCGAGCGCACGGGCTTTGTCGATACCGGGCGCCGTGTACTCAAAGTACCAGTCGGCCGTAAACATGCCCGAAAGCGTCTGCTTAAAGGGCGCATACATCTCCTCGTAATGCGCCTGCAGGTAGGCCGGATCGCCCGCCGTCAGCAGCTTGTCCACGGGATAAGCATCAGCGACCTCATGCAGGCTCTCGACCTCGCGGATCTTAAGATCGCACGCATCGCGCTCGTATTTGACGATGTTTTTCTGCGAGCCGTCAGGCAGCGTGATCATGCAGCGGTACGAGTCCTCGACGTGCAAATCGCGACCGAGCGAAATCATAGGGATCACGTCAAAATTACGCAGGTGATCAATCAGGCGATGCAATTCGTCGGCAGGCATAGCCTGATCGAACAGTACCTCGTCGGTCTGGGCATCGACGACGTGTGCGCCGTTAAAGGCAACTAGCAGACCGTCATGGTTTTGGAGGTCGAGCTCCTGCGCCAAGGCGTGGAGCCCCCATGCGGGACGGCCCGAAGCCAAAATGAGCTTAATGCCCGACTCCTGCGCCGCGAGCAGCTTCTCGCGCGTACGCGGGCTAATCACTTTCTGATCGTTGGTGAGCGTACCGTCGATATCCATCGCGATGGCTTTGATTGCCATATATGCCTCCCTGTCATTGAACAACCTTGTCTGAGCCATCATACAGAACACCCATCGCGACTCCGTTTACAACGGGCAAAAAGTCATATTGTCTCGAACATGAACGGCGTGTGGTCGTGAAGCTTTATCGCTCAGGTCAAATACGTCTGCTAGCGACGCTCATCCGTCGGTGCGCCCTCGACGATCGCGATGCCCGCCGATGCACCTAACGCGCTGGCGCCGGCCTCGATGAATGCGCAAGCCTCTTCGTAATTATGGATACCGCCCGCCGCCTTGATTGCCACGGCATCGCCGAGCACCTCGTGCATCAGCCGCACGTCCTCGAGCTTAGCACCGCCAAAGCTTCTGCCGGTCGATGTCTTAAGGAATCCCGGCTTGGCCTCCAGCGCGATCTCGCATACACGGCGCTTGGCGGCGTCGTCGCCGTCCAGCTTGCACATCTCGACGATTACCTTGTCAGTGATGCCATGCGCGCGACAAAAATCAGCAATGGTAGTCATCTCGCGCTCGATGGCATCAAAATCGCGGTTCTCGATCGACCCCTGATTCAAAACGTAGTCAATCTCGGTAAAGCCACACGCAGCGTATTCCTCAAACCTCGCAAGCTTCTCCTCAAGCGTCATAGTGCCCTGGGGAAAGTCGATAGCGCCGGCAAGGATGATGTCAGAGTCCTCGAGCATGGCGCGGCCCGTCTCGTACTCCTGCAGGTTCGCAAATACGCAGCGAAAGTTGTACTTTAACGCCTTCTCGACATACTGCTCAAACGTGTCCTCGGGGGCATCGATATAGTCGATGTATTTATTGATGGGTTTGGCAAGCGTCATGCTGGGCCTCCTTGTTCAGGGCTGGCAACCGATTCGTGGCTTCACGCGAAAAACCACGTTCAATGTACGCCCGGCATGCAAGGACAGCGTCCGCATTCCGACAAGCGGTATGAAATTAGCCTTAAAAGTATATTCATGGACAGCGAATGGTGCCGCACGCGGATGCCGACAGCAAGACATCTCCCCCTCTCAATACACCCTCATGCCCATTCAGAATAGCAAGGGGCCCGTATCTGTTGGGATACGGGCCCCTTTCGGCCGTGACCTATCTCAGCAACAAAGACTACTTGCAGTGAGCGCGGTAGAACTCGATCGCACCATCTTATCCGAGCCGGGGCACGTTCGCATAGCGTGGCGCGTGACGGTTGCAAAACCACCCCATTTGAAACAAACGCAAAAAAGTACTTGCAAAGACGCGTTCCGACATATAAGTTGATAAAAGACCGCCGTTGCGGTTTTAAGTAGATCGAGCATATTCAGTTTCAGTTTTCAGCGTGTAAGAGAAAGAAGATCGGCAAAGTACAACCCCAAACGCAATGACAACTTAATGAGGTAACTGCCACATGTGAGGCACCCAGGGCATTGCTGTCTCGATTTTGAGCACGATGCCTTCCGCCTTGCATGGGCCGTTCTATCCCGCCCCTGCAGCAACTGCCTCACGGGCTCATTGAAAACCGCATAGCACCCCAACGTCAGCACATCACCCACGGCAAGCACATCACTCACGACAACCAACACATCAACAAACAGCACGAACATCAACCGATTGGAGAAGCTATGACAAACCACCACGCTGAAGACGGCGATAAGAAAAGCATTCTGGATGCCCGCATTGAGCGAGCATATGCAAACGAATATGACGCCGCCTTTGCCGCCGCGACCATCAAAAACTACGCGTCGCTACCGCTCGCGACGATCTTGGCCGACCACCCTCAACTGCTGAAGCGCTGCACAAAGATCATGGGCGACCCCGACATTCGCAAGCTGACAGACCCCTATGCCCCAAAACGCGACAACGATTCGTACGTTCTTACCGTAGGCTGCCTAGCCCATATGCTTACGGCGCTCGACACGAAACTCAAGCTCGAATGGGAACCCGACGAGCGTCATGAACTCGAAAGCAAGCGGAACACCCTGCGCACCGCACTGTTCCTTCCGTTGGACGGCCTCAAGCGCTGCAACGTCGAGCTCAATACACAGGCGCGGCAAAAGCGCGGAACCACGGGGCAGAAAACTCCAAGACCCCATGCGGCCATCGTCGACCGCAACCGATATAACCGCATGACCGCGCACTTTTCCGCCGAGGGAGCAGCCATAAGGACGCTGATCGACCTGCTGTGCCTCCTGAGCATCAACGAGCTATTTGAGGGCTATCTCGCCCTTGTTCCCGCGACGGCACCCAAGTCGGTAGCAAAGATCATCGAGACCTGCAGACGCCAGTTTGAGCGCCATCGCAATGGTAGCGAGATGAACGCCAGCATCGCGCAGCACTACGCGGCTCATTACAAAAATGACGGATGTGCCCCTGTCGAGCATCAGCTGCGGCTCGCCTACACCACGCCCGTCGCAACGCTCCATCGCTTTGGAGCCCTTGGCGCTTGCGAGCCGCACGAACAGGCAGCCTGCCCCACAACCGAGCTCGATCTCAGGCTCGGACGAACCCTGTAGCCCGCCAGCCCCTCCGCGGGCAACAATCCTATTCCACAACACAACCAACAGAAAGGAGTCCTCATGGACACCAATCATTCCCCCATCATCAGCCCCCTCACCATGCGTGAATCCGCCCGAGGTATCACGCTCACCAGCATTTACGATGAGATGCTCGCCCGTCGCGAGCTCTCCGTCATGGGAAACATCGAAACCCCGATGGCCCACGACCTATGTCAGCAGATCCGCCTGCTCGATGCCACCGACCCCAGCCGCCCCATCACCATATTTGTCGCCAGCGCCGGCGGAAGCGTGCGATCGGGCCTTGCGATCTATGACGCCATGCGCCTCGCATCGTGCCCCATCCGCACCGTCTGCCTGGAATTCGCCGCGTCCATGGGCGCCGTGATCTTTATGGGCGGCGACGATCGCCGTATGGCGCCCCATGCAGAGCTCATGATTCACGACCCGCTGATCCCCCAGGGGGCAGGCGGCTCGGCACTTGCGCTGCAGAAAACCAGCCGGCGTCTCATGCAGACCCGCAAGACCCTCACGCAAATCCTCTCGGACCGCAGCGGCCTCACGCCCAAGCGCATCCAGTCCCTCACTGCAAAAGACACCTACCTTTCGGCCGAGCGCGCCGTCGAGCTCGGCTTTGCCCACGAAATCCTCTCGACCACCAAGGAGGTCGCCCATGCCTAACCTCGCCAGCCGCCTCGCCGCATCTGAGTCCGCATCGTCCACCATCCTCGCCAAGGATCGAACGCTTTCCTGCAACACCCGCCAAACGGGACTCAACAACAACGCACTTGTGATCGGCCCCTCGGGAGCCGGCAAGACCCGAAACGTCCTCAAGCCCAACCTGTTGCAAATGAACGCAAGCTACATCGTGCTCGACACCAAAGGCACGCTCTGTCGCGAAGTGGGACCCGTGCTGGCAGCCCACGGCTACCGCGTGCAATGTCTCAACTTCGCCGACCTCAACACCGTCCCGGCCCTTGCGCCCGGCATCGAGCGCTGCGGCTACAACCCCCTGAGGCACATTCGCCGCAAGGCGGACCAGGCCCAACCAGCAGGACATCCTCTCGGTGGCAAAGGCCATCTGCCCCATCGAGGACAACAATCAGCCTTTTTGGGATCATGCGGCGGCAAACCTGCTGTCGTGTCTTATCGCCTACGTCACCGAACAGCTACCCGCCGACGAGCAGACGATCAGCTCGGTCATCAAGCTGATCGAGCACCTGCAGGACGGTGCCACGGGTCGATTGTTTGACGACCTGATCACGACCGACCCCCAAAGCTATGCCCTCTCGCTATGGCGGCGCTACGCCATTACGCAAAATGCCGAGCGCATGCACGCGAGCATCGTCGGCATCCTTGCCGAAAAGGTCATGTGTCTGGGATTCGACGGTGCGGCACAGCTCTATCGTGAGTGCCATCAGGTGAACTTCGCTTCCATGGGACACACCCCCTGCGTCCTGTTTGTAACCGTGAGCGATATTGACCGCAATCTCGATCCGCTGACCGGCCTCTTTATTTCGCAGGCGTTTATGGGCCTCATTCGTGAGGCCGATAGGCAGCCCGACGGCAGCCTGCCCGTGCCCGTGCGCTTTATGCTCGATGACTTCGTAAATCTGCAGATCCCCCAGATCGACAACGTGCTCTCGATTATCCGAAGCCGCAACATCTGGGCAACGCTGCTGCTGCAGTCGACCAACCAGCTCGATGCGCTCTATGGCGAGGCACGCGCACGCTCCATCATGGGCAACTGCGACACGCATCTGGTGCTGGCGTTCCAGGATCCCGAGAGTGCCCGGGTGTTTTCCGACCGCGCCGACGCGCTGCCCAGCACGCTCATGGCGACGCCGATCGATCGCTCGTGGCTCTTTGTGCGCGGTCGCACTCCCGAACAGGTCGAGCGCTTTAGGCTCGAAGACCATCCGCTCTACGGGGAGCTGCCCGAGGCGCAGCGAGACCATGCGGAGGCCGAGATCTAGGCGCAGGGTTCTCGCGGCGCGCGGCGCCCCAGCGATGTTCCACAAAGGCCGTGCGCCCCGGGACTACGGCAAAGCAAAGGGGCCCGCATCCGATAGGATACGGGCCCCTGACTATAAGGCGCGATGCGTTAACAGCAGCGACTACTTGCGATGCGCGCGATAGAACTCGATGAGCGCCTGGGTCGAAGCGTCCTGCTCGGCCTTGGCGGCGTCATCGTGGAAGGCCGGGGTAATCTGCTTGGCAAGCTGCTTGCCCAGCTCGACGCCCCACTGGTCGTAGGAGTCGATGCCCCAGACCGTGCCCTCGACAAACGTGATGTGCTCGTACAGGGCGATGAGCTCGCCGAGTGCGAACGGGGTCAGCGTGTCGCCGAAGATCGAGGTCGTCGGGCGATTGCCCTCAAAGCAACGGGCCGGGACGATCTGCTCGGGCGTGCCCTCGGCACGAACCTCATCGGCCGTCTTACCAAAGGCGAGCGCCTTGGTCTGGGCCAGGAAGTTGCCCAGGAACAGCTCGTGGACATCCTGGCCGCCGTCGGTCGCAGGGTTGGCGGTATTGGCGAAGGCGATGAAGTCGGCCGGAACCACCACAGTGCCCTGGTGCAGCAGCTGATAGAAGGCATGCTGGCCGTTGGTGCCGGGCTCGCCCCAGAAGATCTCACCGGTGTCGGAGGTCACGGCGCTGCCGTCCCAGCGGACATGCTTGCCGTTGGACTCCATGGTGAGCTGCTGCAGGTAGGCCGGGAAGCGGTGCAGGTACTGGCAGTACGGCAGCACGGCGTGGCTCTTGGAACCGAAGAAGTTGACGTACCAGACATTGAGCAGGCCCATCAGCGCGACGGCGTTGTTCTCGAGCGGGGTGTTGCAGAAGTACTCGTCGATGGCGTGGAAGCCCTCGAGGAACTGCTGGAAGCGCTCGGGGCCGAGCACGACGATCAGCGACAGGCCCACGGCGGAGTCAACGGAATAGCGGCCACCGACCCAGTTCCAGAAACCGAAGGCGTTGGCGGGGTCGATACCGAAGGCCTCGACCTTCTCGAGTGCGGTGGAAACGGCGACGAAGTGCTTTGCCACGGCCTCGGCGTTCTGCTCATCGGAGCCGTCGATGGCGCCCTGAGCCTTGAGCTGCTCGAGCATCCAGGTCTTGACCTCGCGGGCGTTGGTGAGGGTCTCGAGCGTGGTGAAGGTCTTGGAGACGATGATTACGAGCGTGGTCTCGGGATCCAGGCCCTTGAGCTTCTCGGCCTGGTCGTTGGGGTCGATGTTGGAGATGTAGCGGCAGTCGATACCGGCGTCGGCATAGGGACGCAGAGCCTCGTAAGCCATGACCGGGCCCAAATCGGAGCCGCCGATGCCGATGGACACCAGGTGCTCGATCTTTTTGCCGGTAACACCCTTCCACTCACCGGAGCGCACGCGCTCGGCGAAGGCATACATGCGGTCCAGGACCTCGTGCACGTCGGCGACGACGTCCTGGCCGTCGACGATGAGCTGGCCCTTCTCGCTTGCCGGGCGGCGCAGCGCGGTGTGCAGGACGGCGCGGTCCTCGGTGGTGTTGATGTGCTCGCCGGAGAACATGGCGTCGCGGCGCTCCTCGAGCTTCACCTCGCGGGCAAGATCGCACAGCAGCTTGACGGTCTCATCGGTCACCAGGTTCTTCGACAGATCGAAGTGCAGGTCACCGGCGTCAAAGCTCAGCTTGTTCACGCGCTCGGCATCGGCGGCGAACCAGGCCTTGAGGTCGATACCCTCGGCCTCGAGCTTCTCCTGATGGCCCTCGAGTGCCTTCCAAGCGGCAGTCGACGTAGCATCGATAGGTGCGGCAACAGTTGCCATAGAGTCCTCCTCAGCATACGGGCGCACGCCTCCATGCGCCCGGACATTCAGATGCCACTATTCTAGCGCAGGTCAAGACTATAATCAGCGAGCGTTGCCAATCGGCCCCCAAACGGCAACCGACCAAATAGGGACAGGTTTATTTTGGCAGGTCAAACGCTTTACCAATCAAAAATAACCCGTCTTTTTATGACAAATATTAGGCCGCGGCACACACGCTGCCGAGCAACTCGCGCAGAGGAGACCCAATGCCCTCAAGCAATTCGGGAGCGATAATGGCAAAAACGGGAACCTCGCCGGCTCCCGCGACGGCAGGCACCTTGCCCTCCGAGACAATACATCCATAAGGGACAAAACCGTCTTCGCCGGCATCGAGCACGGCCATGCGACGCGCGAGTTCGCGCGCAAAGCCGGCAGTATCGGCATCGCCGATCGCCAGGACAAAGTCCACGCCTTCGTCGGTCGCCAGGGCCACGGCTTCGTCGATCAGTTCGTCTCCCCCGTCACCCTCAACCGAGCCGCAGCGAAAAAGCACGCGCTCGAGCAGAGCTCGATCAAGCGAGCCGAGCGCCGCCGAGACGAGCTCATCACGCGTATGCTTGTCTCCGCCCAGCACGACCAGCGCCTTGGTGCCACCGTAGTGAGCGACCAATCGTCCGCACCAGCGAGCCACGTCCCCATCCGCAACAAGGCGTGTCGGCATACCAAACCCATAGTTGACCATTGTCCCCACAACCCTTCCGTGCTTTATGGTGGTATCGATCGTTAGGCTCATGCTACGAAGCGAGCTTTTCCGAGCTGTTTCGCGCTCTTTAGGGCTGCGTTAAAACCCGATGCAGCCGCACGACCATACCTGCCAAAAAGGGACAGGTTTTGACGATGTCCGGACGAGCGCGTATTATCGAACATGTATTCGTTAAGAACATGTGTTTGATGGGAGGACGCGTGGGGCACGAGCGTCACACCTATATCTGCATCGACCTCAAGACGTTTTACGCCAGCGTCGAGTGCGTCGACCGCGGGCTCGACCCGCTCACCACCAACCTGGTCGTTGCCGACGAATCGCGCGGACGCACGACCATCTGTCTCGCTATCACGCAGGCCATGAAGGACCTAGGGATTCACAACCGCTGCCGTCTATTCGAGATTCCCGACGGCATCGACTACATCAAGGCCGTACCGCGCATGCAGCACTATATGGAGGTGTCGGCGCAAATCTACGGCATCTACCTGGAATACGTGAGTCCGCAAGACATTCACGTCTATTCAATCGATGAATGCTTTATCGACGTGACACCCTATCTGGACCTCTATCACACCGATGAGGAAGGCTTCGCCTGCATGTTGCGTGACGAGGTCTTGGCGCGTACCGGCATCACGGCGACGGTCGGCATCGGCCCTAACCTATTCCAGGCCAAGGTTGCACTCGATATCACCGCCAAGCACGTGCCCAGTCGCATCGGCAAACTCGACGACGAGACCTTTCGCAAGGAGATCTGGCCCCATCGCCCCATCACCGACATCTGGGGCATCGGCCCCGGCGTGGCGGCCCGTCTCGAGAAATACGGCGTCTACGATCTGATGGGCGTCGCGGCGCTCGACGAAAACCTGCTTTACGACGAGCTCGGCGTCAATGCCGAGTATCTCATCGACCACGCCTTCGGGCGCGAGCCGACAACCATCGCCGATATTCAGGCCTATCGCCCACAGGCAACCTCAACAACCACGGGGCAAGTGCTATCGAAAGGCTATGCCTATGAGCAGGCCTACACCGTCTTGCGCGAGATGGTCGACAACGCCGTGTTGGACTTAGTCGATAAGCACGTGGTCTGCGACAGCATCTCGCTCTTTGTGGGCTACGCGAGCGAACGAGCCGACATACGCCGGCTCGATGCCAGCGGTACAGCGCAATATGTGGACGGATGCGGACACCTACGCTCGAGCACGTCGAGTATCGAACCCACCGCAACCGCCGGCCCCGAGCTCGCGCCCCGTGCGCCCAAGCCCGTCCAGCGCGATGACGAACGGCGCCGCCTGGTGCGCGAGGCGCAGGCAATCGATGGCATCTTTGTGGGAGAGCACGGCGGCAAACCGCGCGGTGGCTATGCTGCGCTCTTTGCACACTCAAACGCCTCGCGAAAGCTGCCCGAGCGCACCAATTCGTTTAAGAAGATCATGGGCTATTTCGATGAGCTCTGGGCGCAGACTGTCGATCCCAAACGACCGGTCAAACGCATCAACCTGGGATTTGGCAACCTCATGCCCGAGGAATTTGCCACCATCGATCTATTTAGCGATATCGAGGCGGATGAGCGCGAGCGCGACCTGGCGCGCGCCGTCCTGGCCGTGAAGGGCAAGTACGGCAAGAACGCCCTGGTCAAGGGATTAAGCTTTACCGCCGGCGCCACCGCACGCGAACGCAACGATCAGGTAGGAGGACACCGTGCCTAAGTCCCAACAACAGCCGATGCGGCCACCGACACCTTTTGAACGCCTAGCGGACCCCGAGGGCAGACGCCGCGCCGCCGACCCCAACCTCACTGCCAACGGTGCCGTGCGCGCCGGCCGTGCCGCGCAGTTTATGCCCTTTGCCGCCCTCACGGGATACTACGAGCTCGTGCGCAAACAAGAGATCACTGTTGAGCCCAAATGCGAACTCACGGAAGAAAAAGCCCTCGAGCTTTCAAAAAAGCTCGAGGGCCTCAAACGTGGCGACTTGGTTCGTGTCACCTATTACGATACATACGGCTATCGCAGCCGCACCGGCATCCTTGACGAGGTACTCCCTGCCTTCAAGCTCCTCAAGCTCAAAGACATCGCCATCGACTTCGACGATATCCAAGGCATCGAGCTGCGTGGTCGAGCCTAGCGACGAGAACGCTTGCGCAAAACGAGAGCAATGCCAAGCACTGCGGCAGCTGCAACCAGCAATCCCAAGACCAGCGTGAGGGTCGAGTCGCCAGCGCGAGGCAGCAAGCCGTCCTTCGGAGTCTTCTTAGCGGTCGTCGTGACGGTGGTCGTGGTGCTGCTCGACTGGTCGTTGCCGCCCGTCTGGCTGCCACCAGGCTGATCGCCGCCACCCGGCTGCGAAGGATCGGTGGGTTCCGTCGGATCCGGAGTACCGGGATCAACCGGATTCTCCGAATTCTCCTTGCGCTGGATCCAGACCTGGCAACCATAGAACGGGTTGGCAGTACCAAGGCACAGACCCTGGTTGGTCACCGCAAAGGTGCGCAGACCATGGTTATACGGATCGTTAAAGCCATTGGTCGTCAGCGTCGTAAAGTTCACGCCGTCCTCGGTCACATACATATCAAAGCCGCGCTCAGCATCGTGCAGGTAATGCATGCATGCGAGCACACTCTGCAACTTCTTGAGGTTCTCCTCGCTCAGCAGCTTATCGAGCGCATCCTGAATATCGCTCGGCAACTCGGTGCCATAGGCATCCTCGTACTGCTGCTTCAGGCTCTCATAGCTATCGAGCATGTCCTGATACTGATCGGCAAAGGACTTGAAGTACGCAATCTCGCTATCGATTTTCTGAACATAAGCAGCGTCGTCTTCAACGTCCGTGGACATCGTCGCGCCCTGATTGCAAAGATCGCCCGCAGCCTCATCTAACGCATCGCTCAGATCGCCAAAGCCCTTAGCAACCTCAGTCTTCTCGTCATCGACATCGGCAGCCTCCTTCGAATCATCGACATCGGCGGCTTCGTTCGAATCATCGTCCGTAAGCTTGTCCACGGGAACGATGGGGGCATCGGGCGATTTCTTGTCGAGCAGGTGATCGAGCAGGTCCCTAAGGCGCTGAACCTGAGAGCCCCACTCCTCGGGCGTCATATCGATAATGTCGCCATTGGAGAACTGGCCGATCGGCTCAAGCAGGCTCGCGGTATCAAAGGTACCGATATACAGCTTGCCGTCGAACTTCTGCATGCGCCAAATGTACTGGTTCTCGTTTCGGCCAAAGCCCGAAGTCAGGCCGGAAATACCGCCCTCGGGGAACATGTCGGTGCGATCGCCAACGACGAGCTCCATGTTCTCGTCCTTGTCCATGCGATAGATGTTAACCGACTGCTCAAGATTGGCATTCACAAACGAGCAGTCAACGCCACCCATGCTGCTCTTGCCGCCCTCTTCGGTGTTGGATTTGTTGAACAGGATGCGCTCGAGGGCAATCTCCTCGTCGTTGTATTCACCGATATAGAGGTAGTCGTTGTAGACGATGAGGTTGGCAGCGCCAGAACGGGTACGGGCAGGATCGATGCCAAAGCAGTACTTTGCACCGTCCGTCTTCTGATCGCCGACAATGGGAGTCCACGAATAGCTGCCGTCGGCATTCTTGTCGCCACGGACCATGGCAAACGACTGCATGGAATTATCATCGGGAGCGTTCTCGGGCGTACCGGTGCAGATGGTCGCATAGAGATGGCCATTGTACGAGACCATATCCCAAATGGCGCCGCCGTAGATGCTGTCCTGATAGCGAATCGTCGGATAGCCAAACAGCGTCTCCGAGTTGGCAATCTCGGTGAAGCTGTCCTGGCCCTTCGAGGGGTCAGACGACGTCAGGATTGTCGACACAAAATTACCGTTCGCGTCTTTACCCACATTACTGATGACGAGCTGGCCATCATGGACGCACATGCCGCGGATACCGGTAGAAATGCCCTGCTTGTAGGCAGCACCGTAATCCTGCATGCTCGAAAGGCCCTGATAGACAACTTTGTACTCATCCGTCTTAGGATCGATCTCGTATACAGCAGGCAGGCCGCCTTTGCCGTCATTGGTCCTGACGCTGCCGCAGAAATAGAGCTTACCCTTATAGCTCACGGCATTGCGGAACAAAGGAGCGACGCCGTTGAGCGATTCAGAGAGTAGCAGCTTGGTCTCACCGGTCTTGGTATTGATCTTGACCAAGATGCCGCCGCTGTCCTTGTCGGCCGTGCCGTCCTCCTTCTGCTGTCCATAGAAGAAGGTACCGTTAAACATGGCCTCCAGCGTCAGGCGCATGGTTTCGACATCAAAGGAATCGCCCAGCGTGCTGTTCATGAGCGTCAGCGTGTTGCCCATCGCCGCATAGCAGGTGCCCACATAAAGCCAGTCACCATAGCTCGCAGCCGCCCAAGTGTAGCTCTGGCCGCGATCGCCTTCGTTGTTGGCCGTATTACCATCGGCGCCCGGAACGGCAACGGCACCGTTACCCTGGTAGTCGACGATGCCATCCGGCTGCGACGTTCCTACCGTAGGATGCGAGAGCTTCTCAAAGGAATACCCATTTCCCGCATTGTAGGTAACGGCACCCGATGCGTCTTCGGCGTGCGCCGGCAGCGGCGATACCAAGATAGCGGCAAGCGCTGCCACCAAGCCAAGTGTTCCCACTCGTCTCATAAGGTTATAGCCTCCCCTGTCCTAAAGCGGTTGATTTTCAATCTCAACGCAACAGCCTGAACGGACCCCGCGTTTCCGCAG
>ERZ857965.1412-NODE-1412-length-24366-cov-3.814857_pt1 | contig 24366 bp, 22 predicted proteins | sample MGYA00519758_ERZ857965 | MGnify/ENA primary metagenome ERZ857965 (study PRJEB31778, sample SAMEA3449381) | human gut metagenome | biome: human gut; feature: human-associated habitat; material: faeces | place: United Kingdom | collected 2010/2012 ... | reverse complement strand
CTATTATAATCGCAACAGGACAATAAATATTTTTATTCGTGGAAAGGCGGCAAAGCTTATGAAAATCAGAAAACCGGCATTTGTAATTGCGCTGGCGCTGTGTCTTGTTACAGCACTGTTTGTGCCTCAGGCAGCGCTTACGGCAGAGGCTGCATCGGTAGTGAATATTTCTTCCGCAGCAGGACTTGCCAAAGCTCTCACAGACTCAAAGAGCGCAGCATACAAACTGACGGCAGACATCAGCGGCATCAAAAAAGAAATCAGAGTTACCGGCGGCACCAAGACACTTGACCTGAACGGCCATACAATTAAAGGCAGCAGCACAACAAGCCTTATCTATGTAAATGGCGGCAGGCTGACTGTTAAATCATCAGCATCCGGCGGAATGATATATAATACAAACAGCAGCGGTGATGCCGCAGGCTGCGGCAAAGGCAGACTTGAAATCAGTTCTGCAGCGCTGCAGGGCAAATCGTACGGTATATATCAGGACGGCGGGACTGTCAGCATTACAGGCGGCAGTATTAAAGCAACAGGCAAGTACGGAATTGCAATGTATATGACAGGCTCAGATAAAGCGACCGCTGTAATTTCCGGAGGCAGCTTTACAGGAACCAGACAGGCCTTAACCATGGACAGAGGCAAATGTACTGTTAAAGGCGGAACTTTTACAGGCAGACAGAGTACTGCAATAAATATAAGCCCGCTTACCGGTAAGGCTGTATTTTCAATGACTGGAGGCAAAGCAGTATGCAAGGTTAAAGAAAGCGCGGCGCTGGGGGCGCAAAACAGAACTGATCTCAGTATAACAGGCGGTACATTTATAAACGAAAAAGGCGGATATCAGCTTCAAATCTTTGATACCTTCTCCGGTAAAAAAGAAATTGCAGAGGGCATTTTTGACAAGGACAGCGTGTATGATGATACACCTGACGGCAAGGGACTTATAGCAACCTCGTTTAAGCCAAATAGTACAAAATACAGCAGCGGGATGACTGTTACAGACCCTGATGATCTGTATTCGATGTATATGAACGCCTGCGAGAATCTTGAAACAAACATAAAATTCTCATGCTCCAAAGAGCTCTATGAAGTATTTGCATATTATGCAACTGACTGGAGCGAGGGTATGATCACCAAGCATCATACTGAGTGTACGGTTGAAAACGGTAATGCGACTGTAGCGGTAAAAATCAGCTATAACCTGATGCACAATGTTACCGCGCTGGGCGAAAACCCTAAGCTGGCGTCAAAGGCGGGAGATACGGCAGTAAAATACAACAATCAGATGAACACTATCCTTAAAAAAACCGTTAAATCGGGAATGACAACCAAGGAAAAAGCAAGAGCCGTACACGACTATATGATTAAGAACTACTCCTATGATTATGCGGCAGTTAAAAATCCGTCAAAGCATACCGCAAGCTACGAGTTCTACGGTCTGCTCAAAAATAAAAAAGGAGTATGCCAGAGCTTTGCTCTGCTGTATGCTATGCTTATGAACAGAGCAGGCGTTGACTGCGGCACCGTAAGCGGCTTTGCGGCAGGAAGCGCAGGAGGCAGTGACTATGAGGCGCATATGTGGAATGTAATAAAATTAAAGAGCGGCAGCAGATATTATGTAGATGTAACCTTTGATGAGGGAGCATCTTCCGGCTCCAAGGTTTCAACCAGGTTCTTCTATAAGTCAAAGAGCAAATTCTACGGACTTAAATATCATATTGCCTATTAGATAATACAAGGAGAAATTCATTATGAAAAACATTTTTAAAGACTGGAATTACAAAAAACACGCAAAGCTTGTCACAGGCGTATATCTGACACTGTATGCGATAGATATGACCATCGGATATTTCGTATGCAAAAAATGCATTGACAAAATACAGGAAATAGAGGCGGAGGACTAGCGAGATGAAAGCATTCCTTGAAGAATTTAAGAAATTTGCGCTGAGAGGAAATGTGATGGATATGGCTGTAGGTATCATTGTAGGTGCCGCATTTACGGCTATAGTCACATCACTTGTTGACGACCTGCTTTCACCGCTTCTGGGACTTCTGGTAAGAGTCAATTTCTCAGACCTCAAGGTTTCGGTGCTGGGAGCAACCTTTGCCTACGGCAACTTCATAATGGCGGTTATAAACTTCCTGCTGGTGGCATTTGTGCTTTTCCTCATAATCAGAGCAATGAACAGAATATCATCACTTGGCAAAAAGGAAGAGGAAGCAAAACCTACTACCAAGGAATGTCCGTTTTGTAAAAGCGAAATTGCAATCGAGGCTACGAGATGTCCCAACTGTACATCACACCTTGAAGGAAAGGAGCAGTTATGAACCTGTTTGACACTGTATATATAGGAAGCCTCAAGGTCAGAAACCATTTTTTAAGGTCCGCAACCTATGAGGGCAGAGCTGATGACGACGGCTCTCCAAACGATGAGATATTACGGATATACAGAGAGCTGGCAGAGGGCGGCATAGGAACAATTATAACCAGTTATACATATATCGCAGACTATGAAAAGCCTGCTGATAATCAGCTGGGAATATATTCAGACGAGCTTACCGATAAATACAGAGCGGTGACAGAGGCAGCCCACAGCGGCGGCAGCAAAATAATAATGCAGCTTGTTCACGGCTCCTCATGCAAACAGGCTGACCCGGATAATGCCAGAATTATCGGACCATCGGCAATTGCACACCCCGACTCAGGTCTTACACCAAAGGAAATGAGCATATCTGATATAGCTGATATGGCAGAGCTGTTTGCAAAGGCGGCAGCAAGAGCTAAAGATGCAGGCTTTGACGGAGTGCAGATACACGCAGCTCACGGCTATCAGCTTTCACAGTGGATAACACCGATATTCAACAGAAGAAACGATGAATACGGCGGCAACGCATTAAACAGATTTCGCATAATATCAGATGTGTATTATGCTGTCAGAGAGGCTGTGGGTGCGGATTTCCCTGTATGGATAAAAATTAATTCATCCGATGAAGTTCCCGGAGGAATTACTGTGGAAGATTTTCTTGAAATGGGCAGAGAAGCAGCAAGGATAGGAATTGATGCCATAGAGGTAAGCGGAAACAGGTGGAGATATCATCCTGAAACAGACAGAGCCTATTACAAGGAAGCGGCAGTAAGACTTGCAGAGCTTATTGATAAGCCTGTAATACTGACAGGCGGCCTCAGGGAGCTTGCGCAGCTTGAGGAAATAAGCAGAAGCAGTAAAGTGAACCTGTTTGGATTTTCAAGGCCTCTGATAACCGATCCGGGATTTATAAGCACATTGAAATAGGAAAGTAAAAAAGCGTGGGTGACCGCGCTTTTAATATGTATTGATTTCAGCTATAATTTCACTTAAATTACGTCTGCTGTAAAGTATTCGCAGAATTAGTATTCTGCTGTTTGACTCATCGGGCATATAAGAATGTTTAGAGTCCATATCTGCTCCTTATATTATCAATAACAGATTTGCCGTCTGAAACACGCCCCTTTTTGACATCCTCAATGCCTTCTATTATCATCTTGGCTTCGTATATTTTCCGTATGGTTCTTTCATAGTATTCAATATCCATAACCACGAGGCGTCCGTAACCGTTTTTTGTTACAAATATGGGGCCGTTTTCCTCAGAGCGGCGGCGTTCTATATCTACTGTATCTTTTAATGCGCGCATAGGAATAATCTGCATAATAAAACCTCATTTGTGTGGTTATATTGTGCCTTTAATTTAGTCACAAGTCAATACGGTTGAAACTTTTGCTGTGTTCTTTGTGCAATCGTATGATACAATATTAATGCAGAGATAAAAACACAGCTCCGGTTGGTAGTCCGGACGCACCTTACGGTGTCAGTAACCTGCCTCCTTGGTTGTCCGTTCTCTGTAATCACATAATTAAGGAGGATTTTCTGATGGAAAAGACGACAAGCAAGCTTACAGTTATTTTTGAGGACCCTTTCTGGATAGGGCTTTACGAACGGCAGACAGGAAGTCGGTATGAGGTTTGCAGAATTGTATTCGGAGCCGAGCCTAAGAATTATGATGTTGCAGAGTTTATGAGGAAAAACTGGCGGAGGCTGAAATTCAGCCCGGCTGTATCCGGTGAGGCTCTAAATGAGCGCAGAGTAAATCCCAAGCGAATGCAGCGCGAGATAAGCAGGGCTATGAAGCAAAGAAGCATCAGCACCAAGGCGCAGCAGGCGATAAGCCTTGCAAGAGAGCAAAACAAGCTGGAGAAGAAAAAGCGTTCCAAAGAACAGAAAGAGGCCGAAAAACAAAAGAAGCTTCTGATACATCAGGAAAAGAAAAGACAAAAGCACAGGGGCCATTAACCTCTGTGCTTAATTCGTTTATATGTTCTGCGCTATCAGGCTTCCTATCTGCTCTGTAGTGGCAGGAGTTTTGCCCTCAGACATTATATCAGGAGTTCTGTAGCCTGCGGCAAGTGTTTTCTTTACAGCGCTTTCGATGGCGTCAGCCTCGTCTGACAGACCGAATGTGTATTTGAGCATCATAGCTGCCGAAAGGATTGTAGCCATAGGGTTTGCCTTGCCGGTGCCTGCAATATCAGGCGCAGAGCCGTGAACAGGCTCGTACATACCGAAATTGCCCTCTGCAAGAGAAGCCGACGGAAGCATTCCGAGAGATCCTGTAATCATACTTGCCTCATCTGAAAGAATATCTCCGAATATATTGCTTGTAACGATTACGTCAAACTGCTTCGGATTATATACAAGCTGCATTGCGGTATTGTCCACATAGAAATTCTCAAGCTCAACCTCAGGATAATTCTTTGCGACCTCTGCAACTGTTTTTCTCCACAGTCTGCTGCTTTCAAGGACATTGGCCTTGTCAACGCTTGTAACCTTTTTGTTTCTCTTCATTGCCATATCAAAGGCAACCTCTGCAATTCTCTTTACTTCGCCCTCTGAATACTGCTCTATGTCATAGGCTGCCTTGCCCATATTGGTATCCTTGTAGCCTCTTTCACCGAAGTATATACCGCCTGTAAGCTCTCTTACTACCAGAAGATCAAGACCGCCCTCTACCTTTTCAGGTCTGATAGGGCAGGCGTCCTTGAGCTCGTCAAACATTATTGCAGGGCGCAGGTTTGCAAACAGTCCCAGCTCTTTTCTTATTCCAAGCAGCGCTCTTTCAGGTCTTTTGTCACCTGGCAGGGAGTCCCATTTAGGACCGCCTACTGCGCCGAGAAGCACAGCATCGCTTTTTTTTGCAATATCTATTGTTTCCTGCGGCAGACATTCGCCCGCAGCATCTATTGCAGCGCCGCCTGCAAGAACCTGTGTGTAATTAAATTCGTGACCGTATTTGCCGCCTACGGCGTCGAGAACCTTAATCGCCTCGTTTATAACCTCAGGGCCTATGCCGTCGCCGGGTATTACAGCTATATTGTATTTCATAACAACCTCCTATTTGATAGAATTAAGCAGTCCACCTGACTTAATAATGTTATTTATAAATTCAGGAAACGGCATTGCCTTGTATTCAGTACCCTTAGTTATATCCTTTATGGTTCCTGTTTCAAAATCCACAGAAACCTCATCGCCCGCTTCGATAGCCTCTGCCGCTTCAGGACATTCTAAAATAGCAAGTCCGATGTTAATTGAGTTTCTGTAAAAAATTCTTGCAAAGGATTTGGCTATAACGCAGGAAATTCCCGATTCCTTGATAGCGATAGGGGCGTGCTCTCTTGAGGAGCCGCAGCCGAAGTTCCAGCCTGCGACCATAATGTCGCCGTCCTTAACCTTGTTTACAAATTCCCTGTCTATATCCTCCATACAGTGGGATGCAAGCTCCTTGTGGTCTGCTGTGTTTAAATGTCTTGCAGGGATTATTACGTCTGTATCCACATTATCTCCGTATTTATGAACAAAACCTTGTGCTTTCATTGCTACATTACCTCCTTGGGATCTGAGATTTTTCCTGTTACTGCTGATGCAGCGGCTACTGCAGGGCTTGCAAGGTATACCTCTGATTTGGTATGTCCCATTCTGCCTACAAAGTTTCTGTTGGTGGTTGCAACGCAGCGCTCACCCTCTGCCAGTATACCCATATGTCCGCCAAGACATGGTCCGCAGGTAGGAGTTGATACAACGCAGCCTGCATCAATGAATATGTCAAGGTAGCCCTTTGCTATACATTCCTTGTATATCTTCTGTGTTGCAGGAATTATGATACATCTTACATCTCTTGCAACTGTTTTCCCTTTAAGAATTTCGGCTGCCGTAGCCATATCTTCAATTCTGCCGTTGGTGCAGGAGCCGATTACAACCTGATCTATTTTAACATCGCCTACATTGTCTATTGTCTTTGTGTTTTCAGGCAGGTGAGGGAATGAAACTGTTGATTTAAGCGAGGATAAATCAATTGTTACAGTCTGCTCATACTCTGCGTCATCATCGGGAGCATAAACCTTGTACTCTCCGTTTACTCTGCCATTCATATAGTTTTCTGTTACCTCATCAACCATGAATATGCCGTTTTTGGCGCCGGCCTCTATAGCCATATTTGCAATGCACAGTCTGTCGTCCATTGAAAGTGAGGACAGACCCTCGCCCATAAATTCAAGGGATTTGTACAATGCGCCGTCAACGCCGATAGTTCCGATAAGATGCAGGATTACGTCCTTGCCCGAAACATATTTATTGAGCTTGCCTTTGAGCTCCACCTTGATTGCGGACGGAACCTTAAACCACGCGGTGCCTCTGGCCATACCTGCGGCCATATCAGTAGAGCCTACGCCTGTTGAGAACGCTCCGAGAGCTCCGTATGTACAGGTATGGGAGTCGGCTCCGATAATGCAGTCGCCTGCCTTGACAAGACCAAGCTCAGGAAGCAGGGCATGCTCAATACCCATATTGCCCACATCATAGAAATTAACTATTTCGTGTTTTCTTGCGAAAATTCTTGTCTGCATACACTGCTGCGCAGCCTTGATGTCCTTGTTAGGTGTGAAATGGTCCATTACAAGAGATATCTTTGATTTATCAAAAACCTCGGTAAATCCTGCTTTTTCAAATTCGTTAATAGCAACAGGGGCAGTAATATCATTTGCCAGAACCATATCAAGCTTTGCATCAATAAGCTGTCCGGCTTTAACCTGATCAAGCCCTGCGTGCGCCGCAAGAATTTTTTGTGTCATTGTCATTCCCATAATAATTTCCTCCTTATTAGAATGCTCTGTTGATAGCGCTGATAAGAGCATTTATAGATGCATAGATAATATCGTTGTGTATGCCTACGCCCCAGAATGTTTCTCCGTCTTTGGAGATTGCAACATATGATGCGGCTCTTGAGTTTGACTCTGATTCAAGCGCGTGCTCGTGATATGTTACGAAGTCGTATTCCAGACTGTAGTGGCTGCTTCTGAGAGCTGTGGTAACAGCGTCGAGTCTGCCGTTTCCCTCGCCCTTGAGTGAGAGATGCTCTCCGTAGATGGTAGCCTCTATGCTTACCTTCATTATATCATTTTCTCCTCTGGAGAAGGTAGCATCCTCTATGCTGATTTTATCTTTTCTGTTGACATACTGCTGCTGGAATATCCTGTGGATTTCAGCAGGGGACAGCTCCTTGTGAGCTTCGTCTGATATATGCTTCATCAGATAGCCGATTTCTTCTCTCATCTTCTTAGGAATATCGTATCCGTAGTTTGTTTCAAGTACATAGGCCACGCCGCCCTTGCCGGACTGGCTGTTTATTCTGATTACATCGGCCTCGTATTCTCTGCCTACATCATGCGGATCTATCAGCAGGTAAGGGCACGACCACTTGTCAGGGTGATTTGTTTCAATATGGTGCATTCCCTTGGCAATAGCGTCCTGATGTGAGCCTGAGAATGCGGCGAATACCAGACTGCCGCCATAAGGCTGACGAGGGCTGACCTTGAGGTCTGTAAATTTTTCATACATTTCAACGACCTTAGGCATATCCGAGAAGTCAAGCTGCGGATCTACACCGTGTGAAAACAGGTTCATGGCAACTGTAAGTATATCGGCATTGCCTGTACGCTCGCCGTTTCCAAACAGTGTGCCCTCAACTCTGTCGCCGCCTGCCAGCATGCCAAGCTCGCAGTCTGCAACTGCAGTTCCTCTGTCATTGTGAGGATGCAGCGATACGATTACGTTTTCTCTGCAGTGGAGGTTTTTGCTCATGTATTCAACCTGTGAGGCATAAACATGTGGCATTGACATCTCAACTGTTGCAGGAAGATTGATTATTGTTTTTCTTTCGGGACACGGCTGCCATATGTCGATAACTGCGTTGCACACCTCAAGCGCGTAATCAACCTCTGTGCCTGTAAAGCTTTCAGGGGAATACTCGAATGTGAAGTGTGTGTCTCCCGGGAAACTGTCCGCATATTTTTTGACAAGCTCTGCTCCGTCTGTCGCTATTTTTTTGATTTCGTCCTTTGATTTTATGAAAACCTGCTCTCTCTGCGCCACAGAAGTGGAGTTGTACAGGTGGACTATTGCGTTTTTGACGCCCTCAAGGGACTTGAAAGTCTTGTCGATTATGTGCTCCCTTGACTGTGTCAGTACCTGTATTGTCACATCATCGGGTATGAGATTTTTTTCTATTAATGTACGAAGAAATTCATATTCAGTTTCTGAGGCAGCAGGAAATCCCACTTCTATCTCCTTGAAACCCAGCTGACACAGATATTCAAAGAATTCCAGTTTTTCTTCAAGGCTCATTGGAACTATAAGGGCCTGATTGCCGTCGCGCAGGTCTACGCTGCACCAGATAGGCGGCCTGTCCATATGGTCTTTTTTAACCCAGTCGTATGACGGGACGGGAGGCATAAAATATCCGACCTCGTATTTAGTATGATTTTTCATTCCTTTGATGTTATCGCTTGCCATAATAAACGTCCTTTCGTATAAAACAAAAGCCTTGTTCCCAACATTAGATCAGAAACAAGGCTGAATGTATAATAAAATATAAAGAGAATCTTAAAAAAGTGTTGAGAATATCTAATGCTATATAATTATGAATCACAAGTGAGGCATAAGAGTAGTAATAAGATTAAATTTCTCCTTTCTTATTTGATATGATTATTCTATACCGTTTTGTCCGGTAAGTCAATATGTTTTTGTGAAAAAACACAATATTATTTATACCTATATATTATGCAGCAACAAAATTACATATTGTCGATGTCCGCCGGAGTCAGAATTCGTATTTTTTCAGATTCAAGCAGGTTTTCCACTTCCGAAGCGTCATCAACTCTGACAACAAGATAAGCCTTGTTTTCTGTGCGGGTGAGAAAAGCGTACATGTATTCCATATTTATATCTCTTTCGGCAAACAGCCTGACTATCTCGGCAAGACCGCCGGGTCTGTCGTTTATCTCAACTCCTACAACATCGTTGATGGTTGCAACAAAACCGTTTTTTTCAAGAAGCGCCTTTGCTTTCTGGGGATCTCTGACGATCAGCCGCAGTATTCCGAATTCACTTGTGTCGGCAATAGACAGCGCCCTTATATCTATACCCGCTTTTGCAAGTATATCTGTTATTTCTCTTAATTTTCCTTCTTTGTTTTCGACGAAAACCGATAACTGTTTAATAGCCATTGTTTTACCTCCTAATCGTGAAGTTTTCTTTTATCAATTACTCTGACAGCCTTGCCCTCGCTTCTTGCGATTGTTTTAGGCGTAACAAGATGCACATCGGGGCTGATACCCAGGATGCCTTTGATTGCAGATGCAAGTTTTTTCTCGCGGGCTGTTATTTCTCTGACCGTATCCGAGAACTGTCCGGCACTGAGCTCTACATTGATATCAAAGGTGTCGGTGTTTTTAACTCTGTCAAGCACGATCTGATAGTTAGGCGTGTAACCTTCGTTCAGCAGAACAGTTTCGATCTGTGAAGGGAAGACGTTTACCCCCCTTATAATCATCATATCGTCGCTCCTGCCAAGCGGTTTGGACATTTTGATGAAAGTTCTGCCGCAGGAGCATTTTTTCCTGCTCAATACGCACAGGTCTCTTGTACGGTATCTGAGCAGAGGGAAAGCCTCCTTGTCAAGTGATGTGAAGACAAGCTCGCCGACACTGCCTTCGGGAAGCACTTCGCCTGTATCGGGATCTATAATTTCGGCAAGGAAGTGGTCCTCGTTTATATGCATGCCGTTTTGCTCGCAGCACTCGAATGCAACGCCGGGACCGCTTGTTTCTGTAAGTCCGTATATATCATAAGCTTTGATTCCGAGGCTTTTTTCTATGGAATGTCTCATTTCCTCAGTCCATGGCTCAGCTCCGAAAATACCTGCCTTGAGAGTGTTGTTTTTAATACCCTTTTCCTCCATGCTTTCAGCTATATATGCGGCATATGAAGGGGTGCAGCACAGAATTGTTGACTGCATATCATTCATGAACTGTATCTGCCTGTCTGTATTGCCTGATGACATGGGGAGTGTCAGACAGCCTACTTTATGTGAGCCTCCGTCAAGTCCGGCGCCGCCTGTAAACAGACCGTAGCCGTAGCATATATGGCATACGTCATCTCCGGAGCCGCCTGCTGCCACAATAGCCCTTGCGCAGCAGTCCTCCCATAAATCTATATCATGCTGTGTATAGAATGCGACCACACGTCTGCCTGTTGTGCCTGAGGTTGAGTGAATTCTGACGCAGTCTGATTTTGGTACTGCCAGCATTCCGTCAGGGTAGCTATCCCTGAGATCGGCTTTGGAAATGAAAGGCAGCTTGTGAAGATCCTCAATCCCTCTTATATCTTCAGGTCTGACGCCTTTTTCGTCCATCAGATTTCTGTAGTAGGGAACATTGTCGTAAACATGCTGTACCTGTTTTACGAGTTTTTGTGACTGGAGTTTTTGAAGCTCCTCCACCGGCATGGTTTCAATATGTTTCTGGTAGTAGTTATTGGTCATATTTAGTCTCCTTTTTTGAATTTGAGGGCGAAAACATAAAAACCCTCTGCTGTTGATTGCAGAGGGTGAAATATTTCACGGTACCACCTCAGTTCATCATTGCCTCACGACAATGACCTTTGCGGGCACTATCATGCCCTGACAGGTAACGGCTGTCTGCCGGCGGCGCCTACAAGCGTTTGCCTTCAGCGTGCATCTGTTCGGAAGGAATTCGGTTAATGTCTGCCTGCTGCCTCTCACCATGCCGCAGCTCTCTGTAAGGTTTGTCTTAACTTACTGGTTTCCGGTCATCGATTTTGAACTATAGTTAGATTATACATAGCTGATATATTAAAGTCAAGAAAAAATTATTGATTTATAACAAAAAATCTGATATAACATAGGTATACAACACAAAAAGAAAGAAGAGATGTTTATGTACAGATATTTATCCCACCTTATAATCTATTCGGACAGAAGCGAAAGCTCCATACTTTATGAAATGGGAGAGCTTTTCAGAAATTACGACAACGGAGTCAAAGAAAAATCAGAGCTTGTAAAAGATGCATATAATATAGTAAGAAAAATTCTCGATATATCAACCGCATATGCTTTTGATGAGAATTTGTGGACAAGCTATCTGACATACTACCTCATAAACTCGGAAAATTCATTCAGCGCCTCGTGCGAGAGGAGAGGAGCTATAGAGGGAAGTGTCAATTCCTTTGCAAAGCACGATTTTGAGATTTTTATGAAGCTTTTCAGGTTTGATTTCAGTGAAATCGAAAGAGAACTGGGAACAGACTGTTTCTCAATTCTGTGTGATTACAAGGCGGTGGAGAAACCATCGCTTATGTACAATCCGTATGTGATGAAAAGTGTCCGGGAACTTCGGGTGCAGCTTGAAAATGCAGAGGATCCGGATGAATTCTTTACTGTTGTATCAGATTTTTACAGAGAATACGGCGCAGGCATATTCGGAGTTAACAGAGCGTTTCGTATTTCAGACAGAGAGGATATACTCGAATTTGAGCCCGTAAAAAGCATGGATGATGTTGTACTGGAGGATCTTGTAGGATATGAGGTCCAGAAACAGAGACTGCTTGAGAACACAAAGGCATTTGTGGACGGAAAGCCCGCAAATAATGTGCTGCTTTATGGCGACAGGGGTACCGGCAAATCCACCAGCATCAAGGCTGTTGCCAACAGGTTCTGGCCGGACGGCCTCAGAGTTATTCAGGTCTACAGACACCAGATGAAGATGCTTTCAAGGATAATCTCTGCAATCAGAACAAGAAACTACAGATTTATAATATATATGGACGATTTATCCTTTGAGGATTTTGAAACGGAATACAAATACCTCAAGGCTGTAATAGAGGGAGGACTTGAGTCAAAGGCCGAAAACATCCTTATATATGCAACTTCAAACAGAAGACACCTTATCAAGGAAACGTGGGATGACAGAAACGATATGGAGCATACGGGAGAGCTTCACAGAGGCGACAGTATGGAAGAAAAGCTGAGCCTTGCAGACAGGTTTGGCGTTCAGATTTACTACGGCAAGCCGTCTAAGGACGAGTTCTACAGAATCATAGACGAGCTGTCCGAAAGTGAAGGGGTTGCCATGGACAAGGAACAGCTTCATAAAGAAGCCAATGCATGGCAGATACGTCACGGCGATGTGTCCGGCAGATGCGCAAGGCAGTTTGTGGACTATATCAAAGGTAAGGCATAATATCAGATTTGTTAAAACGGTGCGGCATATTGCATTTTTCGCTGTAAAAAATGTAACAAGTCGCATTTTTTCGTTGTAAAAAGTGTAGCGGGTGGGTATAATAAAGGCAGAAAGATTAAATGAGGTGAGCATATGTACAGAGCTGCAATTGAAAATCTTAAAAAATGGAAAAACAAAAAATCAAGGAAACCTCTGGTAATAGAGGGCGCAAGACAGGTGGGTAAAACCTGGCTTATGAAGGAGTTTGGCAGACAGGAATATGAAAAAACCGTCTATATAAATTTTGACGCCGATAAAAGAGCAGGGGATTTGTTTTCCGAAAATCTTAATCCTGACAGAATTATAAAAATGCTTGAGATTTATTCCGGAAGCAAAATAGACTCTGATAATACCCTCATTATTTTTGATGAAATTCAGGAGGCTCCGAGAGCCTTGTCTGCTCTTAAATACTTCTGTGAGGACGCTCCGCAGTATCATATAGTATGCGCCGGATCGCTTCTGGGAATAGCTTTGCACAGCGGTACTTCGTTTCCTGTAGGCAAGGTGGAATTTGTCAGGCTGTATCCTCTTTCTTTTAGAGAATTTCTTATGGCGGCAGGCAGAGAGCAGTATGCGCAGATGATAAAGGATAAAGACTGCAAACTGATGGAAGCTTTTAAGCAGGAATATATTACTATGCTCAAACAATACTATTTTGTAGGCGGGATGCCTGAGGCAGTACAGAGTTTCATTTCGGAAAATGATTTTGAAGAGGTGCGAGATATACAAAAACGCATATTGAGCGCTTATGAACAGGACTTTTCAAAGCATGCGCCTGCGGGAACTGTTCCGAGAATACGAATGGTATGGAATTCCATACCCTCACAGCTGGCAAAAGAAAACAGAAAATTTGTTTACGGACTTGTAAGAGAGGGAGCAAGAGCCAAGGAATATGAAACAGCTATAATGTGGCTGTCTGATTGCGGACTTGTGCATAAGGTAAGCAGAGTAAAGGTTCCGCATCTGCCTCTCAAGGCGTACGAGGATTTGAAATCATTTAAGCTGTTTATCGTTGATGTGGGCCTGCTGGGATGTATGACAGGGATAAGTCCTAAAATACTGCTGGAAGGAAACAGCCTTTTTGTTGAATTTAAAGGTGCTCTGACAGAGCAGTATGTGCTGCAGCAGCTAAAAGCCGAAGAAGATATAGGTATATATTATTATACAAATGAGAGAGGCAGCTGTGAAATTGATTTTCTTGTCGATGACGGGCAGAGAGTAATTCCGATAGAGGTAAAGGCTGAAATCAATCTTAAAGCCAAAAGCCTTAAAACCTACAGGGAGAAGTATTCTCCGGAAAAGGCTGTGAGAATTTCCATGGCTGATTATAAAGAAAGCGAGGGGCTTATAGATATACCGCTATACACCTTGTAGGCAGAAGATAAAAAAGGGCTCATCGCCCTAACGGTTTGTTCCCGTTAATGCGACAGCCCCCTTTTATTATCTGCACTTGTTAAGCAGCTGCTCCCATTTCTTATCCACGTAACTCTGGGCTTCTTCTATCATCCATTCACTGCCTTTTTTAAACATATGGCTGAACCGTCCCTGCAGCTTCAGGAATTCCTCTACAGGCAGCTTCTTCTTTGGCTCATAGGTCAGACGGTACACACCGTCCTCGATTTCAAACAGAGGCCATACGCAGGTATCAACAGCCATCTTACTGATATGAGCTATATCGGCGGCATTGTATCTCCAGCCTCTCGGACACGGCGACAGCACGTTGAGAAAATTTGCTCCCTCTGTATATATGGCCTTTCTGGCTTTTTCGTGGAGGTCGCCCATATTGCCGATAAATGCGGTCTGTGCGACATAAGGAGAACCGTGAGCGGCAATGATTGCCGTCAGGTCTTTTTTGTTCTGCTGCTTGCCCGGCAGCTTGCTTCCTGCGGGAGATGTCGTGGCATTGGCAAATCTCGGAGTGGAGGAGGAACGCTGTATGCCGGTGTTCATATATGCCTCGTTGTCATAGCATACATACACGAAGTCGTGATTTCGCTCTATGGCTCCCGAAAGGGACTGCAACCCTATATCATAGGTACCGCCGTCACCGCCAAAGGCTATAACCTTGAAGTTTTCCTTTACCTTGCCTTTATGCTGCAGCACCTTGTAGGCTGTTTCAACGCCTGCAGCAGTTGCAGCGGCGTTTTCAAAGGCGCTGTGAATGAAGCTGTCCTCATAGGCGGTATACGGATACATAAAGGTTGATACCTCAAGACAGCTTGTGGCGTTTACAACAACGGCCTTGTCCTCAGGATCCAGAGCTCTCAGCACGCCTCTTACGGTTATACCTGCTCCGCAGCCGGCGCACAGTCTGTGACCGCCTGCAAGTCTTTCTTTTTTTTCTGCTTCTTTTTTCAAGTTGTATGTCATAGCCCTACACCTCATATTTCTCTTTGTCTCTGCCGTATGTTCTGGCAGCGCCTCTGTGATATTCCTCTTTCATCATGCGCTGATCGGCATCTATATATCTGGAGTCTCTTACTCCCACATATCTGTATACATCGCCCGGGTCGTCCTCGTCTATAATGTCGTAAAGATCCTGATATATATCATAATAATCCTCAACCCTTATATCTCTGCCGCCAAGACCGTAGATGTAGTTTACTGCGTAAGGTCTGTCGGGCAGATCGTAAAGGGAGCTTCTTGCTTCATTGAACAGCGGGCCGCCGCTGTTTGAAAAGCTCTCGGCCTTGTCCATTATTGCAACAGCCTTTACCTTGCACATTGCAGCAGCAAGAGGTCTTCTCGGAAACGGTCTGAACACACGCAGCTTGATAAGACCTACCTTGCGACCCTCTGCGCGGAGTCTGTCAACAGCCTCCTTGCCTGTGCCTGCGCTTGAGCCCATAACCACAAGAGCAACATCCGCATCGTCCATCATGTATTCCTCAAAAAATCTGTATTTGCGCCCTGTAAGCTTTTCGTACTCCTTGCCTATCTCAAGTATTACAGGCATCGAGTCTTTCATAGCCTGCGCCTGCGCTCTTTTTACTTCCATATAGTAAGGGGAGGTTCCGTAAGGACCTACGGCCAGAGGATTTTCACTGTTTAACAGGAAGTTGTCAGGCTCGTACTCTCCGACAAAGGCTCTGACCTTTTCGTCCTCAAGCAGTTCTATGTTTGATACGCCGTGGCTTGTGATAAAGCCGTCCTGACAGGCCATAACAGGAAGTCTGCATTTTTCGGCAATCAGAACCGCCTGTATGAAATTATCATAGGCCTCCTGGTTTGTTTCGGCATACATCTGTATCCAGCCCGAATCTCTTGCGCCCATTGAGTCCGAATGGTCGTTGTTGATGTTGATAGGACCGGACAGTGCTCTGTTTACTACGGACATAACTATAGGAAGCCTCATGGAAGCCGATACATAAAGCAGCTCCCACATATATGCAAGTCCGCAGGAGGAGGTTGCAGTCATCGCTCTTGCCCCTGCAGCGGAAGCGCCTATGCAGGTTGACATTGCGCTGTGCTCTGACTCGACGGGGATAAAGCCTGTATCCACAAGACCGTCAGCCACATAGCCTGAAAAATATTCGGGAATTTCCGTTGACGGTGTAATAGGGAAAGCACCCACAACATCGGGATTTATCTGCCTCATAGCTATAGCTACTGCTTCATTTCCTGATTTTCTTTCTCTTACAGACATTTATTCTCCCTCCTTAACCATAGTGATAGCGCCGAAAGGACATACTTTCGCGCATATGCCGCAGCCCTTGCAGTGCATAAAATCAAAGTCAAGCCTTTTGCCGTCCTTAACAGGTATCGAGCTGTCGGGACAGTAAGGAAAGCACAGCATGCAGTGTCTGCATTTTTCTTCATTGAATACAGGGCGGTCCACACGCCACTCTCCCGTATTGACCATTTTAGAGGTTGCGCCCTCATATATCTCGGCGCCTGTGGTAAGCTCCTGCCATGTTGATTTTTCATTTATATCTGCAGCTTTTGTTTTTATCATTTTAAACTACCTCCGCAAGTGTGGCTTTGAGAGCCCTCATATTTCCCTCTACTATTTCGGGCTTGCCCGGGAACTTGTGTCTGAAGGACTCCTCCATATCTCTGATGAACTGCTCCTGTCTGATTACTCCGCTGACCTTTACAGCGGCTGCGAGCATAGGCGTATTCGGAAAATATCTGCCCAGAGCCTCCTCGGAAATCCTTTTGGCATCTACTGTGTATATAGGGCCTTTGTATTCTTCAAGCAGTTCGTTTCTTATCTCATCTGCAGATCTGTCTGTATTTATGATAAGCGCGCCCTCTGTGCTTAATCCTTTCGTAACGTTTACGGAATTAAGAAGGGTTTCGTCCACCACCACCACATAGTCGGGAAAATATATATTTGAATGTACCTTGCAGTGCGAATCGGCTATCCTGTTATAGGCCGTAATCGGCGCTCCCATTCTTTCAGGACCGTATTCGGGAAATCCCTGAACGTCCTTGCCCGAGTTAAAGGCTGCCTCCGCAAGAAACAGGCAGGCTGTCTTTGCTCCCTGTCCGCCTCTGCCGTGCCATCTGAATTCAACCATATTGTCTGCCATATCAATTACCTCCTAAATAAAAACTCCCTGCCCCGTAATGGGACAGAGAGGTAAATCTCCGCTATACCACCCAATACAAGTGCAGCATACAAACATATGCCTTCTCTGTTACGGGAGAACCCGTCAGAGCCTACTTTAAAAACAATTTCGGTCTGCAACTCAGGAGTGATTTTCGTATTCAGGCTTTCTTGTACCGGGCTCTCACTGTCCCCGGCTCGCTGTGAGCTCTGTCTGGAATATTACTCTCTCCGTCAAAGTCTTTGGTATTGAATTATTGATTTATATATACCTTAAACCATACAGTGTGGCTTGTCAAGAATAAATTGTGATAAAAAAACAAAAAAATCGAAAAAAGTTTGTGTGCGTATATTAATAAAAATGAACGGATTGTGTGAGAATTTTCAGATAAAATTTTCTATTATATATAAATTGAAGAAAAAAGGATGAAAGTGTGGCAGAAGTGAAAAAAATGCAAAAAACTATAACTAAAACACAAAAAAACGGTTGACTTTTTGTTGCGGGTAAATAATAATTATAGATGTCAAATGAAATTATGAGGAGGAAAAGGCATGAAGATGACGGGTGCGGAAATGGCAGTAGAGATATTGCTGGAGCATAATGTAGACACTATATTCGGCTATCCCGGCGGAGCGGCACTGTTCATATATGATGCGCTGTACAAATACAAAGACAAAATAAGACACGTACTTACAGCTCACGAACAGGGAGCCTCACACGCTGCTGACGGATATGCAAGATCAACGGGGAAAACAGGCGTCGTCCTAGCTACAAGCGGACCGGGAGCAACAAATCTGGTCACAGGAATAGCGACGGCGTATATGGACAGCATTCCTATGGTCATTATTACTGCAAATGTTGCAAACAGCCTGATAGGCCGAGATGCGTTTCAGGAAACCTGCATAACAGGTATCACATTCCCTGTTACCAAACACAGTTACTTTGTAAACAAGACAGACGAGCTGGCAGACGCCCTCAGAAATGCCTTCAGAATAGCAAATGAGGGAAGAAAGGGCCCTGTACTTGTAGATATCACCAAGGATGTTACAGGGGCAACGGTTGATTACCAGCCGGCACCTAACTGCGAACTCAAAAAAGTGCAGCAGGAGGAGCTTGACAAAAAGATAGCCTCGTTTGCAAAATATATAAACAAAGCAGAGAAGCCGGTGCTTTACTTAGGCGGCGGCGTTATCGCATCGGAGGCTTCCGAAGAGGTTATGCGCCTTATGGAAAAAGCCGACATTCCGGCGGTAAATTCCATGATGGCAGCGGGAGCTGTTCCCGTTACAGACGATAGGTCTTTCGGAATGCTGGGCATGCACGGATCATATGCAGCCAACAAATGCATTGCAGAGGCGGATCTGGTGCTTGCGGTAGGTACAAGGTTCAGCGACAGAGTTGCGCTTAACCCTAAGAAATTCGCATCAAAGGCAAAAATACTTCAGATTGATATAGATAAGAGCGAGGTAAGCAAAAACGTTATAGTAAATGATGCCATAGTAGGCGACTGTAAGGAGGTCTTAGAGGAGCTCATTCCTGAAATACAGTCTGCGGACCATTCAGAATGGATAGCACAGATTAACAGATGGAATCAAGAGCATCCGCTTAAGATTACAGGCTATGACGATGTGCTTAATCCTCAGCAGATAATCCAGACCGTATGCGATAAGGCCGGAGAGGATGCAATATATGTTACAGACGTGGGGCAGCATCAGATGTGGTCGGCGCAGTACATAAACCACCAGAAGCCAAGACACTTCCTTACAAGCGGAGGCCTTGGAACCATGGGCTTCGGATACGGAGCTGCCATAGGCGCTCAGTTCGGAAATCCCGACAAGAGAGTTATTCACTTCACAGGCGACGGTTCTTTCCATATGAACTTAAACGAGGCGTGTACGGCGGTTTCAAACAACCTGCCGATTATAACGGTTATAATGAACAACAGCGTGCTGGGCATGGTATACCAGTGGCAGACAGACTTCTACGGCGGCAGATATTCTCAGACAACACCTGAGAGAAAAACAGACTTTGTAAAGCTGATTGAAGCTTTCGGAGGTACAGGCTACAGGGCTGAAACCTATGACGAGTTCTGTCAGGCTCTCGACAAGGCGTTTAAGGCAGAGGGTCCTGTATGGATTGACTGCCGCATCGTGCAGAACGAAAAAGTTCTTCCGATGATACCTAACGGAATGACAGTTGATGATTCCATATTTGAATAGAAAGAGAGGAGATGTCTATGAAAAGAGAAGTAGTCAGCATATATGTTGATAACAAGGCAAATGTCCTTTCACGAGTTGTAAGTCTTTACGGCAGAAGAGGATTTAATATCGATTCGCTTACAGTATCTGCAACCAACAACCCGGATGTATCACGAATAACCATTGTGTTTACGGGAGATACCATTACAGTTCAGCAGATCGTGTCGCAGACCGAAAAGCTGGAGGTTGTCAGAGGTATCAAGCTCCTTGACAAAAAAGAGAGCTTTTTCAGAGAGCTTCTGATGATCAAGATAAACGCCGGCAAGGAGCAGCGAAGCGAGATTAAGGAAATCGTCGATATCTACAGAGCAAAGATTATAAATCTCACAAAGGAAACAATAGTTTTAGAGATAACAGGAAGTCCCGACAAGCTGGACGGATTTCTGGATATGCTCTCGGATTATGAAATAGTTGATATATGCAGAACCGGTATTACCGGTATCGAAAAATAAAGTATAAAAAGAAAAGGAGAACAGAACAATGATAAACAAGTATTATGATATGGATTGCAATTTCGGAATGTTAGACGGTAAGACAGTAGCAGTTATAGGCTTTGGAAGCCAGGGACACGCTCATGCAATGAACCTTGCAGAAAGCGGAGCAAACGTAGTGGTAGGTTTAAGACCGGGCTCATCACATACAGCAAAGGCTGAGGCTGCAGGACTTAAGGTTATGGATATCGAAGCAGCGGCAGAAGCCGGCGATGTAGTAATGATGCTGGTTCCCGATGAACTTGCCGCAAAGATTTACAACGAGCAGATTGCAAAGCATATGAAAGAGGGCGATGTACTTGCATTTGCACACGGCTTTAACATTCACTACAAGCAGATTCAGCCGGCAGCTTACCTTGACGTAATTATGATTGCGCCTAAGGGACCGGGACACACAGTAAGAAGCCAGTATGTTGAGGGCAAGGGCGTTCCTAGTCTTATCGCTGTTTATCAGGATGCTTCAGGCAAGGCTAAGGACTATGCGCTGGCATATGCTTCAGGCATCGGCGCAGGCAGAGCAGGTATCCTTGAAACAACATTCAAAGAAGAAACAGAAACAGACCTTTTCGGCGAACAGGCTGTATTATGCGGCGGTGTTACAGAGCTTATGAAAGCAGGCTTTGATACACTGGTTGAAGCAGGCTACGCTCCTGAAATGGCATACTTTGAATGTATCCACGAAATGAAATTAATCGTTGACCTTATCAATGAGGGCGGCTTTGACAAGATGAGATATTCAATCTCAAATACAGCTGAATACGGCGACTACAGAACAGGCAGACGCCTTATAACCGAAGAAACAAGAAAAGAAATGAAACAGGTTCTTACAGAAATTCAGGACGGTACTTTCGCAAGCGAATTCATTCAGGAATTCAATGCAGGCGGTAAGGCAAGATTCCTTGCAACAAGAAGAAAAGAAGCAGATCACCTGCTTTGCAGGGTAGGCGCAGAATTAAGAAAAATGATGAGCTGGCTTAAGAAATAAAGGAGAAAACAATGACTTTAAGAAGCAGACAGGTCACAGAGGGCGTTGAAAAAGCCCCTATGAGAAGCTTATTCTATGCAATGGGATATACAAAAGAGGAGCTGGAAAAACCACTGGTTGCAGTGGTTTCGGCTCACAGTGAAATAGTGCCGGGTCATATGCACCTTGACAAGATTACAGAAGCAGTCAAGGCAGGTGTGCGAATGGCAGGAGGAACTCCGATAATGGTTCCTGCAATCGGCGTGTGCGACGGTATTGCCATGGGACATATCGGTATGAAATATTCACTGGCAAGCCGCGAGCTTATAGCCGACAGCGTTGAAACAATGATTATGGCTCACGCCTTTGACGGAGCCGTGCTTGTTCCAAACTGCGACAAAATCGTTCCCGGTATGGTTATGGCAGCTGTCAGAATGAACATTCCTGCGGTTGTATGTTCAGGCGGCCCTATGATGTCGGGCCTTGTAGACGGCGTTGAAACCAGCCTTTCCAAGATGTTTGAGGCTGTAGGCGCAAGAAAGGCGGGCATTATAGATGATGAGGGACTTCTGGAATACGAACAGAATGTATGTCCAGGCTGCGGTTCCTGTTCGGGAATGTATACCGCAAACAGTATGAACTGTCTGTGCGAGGCCATCGGAATTGCGCTTCCGGGAAACGGCAGTATACCGGCGGTTACAAGCAAGAGAATTATGCTTGCAAAGCATGCGGGTATGGCGGTTATGAACCTTATCGAAAAAGACATCAAGGCAAGAGATATAATCACTGAGAAATCAGTAAGAAACGCTATTGCCTGTGATATGGCTCTGGGCTGTTCGTCAAACAGCGTGCTGCATCTTCTGGCTATTGCCAATGAGGCGGGACTTGATATCGACCTTAACGTATTCAACGAGATAAGCAGCGTTACTCCTAACCTGTGTCATCTGGCGCCGGCAGGCGGAACTCATATGCACGACCTTAACAACGGCGGCGGAGTTCCTGCAGTAATGGCTCAGCTTGCCTCAAAGGGACTGATAGATACAGAGCTTCCTACGGTAACAGGCAGGACTGTGGGAGAAAATATCGCAGATGCCAAGATATTAAACAACGATGCAATCAGACCTGTAGACAATCCGTACAGTGAAACCGGCGGAATAGCAATTCTGTGGGGCAACATCGCAAAGGACGGCTGCGTTGTCAAGAGAAGCGCGGTGGCGCCTGAAATGCTGGTGCATTCAGGACCTGCCAGAGTATTTGACAGCGAAGAGGACGCCATAGCTGCAATATATGCAGGCGACATCAAAGACGGACAGGTTGTTGTAATAAGATACGAGGGTCCGAAAGGCGGTCCGGGTATGAGAGAAATGCTTAACCCTACAAGCGCGCTTGCAGGCATGGGTCTTGACAAGACCGTAGCTCTCATAACCGACGGCAGATTCAGCGGAGCCAGCAGAGGCGCATCAATAGGACATGTAAGCCCTGAGGCGGCTGACGGCGGTCTTATAGGACTTGTTCAGGAGGGAGATATCATAGATATAGATATCCCATCATATTCAATAAATGTCAGAGTTTCAGACGAAGAATTTGAAAACAGGAAGAAAAATTATGTAAAACCTGAGCCTAAGGTAAAGGGCGGGTGGCTTGAGAGATATTCAAGACTTGTATCATCTGCCAATACAGGCGCGGTTCTTAAATAAACGGAAAAGAGGACAAAGAGATGAGTAATAGATTTAGTGTAGAATTAACCAAAAATCCAAAGCAGAAGCCGGATCCCGACAGCCTTAGATTTGGTACAGTTTTTACAGATCATATGTTTGTTATGGATTATGATCCCGAAAACGGATGGCATGACGGCAAAATAGTTCCTTACGGTCCTTTGGCACTTGACCCTGCAACAGTGGTTTTCCATTACGGACAGGAAATGTTCGAGGGTCTTAAGGCATACAAGACCAAAGAGGGCAAGGTTCAGCTTTTCAGACCTGATATGAATGCAAAGAGAACCAACAACACCAACAAGAGAATGTGCATACCGCAGATTGACGAGCAGATGTACATTGATGCAATCAAGGAGCTTGTTGCGGTAGATAAGGACTGGATACCTCAGAAGCCGGATACAGCACTGTACATCAGACCGTTTATTATAGGTACGGACAAATTCTTAGGTGTTGCGGCTTCAAACACATACAAATTTATTATAATACTCAGTCCTGTAGGACCGTACTATGAAAGCGGACTTGCTCCTACCAGGATTTATGTTGAAAACGAGTTCGTAAGATCGGCTCCGGGCGGTACAGGCTATGCCAAAATCGGAGGCAACTATGCGGCTGCAATGATAGCTGAGCAGAAGGCTCACGATATGGGATACGATCAGGTATTATGGCTTGATGCCAAAGAGGGCAAATACGTAGAAGAAATCGGTACATCAAATGCATTCTTCAAGATTGACGGAGAGCTTTATACAGCTCCGCTTGAGGGCACAATCCTGCCGGGTATCACAAGAGACTCAATGATAACCGTAATGAAAGACTGGGGATACAAGGTAAATGAAGTGAGGTTTACTATAGAAGATGTGTTCAAGGCTGCTGAGGAAGGCAGACTTGAAGAGGTATTTGCAACAGGTACGGCTGCTGTAATTTCACCTGTTGGAGAACTTTACTGGAACGACAGGCACATTGTTATAAACAACAATGAAATCGGAGAGCTGTCACAGAAGCTTTACGATGAGCTTTACGGAATTCAGACAGGAGAGAAAGCCGATACAAGAGGCTGGATCGTTCCTGTAGAATAAAAGAATATATATACTGACAGACAGGCGGAACCGAAAGGTTCTGTCTGTTTTTGGGAGAAAAACTTTTACCGGTTTTATATATTGTTTTTTGTCAAGAGGAGAACTGTAAATGTTTAAATATCAACGGATTAAGGAAATTACAGAAAAAAATAAAAAAGGAATTGAATGTAAAAACGGGGTGTGGTAAAATAGTACCATAGAAAAAATATAAAGACGCGCAGATAAGCCGTTTAGGCTGAATTAAGTTTCAGCTTAGACGGTTTTTTGATGCAGTGGTAATAGAGAATGTATGGATTAATAACTGTCTGAACAAGGTACATTATTCAGGAGATTTAGCGGGATATATCTTAGTATGTACCTTAAAATATTAAAACAACTGAATCAAGGTATTCGACAGGTAGTTCGCTTTAATGTTGGACTGCCTGTCCTTTTGGGGTGGTGAGAAAAGATGTGAAAAAGGCAGAGAATGGAATCTGTTTCTACATGAAATGTAAAAATTAGACATAATAAGCTAAAAAATAGGAAATATCCATTGACATACTATGTTTCTGCTGGTAATATATAGCTGTGAGATATACAGTTATATATTACATAAATACATTTATCAAGGAATTAGGGAGAACAGGATAATGAGTATAGCAAAGG
>ERZ857965.1393-NODE-1393-length-24772-cov-2.999757_pt1 | contig 24772 bp, 18 predicted proteins | sample MGYA00519758_ERZ857965 | MGnify/ENA primary metagenome ERZ857965 (study PRJEB31778, sample SAMEA3449381) | human gut metagenome | biome: human gut; feature: human-associated habitat; material: faeces | place: United Kingdom | collected 2010/2012 ... | reverse complement strand
TCGAATGCTGGAATGAAGCTCTCTTTTGCTGTCTCACCCTCCTGTATAAATCCATTTTCAACGCCGATATCAATGGCATAATCCACAAGCTCATCGTATTCAGAAGGAGTTATAGTTCTGCCAAGCTCTGGAAATCTATTCTCAATTCCCGGCATAGGGGTGTACTGGTTCATGATGCTTATATATATTGAATCTTTGTATGTGTTATATAGATATGTGATTATTGACTTGGAATCATCCAGATGATCAGGAAGCTGCAGATGACGGACGATAACACCTCTCTGCATAATTCCGTCGTCATCAAAGCGGGTCTGGTCTCCTCCGCATTGTCTGACCATCTCAGATATGGAGGCTTTGGCATGTTCAGGATAGTCTGGAGCATTACTGTATTTTGCGGACAGATCCGGTGACATGAATTTGAAATCAGGAAGATACACGTCTATATAGCCATCAAGTAGCTGTATCATCTCGGCCGTTTCATAACCACTGCAGTTATATACAAATGGAAGCTTGAAGTTCCGTGATCTCGCCATGTCTATAGCTGATATGATCTGTGGTATATAGTGATCCGGTGTGACAAGATTGATGTTGTTGGCACCCTTATCCTGAAGCTCAAAGAAAATGTTGCACAGCCTTGATATGGATATATCCTTGCCAGCCTTGCCTCCGGATATGGCTTTATTCTGGCAGAAGCAGCATCCAAGTGCACATCCGGAGAAGAATACGGCACCTGAACCGTTCTCTCCGGATATACATGGCTCTTCCCACATGTGTAGCGCTGCACGGCTCACCCTGACTGTGTCTGTCATATGGCAGGCACCTGTGTGACCGGATGTACGGTCTACACCGCATTTTCTTGGACACAATATGCAGTTGTTCAGGATGTGCCGGATATCCATATTATTTACCTCCAAAATAGATGATAATTGTTATTAACTGATAGGTGAATTAGTATTTGTCAGGGTCAAATGTGCTTATGAGATCAGCAAATTCCTGAAGATCAGCATTTGCTTCCATGTGCTCTATCTCACCCCTATCCATAAGCCCCGCAAGGGAAGGATTGATAGGCAGACGGATCGCGTGCCCTATATACAGGTCTCTTATGACCTGCTCAAGCTGGCTCTTGCCAAATATATAGTGCTTGTTATTGCAGTCAGGGCAAATGAAATATGACATATTCTCTATCATACCAATGACAGGGATATTCATGCTGTCTGCCATGTGAACAGCCTTTCCAACGATGACAGATACGAGATCCTGAGGGGTGGTAACTACCACAACTCCATCTATAGGGATGGACTGGAATATGGTAAGTGGCACGTCGCCGGTTCCAGGAGGACAGTCGATGAACATATAGTCTATGTCTCCCCAGATGATGTCTGAGTAGAACTGCTTGACTGTTCCCGCTATGATAGGTCCTCTCCAGAGGACAGGTGTTGTCTCGTCGTCCAGAAGAAGATTCACAGACATGATCTTGATTCCTGTTTCCGTCTCATCGGGATACAGGAAATCTCCTTCTGCCTCTGGTGTCTTATGTACGCCAAATGCCTTTGGAATAGATGGTCCTGTGATATCTGCGTCAAGTATGGCTGTATTGTAACCCATGCGCTGCATGAGAACGGCGAGCTGACAGGTTACTGAGGATTTGCCGACTCCTCCTTTGCCGCTGACCACGGCAATAATATGCTTTATATGCGAACCTGGATGTGGCTCTATGATAAGACTCTGTGGTTCTGTTCTGCTGGAACAGCTCTGGCCACAGGTACTGCAGTTGTGTGTACAATTCTCTGACATGATACTCTCCAATCTACTGCACATGGATGTCTGTGCAATCTGTGTTGTATGCTAAGTTACGCATTTGATTAATATATATCATTAAGAGGTTACAAAGTCAACGAATGCAGGTACTATGAAATTTGAGAGGTGAGTTGAAATTGACGGGTGTCAAATATATAATCAGAGACATGATAGTATACGGATTGTAGAGTTGAAATGAAATACCTGATAGAAAGTATTCTAATAAAGTAATTGGGCATGAAAAATACTATAAAAAGGAGAATATAGCATGGGAGTTTTATCAAATATCGAGCCATATGGAGTTTTTCGTTTCTTTGAGGAGATATGCGGGATTCCACACGGATCGTCGGATACAAAGAAGATAAGTGATTATCTGGTGAAGTTTGCCATAGACAAAAATCTGAGATATATACAGGATGAGAGCAACAATGTGATCATATTCAAGGACGGAACTGCCGGGTATGAGGACAGTGCCCCTGTCATGCTACAGGGACATATGGATATGGTCTGTGAGAAAGATGTTGACTGTGATATTGATTTTGAGCGGGACGGACTGAGACTAGTGCTTGAGGACGGAGTGATATCCGCTGATGGAACCACCCTTGGCGGAGATGACGGGATAGCTGTGGCATTTGCACTGGCTATACTGGATGCCGATGATATACCACATCCACCGATTGAGTGTGTATTTACGGTTGATGAGGAGATAGGAATGCTGGGAGCTGCGGCGATTGACTGTAGTCCACTTAAGTCACGGATCATGCTCAATCTGGATTCTGAGGATGAGGGGTATCTGCTGGTGTCATGTGCCGGAGGTGCGTGTGCTACGTGCCATATTCCGGTTGAATATGAGAATGCAGAAGATGATCATTTAGTTGTGAAAATTATTGTAGAGGGTCTTACCGGTGGACATTCCGGCGTGGAGATCATAAAACAGAGGGCAAATGCCGACAAGCAGCTTGCAAGACTTCTATATAATATAGGAAGGGATGTTCCATACAGACTGATATCTATACAGGGCGGTCTTAAGGACAATGCAATACCTAACAAGGCGGAGGCATATGTGGGTATTGATCCGGAGGATGTGGATAACTTTGTAAAATCTGCGGAAAAGAATGAGAATATTCTGAGGCATGAATTTGGAAATACTGATCCAGAGCTTGTAGTGAAAGTAGAAACGGATCTGTCAGATGATCTGGGTTCATATAATAACGCGGATGATGTGCAGAACGATATGTATGGTAGAACCATGATCAACAGAGTTATGACAGAAAAGTCATCGGATATAGTTATCAGGAGTCTTATGATGATGCCAAATGGAATTCAGAAGATGAGCAATGATATAGAAGGGCTTGTGCAGACATCGCTGAATCTTGGAATATTGAATACAACTGAGGATGAGGTCACAGCAAGCTTTTCAGTAAGAAGCAGTGTACAGTCTGAAAAGGAAAATCTGATAGATCAGCTCCGATGTGTATCTGTCTCGGCTGGTGGAAGTCTGGAAGTGCAGGGGGATTATCCTGCATGGGAGTACAGACATGATTCTCCTCTCAGAGATATTATGGTGGATGTGTTTGAAGAGCAGTATGGAAGAAAGCCTGTTATACAGGCGATTCACGCCGGAGTGGAGTGTGGTCTTTTTGCCGGTAAGCTGCCTGGTCTGGACTGCGTATCATTTGGCCCGGATATGAAAAATATCCATACCAGCAGAGAGTCTATGGATGTTGCCAGTGTACAGAGAACATGGAGGTATACACTGGGTATACTTGAGAAATTGAAGTAATTGACAGCAATATAATTTCAATAAGGAGAAAAATGATGGAAAAGGTAAAAGGATTCTTGAAGAAGAAAGACATCGTGTTCAGTGTCAAGAGATACGGAATAGATGCTCTCGGTGCCATGGCACAGGGATTGTTCTGTACTCTGCTTATCGGAACTATCCTGAACACACTTGGCAATCAGTTTGGTGTGCCATTTCTTAAAGCGGTTGTTGCGACCGTGAATGGAACAGATTATACAGTTGGAGGTCTCGCATCTGCTATGGCAGGACCTGCGATGGCGGTGGCTATAGGATATGCTCTTAAGGCACCACAGCTCGTATTGTTCTCACTGATAACAGTTGGATTTGCGGCAAATGCCTTGGGCGGCGCAGGAGGCCCGCTGGCAGTTTATTTTATTGCAGTTATTGCAACTGAACTTGGAAAGGTTGTCTCAAAGGAGACAAAGATTGACATACTGGTGACACCTCTGGTTACCATCGGAAGTGGTGTGGCTGTGTCTGCACTTCTTGCACCTACACTCGGTGCCATAGCCATGAAGGTCGGAGATCTCATCATGCTGGCTACAAACCTTCAGCCGTTCTGGATGGGTATTGCGGTATCAGTTCTCGTCGGTGTGGCACTTACACTTCCGATATCATCCGCTGCGATATGTGCGGCATTCGGACTTACAGGTCTGGCCGGCGGTGCTGCTGTGGCGGGATGTTGTGCGCAGATGGTTGGATTTGCAGTTATGTCATTCAGAGAGAATAAATGGGGTGGCCTTGTTTCACAGGGAATCGGAACATCAATGCTCCAGATGGGTAACATCATCAAGAATCCGAGAATCTGGATCGCACCTATAGTTACCTCTGCGATCACAGGTCCTCTTGCAACATGTCTGTTCAAGCTTCAGATGAATGGAACTCCTGTATCATCAGGTATGGGTACATGTGGTCTGGTTGGACAGATCGGAGTATACACAGGCTGGATGAATGATATCGAGGCGGGAAGCAAGACAGCGGTCACAGCTAAGGACTGGGTTGGTCTGATCCTAATCTCATTTGTACTTCCTGCAGTTCTCTGCCCGCTCATCAACATGGTGGTGAGAAAACTCGGCTGGGTTAAGGATGGAGATATGACTTTATCATAAAGATTGGCTGAAATCCGGTGGAAGAAAATTATCTCAAAATTGTTTCCATCAGGCAGATTACAACAGAAAAGATACAATATTTTCGCAAATAAGATTGAAATTGGCTCGAAAGATACAAATTTACAGATTTTGTGTCTTTCGGGCCTTTTTATATGGAAAAGGAGATAATATTTTCCTAAAATGGGTGATTCAGAAGGAAAAAGATACAAAATATATGGTGCTTGATTTGTGGAGTGAAAATACAGCAAAAATGAGCAGACGATAGAAAAATCAAGAATACAAAAAAAGTCCTTGCCTTGAAGTGAAATCCAAAGAGTATTATTAGATATGTCAGAGAAACAGTTCCTGACGTTTTTCGAAAATATGGTAGTTAAAACAGACAGGAGGACGCTTTAATGAAGAAATTAGGAGCATTTTTAGTGTGTGCTGTTATGGCTTTTGGACTTGTTGGATGCGGAAGTGGTGACAGCACAGAAAGTAAAAGTACCACACAGGCAGAAACCCAGACAGAGGTTGTTACGGATGCGGTCAATGAGGCCGATACAAGCAACGACAACGCTGACTCTACGGTATCAGAGGAACAGACCAGCGAGGAAAGCAGCGCTGATGAGACAGACAATGTTGACACAGAGACAGGTAAGACTCTGGTGATCTATTTTTCAGCAACTGGAAATACAAAAGATGCTGCAGAATATATAGCGGCAGAGACAGGAGCAGATATATTTGAGATCACCCCGGCCCAGGAGTATACATCGGATGATCTGAACTACAATGATGACAGCAGCAGGGTATCAAAGGAACACAATGACGAAAGCCTCAGGGATGTGGAGCTTACCACCACTGAAGTTCCTGGCTGGGAATCGTATGATACGGTATTTGTAGGTTATCCTATATGGTGGGGAACGTCTGCATGGCCGGTAGATTCATTTGTCAAGGCAAATGACTTCACTGGCAAGACTGTATATCCGTTCTGCACATCGGCGAGCTCAGGACTGGGAAGCAGTGCAGATGATCTGGCTTCTGAGGCAGGAAGCGGAGACTGGAAGGATGGTCAGAGATTCTCGTCGGGTGTGACACAGCAGGATGTGGCCGACTGGATAAGCGGGCTCGGCCTTGGACAGTAATGTGTCAGATAAGTAACTGAACAGATGTAATAAACATAGCTGGAAATAATTTGAAATTGAAATAAAAAGAAACAGGAGGATATAAAAATGTTAAAAGAAACTTACACACTTAACAATGGAGTAGCAATTCCAAAGCTTGGACTTGGAACATGGTTCATCGACGATGACAAGGTAGCAGATGCCGTGAGGGAGGCCATAAAGATAGGTTACAGACATATTGACACTGCACAGGCATACGGCAATGAGCGCGGAGTAGGCGAAGGAGTTAGAACCTGTGGTATTCCAAGAGAAGAACTGTTCGTAGTCTCAAAGGTTGCGGCTGAGCACAAGACATATGAGGAGGCCAAGGCGGGAATCGATGGAACGCTTGAGAAGATGGGACTTGACTATCTCGATATGATGATCATTCACAGCCCACAGCCTTGGGTAAAGGTAAATCAGAGCGATGACAGATACGTGGAGGGCAACAGAGCAGCATGGAGAGCACTTGAGGAGGCATACAAGGAAGGCAAGCTCAAGGCTATTGGTATATCCAATTTCCAGATCGGTGATATCGAGAGCCTTATGGAGACTGCTGAGATCAAGCCTATGGTCAACCAGATACTTCTTCACATCAGCAATACTCCGATAGAACTGGTGGATTACTGTCAGAAGAACGATATACTTGTTGAGGCTTATTCACCTATCGCACATGGTGAGATACTCAATCAGCCTGAGATCAAGGCTATGGCGGACAAGTATGGTGTGACTGTTCCACAGCTCTGCATCAGATATACTATCCAGCTCGGAACAATTTCACTGCCAAAGACGGCCAATCCAGAGCACATGAAGAGCAATACAGAGGTCGATTTCGAGATAAGTGCAGAGGATATGGAGGCTCTTAAGAATTTCAAGAAGATCGAGAGCTATGGAGCGAGCAGTGGTTTTCCTGTATATGGTGGACGTATATAATAAAGAAAAGTTCATAGCTATAGTGGACAGCCGTCAGGTTTGTATAGTTTGCAATCATAAATATCTTGCATAATATAATAGTTACCTTATAATAGAGATGTTGCTAATTTTATACATTTAGGAGGAAATGAACAATATGAAAAAGGGAACAAGTTATATTGTAGTGGCTGCAATGATGATGGGATTGATGCTGACAGGCTGTGGGGGCAATGACAATTCTGTAACTAAGGCTACAACTGAAGCTGAGACAGAAGCAGCAACAGAGGAGCAGGATACTGAAACACAGGACACTGCAGATGATACTGAGGACAGTTCGGTCGCCATTGATGAGGAGGACACAGAGGAAGATACAGAGGAAGATACAGAGGACAGTGAAGAGGCAGAAGCTGATCCTTCAATAGTAGGTGTATACACCAAGAATGGTTATGAGAATTCGTATTTTGGATTTAAGATCAACCTTGAAGGAAGCTATGGAATTCAGACAAGAGGTTCATTACTGACTGCCACCGATATCTCTGAGGTTGTGGAGGATTCCAATAGCGATGAGACTGTACAGAGGGCATTGGATAATCTGGACAATAGCTTTACGGTAGGAAACGATTATGCATTCTGTGCAAATGATGGTACACACTATATTCTGCTCAAAATAAAGTCCCCTAAGGGTGGTGGAAATTACGGTTATGATGTGTGGGCTGATGAGAATACAGTAGCAAAGGCAACTGTTGCTCAGATGGATACTGTTATTACATCTACAGCAAGTAGAATTGGCGCTGAAGCAAGCAATATTGAGACTGATTATTCCAAGTGTACAGTATTTGGCGAAGAGCACTACATATGTACAGCAACGGCTGATATGTCTGGAACTGAGTACTCTCTGACAAATGTAATAGTAAGATCAGATGACGGAAAGTATACGATGATAATAGCTATAGAGACACTTGGTGACAGAAATTATCAGGATATTCTGGATAACATGTTCAGTCCATTATAAATTTTACAACTTTACTTTTTCAAAAACAAAAAGTATAATACACATCGAAAGCGAGTGGCAAAGATTGCGTAAATCCAGTTTTGTCACTCGCTTTTTATGTGTATATATAATAATTTTCTAGTGTGTAGCTATTCAGCGTAAGTCCAACTAACTTAGGCGGTAGCTGCTTTTTTTGTTCAGGGAAAGGAGTTTGAAGAGTGGAAGAAATAGATAAGAACAAAGAGGAAAACAGAGAGAGAAATAAGATGAAAGATATGCCAGTTGGAAAGCTGATGATCCAGATGGGTATTCCTATGATTCTTTCCATGGCGCTTCAGGCGGTGTACAACATCGTAGACAGCGCATTTGTGGGAAATATGAAGGTGGGAAGTGAGGCTGCGTTAAATGCCCTCACGCTGGTATTTCCGGTGCAGATGCTCATGGTTGCTCTGGGCATAGGCACGGGAGTCGGCACAAATGCGTTTATTGCCAGAACCCTTGGTCAGGGTGATAAGGAAAGAGCTGCCAAGGTGGCTGGCAACAGTCTGTTTCTCGGTGCTGTAATATATGTGGTGTGTTTGTTATTTGGAATATTGGGAGTGAGGACTTATATAGTCTCACAGACTATGGACACGCAGGTCACAGAGATGGCTGTGGATTATCTAAGAATATGCTGTGTGTATTCATTTGGAATAATATTCTTCTCGTTGTTTGAGAAGCTGCTTCAGGCAACTGGCAGATCCATGTATTCAACGATAGGTCAGGTGATGGGAGCTGTCATAAACATCATACTTGATCCGCTTCTCATATACGGAGTGGGACCATTTCCTGAGATGGGTGTCAGAGGAGCCGCCTATGCGACTATTATAGGTCAGATAGCGTCTGCGGTTCTGCTGTGCGTGTTCCATCTGAGACTTAATAAGGAATTTGAACATGGATGTGCATACATGAAGCCTGACTGGAGAATCATCCGGGGAATATATGCCATAGGACTCCCGGCCATCATAGCCCAGGCACTTATGTCCATCATGGTATACGCGCTGAATCTCATTCTCAAGTTTAACCAGTCGGCGCAGACTGCATATGGTCTGTTCTACAAGGTTCAGCAGTTTGTGCTGTTTCTCGCATTTGGACTCAGGGATGCGATCACCCCGATCACGGCATACAGCTATGGAATGGGTGACAGAAAGAGGATAAATGATGCGATTAAGTATGGAATAATCTACACAATAGTGCTGATGGTGTTTGGAATGGCTGTGACAGAGCTGTTTCCAGCTGCATTTGCCGGACTTTTTAATGCGGGACAGTCCAGAGTGTATTTTATAGACGCCATGAGGATAATCTCCCTAAGTTTCGTATTTGCCGGGGTAAATGTTGCATTTCAGGGAATATATCAGGCCCTTGAAGGCGGTGTGGAATCGCTTGTGATATCGCTGCTCAGACAGTTGATAATCATCCTGCCGCTTGCCGGAGCATTTGCGGCTCTGGTCAGAGGCGGTCAGGCGGATGTATCACTGATATGGTGGGCATTCCCGATCACGGAGATCGTGTCGTGCGTGGTGGGCATGGTGTTGCTGAGAAGGAAAATGAGGAGGGTTACTTCTTCCCTGCACCTTTCATCATTGACTTAAATGTCAGCATGAATGTTGCGCCGCATGAGAATGCGGACACTATGTCGCTGATAGGCTCGGCGTAGTAAATACTCATGACTGAGTGCGTGCAGTATGGCAGGATGATCGCGAGTGGGATTATCAGTATGACCTTTCTCAGCAGTGCAAATATAAGGGATTTGCCTGCTTGTCCCATGGATATGAAGGACTGCTGACATCCGTTCTGTATGCCAAAGAACATCATTCCGAATATGTATATCGGAAGAACTTTTGCACAGAGTGCCTTGAGTGCTTCATCTGATGTAAATATTCCGGCAGCCACGGACGGAAACAGGAATGCGGCCCCAGCCAGGACAAATGACACTATGATGGACATGGTTATCAGTATGGTACATGTCTTCTTCACTCTGTCCACGTTGCCCTTGCCGTAGTTGTAGCCGATGATGGGCTGGACTCCCTGGGAGAAACCGCTCATCGGGATAAATATAATCTGCATGATACTTTGGAGTATGGTGAATGATCCCACGTACAGGTCATCGCCGTACTTCTGGAGCCCGTGAGTGAACACGATGGTTATAAGGCTCTCCGTGACCTGCATGATAAATGGTGACACACCGAGAGCTGCAATTGACAGGATCAGCTTGCCTTGTGGACGCATCATCTGCGCTGATATGCGAAGACTAGCCTTGTCGGATGTCAGAAATCTGATAACCCATGCCGCACTTATCGCCTGGGATATGACGGTCGCTATGGCCGCACCCTTGATTCCGAGGTTCAGTGCAAATATGAATATCGGATCGAGGATGATGTTGAATATGGCTCCTATGAGCACAGAAAACATGGCGGTCTTTGACTGTCCCTGGGCTGTGATAAATGTGTTCAGTCCGGTGGTGATCATGACAAATATAGTGCCTATAAGGTAAATGCTCAGATAGTCATCGGCATGTGGATAGGTGGCATCGCTGGCACCGAAGAAATACAGAAGCGGTTTCTTCAATGTGTAGATGACAGCCATAACAATAACTGTAAATATGATGAGCAGGGTTACGCCATTTGACAGGATGCGCTGTGCCTTGTCCCTGTCGTCTTTACCGAGAGCAATGGAAGCCAGAGGTGCTCCGCCCGCGCCCACGAACACGCTGAATGCACTTACAAGGGTGATGATCGGGAGACACAGTCCGATTCCGGTGAGGGATGCTGCGCCTACCTCGGGGATATGTCCTATGTATATTCTGTCCACTATGTTGTATAAGAGATTGATGAGCTGCGCCACAAATGTTGGAATGCCCATGGAGAGCATAAGTTTAAATATCGGCGCCGTGCCCATCCTCTCTTCGGAATTTGAAGAAATTGTACTTGTGTTCATAACTACTCCTTAATGTTGATAACTTTATAAAATCCGATGAAAACTCCGTCGTTCATCGTGGGGACGGAGGTACCTGTCCCATCCGTCCCCTAGGATATTTCAGTTGGGTGAAGAAGTCAATCAGGAAATAATTAAGAAAGTATAAAATAAATGATAAGTGGAAAAAGTCCAGTAAATATGCGGTAAACAGTAAAAAACAAGTGAAAATATGACAGAAACTTGAAAAATTAATCTTGACAAATTTACTAGGAAAGCGCATTATGGTTACAAATATAAGATAAACCGTTGATCAAGAGGAGTAGCGGCATATAACATGTTCAGAGAGTTGCAGGTGGTGTGATTGCAGCGATGGGAGTGCAGGTGAATGGACTTGTGAGGGCAAACCGAAAGATTTGAGATTCAAGTAGGGGAGACGGAGACCTACCGTTATAGAAGGTACATATATGATTGTATATGGTCGAGGGCATCGATATATATAAATATATATAAATTATTTATATATATTTTTTTTTATTTATTGATGAAATTAGGTGGCACCGCAGGAGATTAGATTTCTTGTCCTAATGTTTGTAGGATAAGGAATTTTTTTATGTCCTGTGGTGCTTTTTTAGTTTGCAGAAAGACATGTGACATTTGATAGATCCTTTGACGATAGCCTGATAGACATATATGAAAGAGATGAGCACAGGGAAATTTATTGAATGCATGATAGTGTTCAAAAACAAGGAGGATGAGACATGATAAGACCAGAACTTAGTGAGGCAAAGAAATATGCGGCGGGCGGATACAGGATGGTTCCGGTGTGCTGCGAGATGTTATCGGATGTGATCACACCTATCAACTTACTCAGAAAGCTGAAAGCGGCGAATGAGCACTGTTACATACTTGAGAGCGTGGAGAATCAGGAGGTGTGGGGACGCTACACATTTCTTGGTTATAATCCAAAGCTTGATGTCACATGCATGAATGGGCACATACAGCTCAAGGATATAGATGGAAATGTGATAAAGAAAGCGGATGACATTCATCCTGAGGTATTCATAAGAGAGATTCTCAAGGATTACAAGAGTCCGAAAATAGAAGGACTTCCAACATTTACAGGCGGGTTTGTCGGTTACTTCTCATATGATTATATAAAGTACAGTGAGAAGAAGCTTGTGATCGATGCCGATGACGATGAGGGATTTCAGGATCTGGATCTCATGCTCTTTGACAAGGTCATAGCATTTGACAATTTCAAGTCAAAGCTGATCCTCATTGCAAATGCTGACACGTCCGATATAGAAGCCGGATATGCAAAGGCACTTGCTGACATAGAAGATATGAAGAAGCTAATCCTCGACGGAGAGATGGCTGAGATAGAGCCAGTTAAGATGAAGAGTGATTTCAAGCCTCTGTTCAATAAAGAAAAATATTGCAGCATGGTCGAGAGGGCAAAGAAGTACATATTCGAGGGAGATATCTTCCAGGTGGTTCTGTCCAACAGACTTGAGGCTGAGATGGAGGGTTCACTGTTCAATACATACAGGGTTCTCAGAAGCACAAATCCTTCTCCGTATATGTTCTACTTCAGCGGCGACCAGATAGAGGTTGCGGGCGCATCGCCTGAGACACTGGTAAAGCTTGAAAATGGCATGCTTCACACATTTCCTCTTGCTGGAACGAGACCGAGGGGAAAGACAAAGGAAGAGGATATGAGACTTGAGGCCGGACTTATGGCGGATGAGAAGGAGCTGGCGGAGCACAACATGCTGGTGGATCTCGGAAGAAATGATCTTGGTAAGATAAGCAAGTTCGGAACTGTTGAGGTTGAGCAGTACATGAAGGTTCAGAGGTACTCACATGTAATGCATATAGGTTCAACAGTCAGGGGGGAGATCGACGACAGCAGATACGATGAGCTGTCAGCCGTGGATGCGGTACTTCCGGCCGGAACCCTCTCAGGAGCACCGAAGATCAGAGCGTGTCAGATCATCAATGAGCTGGAGGACAACAAGAGAGGAATATATGGCGGTGCCATAGGATACATAGATTTCACAGGAAATCTTGATACATGTATAGCCATAAGGATCGCATACAAAAAAGGCGACAAAGTATTTGTCAGATCGGGAGCGGGAATCGTCGCAGACAGTGTTCCGGAAAATGAGTTCCAGGAATGTATCAACAAGGCAAAGGCAGTTACGACAGCACTCACCATGAGCCAAGATATATCATAAGGAGGACCCGCATGCGGGAGATTCCTTGTGATAATGCGTGCGCCGCGCGGAGCGCCTTTCATGCGCATGCACAATACATATAAGGAGGACAAAATAAATGACAATACTTATAGACAATTACGACAGCTTCTCCTACAACCTGTATCAGCTTGTGGGGGCAATAAATCCGGATATAAAGGTCATAAGAAATGATGAGTTCACCTATGAGGAGATCGAGGCGATGAATCCGGATCACATAATCATCTCACCGGGACCCGGAAGACCTTCGGATGCGGGAATGTGTGAGGAAGCGGTGAGATATTTTGCAGGAAAAGTACCAATCCTCGGCGTGTGTCTCGGACATCAGGCGATTTGTGAGACATATGGTGCGACAGTCACATATGCAAAGAAACTTATGCATGGAAAGATGTCGCTGGTTGATGTGGATCTGAACTGCAGATTGTTCAGAGGACTTCAGAGCAAGATACAGGTTGCCAGATATCATTCACTGGCAGCAGCCGATGAGAATTTCCCGGAATGCCTGGAGGTCACAGCCAGGACGGAGGATGGAGAGATCATGGCAGTAAAACACAGGGATCACGAGGTATATGGAGTTCAGTTCCATCCGGAGTCGATACTGACACCGAAGGGCAAGATAATGCTCAGAAATTTTTTAGAAATATAAAATAAGGAGGATATGGCGATGATACAGGAAACTCTTAAGAAGGTAGCAGCAGGACAGGATCTTACATACGATGAGGCATATGCCAGCATGGATGAGATATTCAGTGGCCAGGTGCCGGGAGAGACGACGGCGGGATATCTCACAGCGCTTCACATGAAGGGCGAGACGCTTGACGAGATAACAGCCAGTGCAAATGGAATGAGAGACCATGCGGAGTCTCTTCCACATGACGGAATAGATGTTCTTGAGATCGTGGGAACAGGCGGAGATTGTGCGAATTCATTTAACATATCGACAACGAGTGGTATAGTTGCAGCAGCGGCCGGAGTACCGATCGCAAAGCACGGTAACAGAAGCGTATCTAGCAAGAGTGGCGCAGCGGATGTACTTGAGGCTCTTGGTGTAAATATCTCCATATCACCTGAAAAGATGGGCAAGGTTCTTGCTGAGTGCAACATGAGCTTTATGTTTGCCCAGGTTTATCACAAGGCGATGAAATATGCAGGTCCGGTCAGAAAGGCACTTGGAATACCGACAGTATTCAATATCCTTGGACCTCTCACCAACCCGGCAAAGGCTCAGATGCAGATCATGGGAGTATACAAGGAGGAGCTTGTTGATCAGATGGCTCCTGTACTTGTTGGTCTTGGTGTAAAACGTGGACTTGTCGTATACGGACAGGATTGTCTGGATGAGATATCCATGAGCGCACCTACAACAGTTGCAGAGATCAAAGATGGCGAGATTACAAAGTACGAGATCAAGCCAGAGAATTTCGGATTTGAGAGATGCAGCAAGGAGGATCTGGTGGGCGGCGATCCTGAGGAAAACGCGCAGATTACCCGCGATATCCTGTCAGGCAAGATCAAAGGAGCCAAGAGAAATGCAGTTGTACTGAACGCAGCAGCTTGTATCTACATCGCAGGCAAGGCAGATTCCATAGCGGATGGAATCAAGGTTGCAGAGGACGTGATCGACAGTGACAAGGCTGCTGAGACGCTTGATGCATTTGTAAGACTGACAAATGAGTAGATAAGTTTTATCGCAGACTATGATAGAAAGTTGTATAGAGAGGTAAGAGATGATATTAGATGAGATAGCTGCAAAGACAAAGGAACGTGTGGCGGAGCAGAAGAAAAAAGATCCTCTTGAGGAGATGAAGAGACAGGCACTTGATATAGTTGCCAGAGAGACGGATAACGGCAGCAGCCCATATAGTAAGTTCCCATTTAAGGATAATCTGGCAGCGGATGGAATATCGTTTATTTGTGAGGTCAAGAAGGCATCGCCTTCCAAGGGGCTTATCGCACCGGACTTTCCCTATGTTGAGATTGCAAAGGAATATGAGGCGGCTGGTGCTTCAGCCATATCGGTGCTCACTGAGCCGTTTTATTTCCAGGGAAGCAATCAGTTCCTGATGGATATAAAGAAGGAGGTAAATATACCGCTGCTGAGGAAGGATTTTACAGTTGACGAGTATATGATATATGAGGCAAAGGTCATAGGAGCCTCGGCGGTGCTTTTGATTTGCGCAATACTGGATGACGAGCAGCTTGTCTCATATCTTCGGCTTGCACATGAACTTGGAATGTCTGCTCTGGTTGAGGCTCACGATGAGGAGGAGGTCAGACGGGCGATAGCCTGCGGAGCCGGCATCATCGGAGTGAACAACAGAGATCTCAGAACATTTACGGTGGACATCATGAACAGCGTTCGTCTTAGAAAGCTGATACCGGATACGGTGCCAGCCACCCATATGGGGACGGAGGTACCTGTCATTGGTACAGGAGCTGCGGCTGACACTTTAGCACCCCAGAAGATGGTGTATGTGTCTGAGAGTGGAATCAAGGCAAAAGAGGACATAGACAGGCTCAAGGCAAATGGAACTGATGCGGTGCTCATAGGTGAGACATTTATGAGAAGTCCCGACAAGAAGAAGTTGTTTGCGGAACTTAGAGGCGAGTAACATATTATATAGAAGAAACACAATACAAAAGTGTAGAAATTACATTTGAAAATATATCTGAGAAGACAAAAACAGGAGGAAAAACATATGTCAAAAGGCAGATTTGGCGTTCACGGCGGCCAGTATATTCCAGAGACTCTGATGAATGCGATGCTGGAGCTGGAAGAGGCATACAAGAAATATAAGGATGATCCGGAGTTCAACAGAGAACTCACAGAGATGCTCAACGAGTATGCGGGAAGACCTAGCAGACTTTACTATGCGGAGAGAATGACAAAGGATCTGGGCGGTGCAAAGATCTACCTAAAGAGAGAGGATCTGAACCACACAGGAGCGCACAAGATCAACAACGTAATCGGACAGATGCTCCTTGCCAAGAGAATGGGCAAGACAAGAGTTATCGCGGAGACCGGTGCCGGACAGCATGGAGTTGCAACAGCTACAGTTGCAGCCATGATGGGCATGGAGTGCGAGATATACATGGGTGAGGAGGACACGATCAGACAGGCTCTCAACGTGTACAGAATGAGACTCTTAGGAGCAAAGGTTCATCCGGTAAAGACTGGAACAGCCACACTGAAGGATGCTGTATCTGAGGCATTCCGTGAGTGGACAAGCAGGATTGATGACACACACTATGTACTCGGCTCAGTCATGGGACCATATCCTTTCCCTGAGATCGTCCGTGATTTCCAGGCTGTGATCAGTAAAGAGATCAAGGCACAGCTCATGGAGAAGGAGGGAAGACTTCCTGATGTCGTCATGGCATGTGTGGGCGGCGGTTCAAATGCCATCGGAGCTTTCTACGATTTCATACCTGACGAGAGTGTCAGATTGATCGGCTGTGAGGCAGCAGGCAGAGGTGTTGATACATTTGAGACAGCGGCAACTATCGCAACTGGAAAGCTTGGTATATTCCATGGCATGAAGTCCTACTTCTGTCAGGATGAATATGGCCAGATCGCACCTGTATATTCTATCTCAGCGGGACTTGATTATCCGGGAATCGGACCTGAGCACGCGTACCTTCACGACATAGGACGTGCAGAGTATGTGGCGATCACAGATGACGAGGCTGTGGATGCATTTGAGTATCTGTCAAGGATCGAGGGAATCATCCCTGCGATAGAGAGCGCCCACGCTGTGGCTTACGCCATGAAGCTGGCACCTACAATGGACAAGGATAAGATAATAGTGATCAATGTATCAGGACGTGGTGACAAGGACGTTGCAGCCATCGCAAGATACAGAGGGGAGGATCTTCATGAGTAATATAGCAAAAGCATTTGAACATGGAAAAGCATTTATACCATTTGTGACATGTGGCGATCCGTCGCTGGATGTGACAGAGGAGGTAGTATACGCAATGGTGGAGGCCGGTGCAGACCTTATAGAGCTGGGAATCCCATTCTCAGACCCGACAGCCGAGGGTCCGGTCATTCAGGGCGCAAATATAAGAGCGCTTGCAGGCGGCGTGACGACAGACAAGGTATTTGACCTTGTGAGAAAGCTCCGCAAGAAAGTGACAATACCTATGGTGTTCATGACATATGCAAATGTCGTGTTCTCGTACGGTTCGGAGAGATTCATCAGCACATGCAAGGAGATTGGCATAGACGGTCTGATCCTTCCTGACATTCCTTACGAGGAGAAGGATGAGTTCGACGGAATCTGCAAGCAGTATGATGTGGATCTCATTTCACTCATCGCACCTACATCCCATGAGAGAATATCCATGATCGCAAATGATGCGAGTGGATTTGTATACTGCGTGTCATCACTCGGTGTAACAGGAACCAGAACCAAGATCACCACAGACATAGGAGCAATGGTCGATCTGGTGAAGAAGACGAAGAACATCCCTTGCGCTGTAGGTTTCGGAATATCCACACCTGAGCAGGCAAAGCAGATGGCGGAGAAATCAGACGGTGTCATCGTCGGTTCAGCCATCGTCAAGCTGTGTGCCCAGTACGGCAAGGACTGTGTGCCTTATGTGAGAGATTATGTGAAGAGCATGAAGGATGCGATAAGGTAGGAAATTATAGATACTAATTGGGGTATGCATTTGTGGATGCATATTTAAGAGAGTCGGAGAAATCTGGCTCTCTTGTGTTTTATAGATATATTTATAAATATGTTGACACCACAATTAGTTTTTGATATAACATATACATCAGCAATTGCTGATATCCATAATGAAAACTGAATAAATCATATTTTAAGTAGAAGAGTTTGAAAACATGATGAGTAGCAAGTGCTACAAGTCTGCGATCATGACTCTTTTTTTGTTGCCTTTTGGGCATGGGGCAGATTTCAAATGAAAACTGAATATGCATCTGCCCGGTATCCGGGGCAGCAAAGAATACGGACACAGCGACTGTCGTCGGCTGAAAAATGACAGACCGAGGAGCAGGCACCATGGAGGTGTGAGCTGGTGAAGCTTCAGATAACACATTGACAACATTTTGTAGATTTATTTTAGGTTTATTTTTTCATTATGGAGGTAACGATTATGAGATATTCATTTACAGAAAAGACATCACACAGACAGCAGGAGACAGCATACATGCTTTACATGATCATCGGCAGCTATTTTCACAGATGCAGCTGCAGATCAAAGGCGTTGGAGGAGAATCTCTTCCTTTATTATAAGGAGCTTCAGGAGAAGAGACAGGTGGAGAAGGAGAGACAGATCATCAGAGTCAGCGAGGGTGTGCTGAAAGACAATATGACAGATCTTGCGGAGATGAATGCTGAGGTGGTTATCTCAAGGGCAGATGATCTGTATATATTAAGATTTTACACAGGATTTGAGAGAGTCGTGGTGACTGTCGATGAGAAAGGCTGCTATGAGATAAGCCTGGGTAGGGATGAACTAGCGGTATAGAAGGTGTTGTGAGCAAACAGATGAAGTATAGTGGCAGTTGTTCAGGGCATAAATAAACTTGAGCAACTGCCGTGTTTTTACTTGATATGGGAACTAATGTTCGATATAATAGATGCAGGTTTTAGCCTAGAGTAGGAGACTTTTATGGATCATTTTGAATTGGTATCGGAATACAAGCCCACCGGAGATCAGCCGGAGGCAATAGAAAAATTGGTAAAGGGTTTTCAGGAAGGTAATCAGTTTGAGACGCTGCTGGGTGTAACCGGATCTGGTAAGACTTTTACCATGGCGAATGTCATACAGCAGCTGAATAAGCCCACGCTTATACTTGCACATAACAAGACTCTGGCGGCGCAGCTTTATGGGGAGATGAAAGAATTTTTCCCGAACAATGCGGTGGAGTATTTTGTATCATACTACGATTATTATCAGCCGGAAGCATATGTGGCGTCTACGGATACTTATATTGCAAAGGATTCGTCTATTAATGACGATATTGACCGGATGAGACATAGCGCCACAGCAGCACTCATAGACAGAAAAGATGTCATAGTGGTTGCATCTGTATCGTGTATATATGGCATCGGTGATCCGGACGAGTACAGGAATCAGATGTTGTCGTTCAGAGTTGGCATGATAAAGGACAGAGATCAGGTCATCGATGAACTGACAGATATACAGTATGATAGGAATGACATGGATCTGCAGAGAGGCACGTTCAGAGTGCGCGGGGATGTACTTGAGATAATACCTGTGTCAACATTTGATGATGGAATAAGGATAGAGTTTTTTGGTGATGAGATAGACAGGATCACAGAGTTTGATCCGCTCACCGGAGAGGGAAAGAGGGATCTGACATATACCTGTCTTTTCCCGGCGTCCCACTATGTGGTTGGACAGGAGAAGATGGAGAAGGCACTGAAGAGGATAGAGGCGGAGCTCAAGGACAGAGTTGCGTATTTCAAGTCAAAGGATAAACTCATTGAGGCCCAGCGTATTGAGGAGAGAACTAACTTTGATATGGAGATGATGCGGGAGACTGGATTTTGTTCTGGAATAGAGAATTATTCAGGACCTCTGGCAGGCAGATCAGCCGGGGAGACGCCGAGCACACTTTTGGATTTCTTTGATGACGACTTTCTTCTTATTATAGATGAGTCACATATGACTGTGCCTCAGGTTGGCGCGATGTATTCGGGAGACCGATCCCGTAAGATGAATCTGGTTGACTATGGATTCAGGCTTCCATCTGCACTTGACAACAGGCCGCTCAACTTCTCGGAATTTGAGCAGAAGCTGGATCAGGTCATGTTCGTATCTGCCACACCGGGCAAATACGAGGAGGAACACCAGATGCTCATGGCTGAACAGATCATCAGACCTACGGGACTTCTGGATCCGCCGGTTGAGGTCAGACCGGTTGAGGGACAGATAGATGATCTGCTGAAAGAGGTCCGCAAGGAGACTGAGCAGGGACACAAGGTACTTGTGACAACACTTACCAAGCGTATGGCTGAAGATCTCACCAGCTATATGAGGGATAATGATATAAAGGTGAAATATCTGCACTCGGATATAGACACTATGGAGAGGGTTGAGATAGTGAGAGATCTCCGTCTTGGCGTATTTGATGTGCTTGTTGGAATCAACCTTCTGAGAGAGGGACTTGACATACCGGAGATCACTCTGGTGGCAATACTGGATGCTGATAAGGAAGGTTTCCTGAGATCGGAGACATCACTCATCCAGACCATAGGAAGAGCAGCCCGAAATGTGGATGGACATGTCATCATGTATGCGGATACTATCACGGGTTCTATGAAGTATGCCCTCGATGAGACGAGCAGACGTCGTGAGATACAGCAGAAGTATAATGAGGAACATGGAATAACCCCTAAGACTATAGAGAAGAGCATAAGGGATCTCATAACCATAGAGGTGAAGAAGGAGGAACTTCCAGATGAGGATAAGGACGCTGAGTCCATGACGAAGAAGGAGCTTCAGAAGGTTATCGCCAAGCTGACCAAGAAGATGAATATGGCGGCGGCAGACCTCAACTTTGAGGTGGCGGCGGAGATCAGAGATCAGCTCAAGGTGTACAAGGCGGCACTGAGAGATTATGATAAAGAATAGATGGATGCAGGGTAGATAATTAAGATATAACAAATATAAATGATAAAGAGAAAAGGTTAGATCAAGATGGAAGACAATAAGAATTATGAACGAAGTGAGCATCTGGAGAATATAACGGATGCAAGCATGAAAGATGATGATTATTTCAACGCCAGCAGGAATATTGACAGGAAGTATATTACTATTGAGGGCGCACGTGAAAATAATCTGAAGAATATCAATGTCAAGATTCCAAGGAAAAAATTTGTTGGCGTGACAGGACTTTCGGGATCAGGTAAGTCTTCACTGGCATTTGACACGATATATGCGGAGGGACAGAGACGATACATGGAATCGCTGTCCTCCTATGCGAGACAGTTCCTTGGACAGGCTGAGAAGCCGGACGTGGACAAGATAGAGGGACTTTCCCCTGCAATCTCCATAGATCAGAAGTCAACAAACAGAAATCCTCGATCCACAGTTGGCACTGTCACTGAGATATACGACTATTTCAGACTTCTCTATGCCAGAGTGGGAATACCACACTGCCCGAACTGTGGTAAGGTCATAAGCAGACAGACGGTTGACCAGATGGTGGATGAGATCATGAAGCTACCTGAGAGGACAAAGTTCATGGTGCTTGCGCCTGTGGTCAGAGGCCGAAAGGGAGAGCATGTAAAGCTGCTGGAGAAGGCAAAGAAGAGCGGATTTGTCAGAGTGGTTGTCGATGGCAGCATGTATGAGCTGTCGGAGGAGATAAAGCTCGATAAGAACAAGAAGCACAGTATAGATATAGTTGTCGATCGTCTGGTTGTAAGACAGGATGTGGAGAGGCGACTCACAGATTCCATAGAGACCGCACTTCAGCTTGCAGAGGGGCTTATGAAGATTGAGGTGATCGGGGAGAGGGAGGAGAATGGTGTTCAGAAGGAGAATACCATTATCAATTTCTCAGACAGCTTTTCATGCCCGGATTGCGGAATCAGCATAGATGAGATAGAGCCGAGAAGCTTTTCGTTCAACAATCCATTTGGCGCATGCCCGACATGTGCAGGTCTTGGCTTCAAGATGGAATTTGATCCGGATCTTATGATACCCGATCAGAGTTTGTCGATAAATGATGGAGCAATTGTGGTTCTGGGATGGCAGTCGTGCAATGATGGCAAGAGCTATTCAAATGCAATACTCAGGGCACTCAGTGCGGAGTATGGATTCTCTCTTGATACGCCATTTCAGGATTATCCACAGGATATCAAGGATCTCTTATTATATGGAAAGAACTCTCGCCCGGTTAAGGTGCATTATAAAGGACAGCGCGGGGAGGGAGTGTATGATATAACATTTGAGGGACTCATAAAGAGTGTTGCCAGAAGATACAGGGAGACATCTGCGGAGTCCACAAAGGCCGAGTATGAGACATTCATGACTGTAACTCCGTGTGAGGTCTGTGGTGGTAAGAGACTTAAGCCGACAGCCCTTGCTGTTACAGTTGGAGATAAGAATATTGCCGAACTTACAGAACTACCTATCACAGAACTTGCAAAGTTCATGAAAGATCTGGAGCTCACTGACAGACAGAAGATGATAGGTGCGGCCATACTCAAGGAGATCAGGTCGAGACTGCATTTTCTTATTGATGTGGGACTTGACTATCTGTGTCTGAGTAGAGGTACAAGCACGCTCTCAGGTGGAGAGGCACAGAGAATAAGACTTGCCACGCAGATAGGTTCAGGTCTGGTCGGAGTTGCATATATTCTGGATGAGCCAAGTATCGGACTTCACCAGAGGGACAATGACAAGCTGATAGCAGCGCTCAAGAATCTGAGAGACCTTGGAAATACGCTTATCGTTGTAGAGCACGACGAGGATACCATGAGGGCGGCGGATCACATTATAGATATAGGACCGGGAGCCGGTGCAAATGGTGGATATGTGGTAGCTGAGGGTACGGCTGAAGACATTATGAAATGTGAGAATTCTATCACCGGTGACTACTTAAGCGGCAGGAAGAAGATAGAGGTTCCAGATGTGAGGAGAAAGCCAACCGGATGGCTCACTGTCAAGAATGCTTATGAGAACAATCTCAAGCATATAGATGTGGACATACCACTTGGAATCATGACATGTGTGACGGGTGTGTCTGGTTCAGGAAAGAGTTCTCTGGTAAATGAGATCTTGTACAAGAAGCTGGCGAGAAGACTCAACAAGAGCAGGATTAAAGCAGGAAAGCACGACCATATCATCGGTTATGATGCTTTGGATAAGATTATCAATATAGACCAGTCACCTATAGGTAGAACGCCGAGATCCAATCCGGCTACTTATACAGGTACATTTGATCTGATAAGGGATTTGTTTGCTGGAACCAAGGATGCCAAGGCAAGAGGTTACGGCAAGGGAAGATTCAGCTTCAATGTATCTGGTGGACGATGCGAGGCGTGTCGAGGAGATGGAATAATCAAGATAGAGATGCACTTCCTGCCAGATATATATGTGCCATGTGAAGTGTGCGGAGGAAAGAGATATAACAGGGAGACTCTGGAGGTCAAGTACAAGGGCAAGAGTATCAATGAAGTCCTTGACATGACAGTTGACGAGGCATGTGAGTTCTTTGCAAATGTGCCAAGGATACTGAGGAAGATAGAGACTCTCCGCGATGTTGGACTCGGATATATCAAGCTGGGTCAGCCATCCACCACTCTGTCGGGCGGAGAGGCGCAGAGAATCAAGCTTGCAACAGAGCTTTCGAGACGAGGAACAGGAAAGACGATATATGTGCTTGATGAGCCAACCACGGGACTTCATTTTGCTGATGTGCACAGACTTGTGGATATACTCAGAAGGCTCAGCGAGGGCGGCAACACAGTTGTGGTTATCGAACATAATCTTGACGTTATCAAGACCGCAGATTATATTATTGACATGGGACCTGAAGGAGGTGCTGGCGGTGGAACGGTCATTGCCAGAGGAACTCCTGAGGAAGTTGCGAAGATACCTCAGTCCTATACAGGACAGTATCTGAAGAGGTATCTCGATATGTAAGGGATGTGTAGAATAATTACATCGGAGGTAGATGACGAACATGGATGAACAGAATAGAGTAGAAGATATTGACAGAGTTGATGGCGGGTCGACTTCTGAGCAGAATCTGGAGCAGGAAAAGGCTATGATGGCTGAGAATAGTCAGGCACAGAATGGTCAGGGTGTGCAGTCAGTTCAAGCACCATATAGTCAGGTAGCACAGCCAGCTCAGTCACTGTATCAGCATATGCCACAGTATGGCCAGCCGGTGCAGCAGATGCCGCAGTACGGTCAGCCAGCCCAGCAGCCATATCAGCCACAGTCACAGTCACAGTATAGCCAGGGAGCACAGCCAATGCAGACACCATACCAGCAGATGCCGCAGTATGGCCAGCCGGTACAGCCAACGCCATACAACAACCCTATGGGTTATATGGGATATGAGAACAGGCAGAACATACCTGATGATGTTAAGAAGGGATCCACACATGTACCTAATATGTTAAACCTGATCGGCATTATCATGGCTGTTGTATCAGTATTTATTCCTTATGCTTATATGGGGACAGATGCCAGAAGTATAGTTGGAGTGTTTGGGATAAATGTACTGTCAATGCTTGTTGCGGCGGTAGTTATCATAGCAGACGTGATCTGTGCATTTATCAACAAGGCAGGCTGTTATATAGCAGACCTTGTTATATCTATAGTTGTTGGCGGAATATTGATATTTGAATTTGTTCTGTCATTGATAGATCTTGGAAAGCTAGATGCAGCGGCAAGTGCAAGACTCGGAGTCGGTGCATGGATCAGCGTGGCAGCGGCACTTTTCATGCTGATATCAGTTCCTATATGGTGGACAATCAGCAGAAAAAAGGATAAGGCAGAGAAGCAAGATTAGAATTTAGAAATTTATATTAGTGAAGATAAAAAATAATATAAAAGAAAAATAAGTAAGAATAAGAACCCCATCATGGCTTGTACAAGCTGTGATGGGGTTCCTTTAAGTTTACGTGAGCGATACTTGTCCGAAAGCTGTCGAACAGTTTATCGTTACATTTGTTAATTGTTCTGTTAAAGATCTGTTAATTAGTCGTTAGCCTTACCAACTGATCCGAAGAGTTCCATCTTCTCCTTAACAGTAGCCTTGATAGCCTCGAAACCAGGAGCGAGAAGCTTTC
>ERZ857965.1390-NODE-1390-length-24821-cov-3.727247_pt1 | contig 24821 bp, 19 predicted proteins | sample MGYA00519758_ERZ857965 | MGnify/ENA primary metagenome ERZ857965 (study PRJEB31778, sample SAMEA3449381) | human gut metagenome | biome: human gut; feature: human-associated habitat; material: faeces | place: United Kingdom | collected 2010/2012 ... | reverse complement strand
GCGGGTCGCGCAAGCGACATTCTTCCATTCCGCTGCAGTGCGATCCGCGCGGAGCGTTTTTATTTCATAGGACGCATTTTCCTATGAAATGAGAAAACGCCGGAGCATAAAAAGCTCCGGCGTTTTAACGTTCCGGGGCATTTGGTTTTGATACCTGCGGATTGTTCCGTGCTGCGACTCCCACAATCCTGCCCGATAGTCGCATATCGTATGTCATCGGTAACACAATATGTATTGCGGAAACACATTTGATATACTACATAATGAGAAAAATAGCATAAATAGTATAAAATTGGAACTTCTGCGTAGCTGACAATAGAAAATGGTTTCGTGAAACTGTACAAATATTGCATTTTAAATTTGTAAAAAGGGACAAAAGTATAAAAGATGCACATGTTATCGGTTGACATACATATAGGACGGTGATATGATGACCTCATCAGGAAACAAGAGCTCCGTACATTAGGCAAGAGCTCTAAAAGGATTCCAGGATGCAGCGGGTTTGCAGGACAACTTCTACAAACCACAGCTTCTCAGAATCCATAAAGAAACAAGGAGGATTATGAAATGAAAGGTAAAAAATGGTTATCCCTCGCACTGGCAGGTATGCTGGCAGTGAGCGCACTGGCAGGCTGCGGAAGCTCCTCTTCCAGCACAGGCAGCGCAGACACAGCTTCCACCTCTACAGGTTCCGCTGATTACGACCTGTACATCTTTAACAACAAGGGTGAGAACGCAGACGCTATGGCAGCTGCAGCAGAGGCCTTCGGCAAGGAAAAGGGTGTTAAGGTTAAGGCATTCTCCCTGGGTTCCGGCGTTAACAGTGATGACACACTTCGTACCGAAATGAACTCCAAGAACAAGCCGGCGATCTTCTCCTGCATGAACGCCGAAACTCTGGTTGAATGGACAGAGGGCGGATTTGCAATGGATCTTTCCAAGGCAACCAATGAAGAGTTCAAACAGCTGGTAGCTGATATCCCGGAGAGCTTCAACCTGACAGATGGCACTGCAAATTATGGTATTCCTTATAACGTAGAAGGCTATGGCTACATCGTAGATAAAGAGATGCTGGCAGCTCTGTTTGGTGAAGATCAGGTAGACGCTTTCCTTGAAGCATTCAAGACAGCAACCTATGACGAGTTTGAGCAGATGGTTCTGACTCTGCAGAGCTACATCAAAGAAGGCACAGCAGGAAGCGTTACCTTAAGCGGTCAGGAATTCGCACTGGCAGCAGAGAAGACCGGCAAGGCAGCTACTCTGGAAGGTGTATTCTCTGTAGCAGGCTCCGAAAAATGGACCTATGGTGACCACTTTGTTAACATTGCAGTAGACGCGATCTTCCCGGATTCCAAGGCAGCCGGCGAAGCTACTCTGGAACAGCTGCAGGCTGGCAAGGGTGCATTCGAAGCTTATGCAAAGGCTCTGGATTTAAAGACCGCCAATGCAACAACCCCCAGAGGACCGGAACTGATCAATGCAACCACCAATGGCTATGATCCTTCTGTTGCAACCTTCGCAAACAGCAAGGCAATCTTCTTAAAGCAGGGCAACTGGGCATACGAGAACATCAAGAAAGCAAATGCTTACATCGTTGATACCCTGACCTTCCTGCCCATTAAGATGCCCTTCACACAGGATGACATCAAGGTAGAAGGTCTGACAGTTGAGCATATGCTTGAGTCCATTCCGGTATTCGTACCGAACTACTACTGCATCAACGACAAGGTTTCTGATGAAGAAAAAGAACTGGCAGAAGAGTTCCTTGTATGGCTGAACACCACTGAAGCAGGTCAGAAGTTCGTTGTGGAAGAAATGTCCTTCATCCCTTACAACGCTGATCCTGCAACAACCTCCGCTGGCTACAGCCTGGGCGATTCCATTATCTCCTACATGGCTGCGGATAAGACTCTGACCAACGCATACGCAGGCGCTCCTAAGGGCTGGGCTACCGATAACTTCGGTCTGCAGATGATGGAGAACTATGTAAATACTGCAGAATGGCCTGAAACCGCTTACAGCGATATCGCAGATTATGCCATCAGCAGCTGGGCTGAAATGGCTGGTCTGGAATAATCTCGACCGAGCCATATAAAAAGTGACAGAACGAAACAGAATTTTGTAAAACAGGATTTTCCGGCTGCCGCAAACATGCGACATGGGCTGCGGCAGCCTCCTCTTTCCGGCAAAGCCGGAAAACGACAGGGGAAAAGAAAAGACAAGGAGAGACGTAATGGACAGATATTATAAAAAAAGATTTGTACCGTTAGCGCTTCCGGCCCTGATTTTGTTTGTTATGGTAATTGTGATCCCGTTCATCATGGGTGTCATTTATTCCTTTACAGCCTGGAGAGGTACCTACTTTGCAGGCGGTGATCATTTCTGGGAAGCGTTTGTTGGCTTCGACAACTATGTTAAGGCATTTAAAACCAAAAAATTCCTTGATGCGTTTGTATATACCATTAAGGTAACGCTTGTGGCAGTTGTAGCGATCAACGTGGTATCCCTTGCAATGGCGCTTCTGGCAACCAGCCTGAACAAAGGCGCTGCGGCATACCGCACGATCTACTTTCTGCCTAACCTGTTAGGTGGCCTGGCACTGGGCTATATCTGGCAGTTCATTTTTGAAATCGTTTTTTCCAAGATTCTGTTCGGAGAAGACGGAATCATTTCCATTCCTGCGCTGTGCAACATGACGCAGGACAACACCAAGGCGCTGTTTGCCCTGGTAATGCTGATCACATGGCAGATGGCCGGTTATATGATGATCATCTATACCACCGGTTTGAATAATATTCCGAAGGATCTGTCGGAAGCGGCGGCGATTGACGGAGCAGGTACCTGGCAGAGATTTAAGAGCATCACGGTTCCGATGCTGATGCCATCCTTTACTATCGTATTTTTCCTGACACTGTCCAAATGCTTCATGCTGTTGGATCAGAACGTAGCGTTGACAGACGGTAACTTCAGTACCAGAATGCTGGCGATGCAGATCCTGTATACAACCCGTGACGGTTCTCCCCCGGACTACGGTCTTGCACAGGCACAGGCTGTTATCTTCTTTGTGCTGATCGCAGCTGTAACCCTGGTTCAGGTTTCCATTACATCTAAGAAGGAGGTGGAGCTGTAATGAGCATGCAGGGACGTCATAAAACAGGTCAGGCCTTGATGCACGCGATTTTGGCCCTCGTTGCGATTTATACACTGGCTCCGCTGGTTTTCCTGATCTTCAATTCCTTCAAATCCAACAATGAGATCGTGGATTCACCGGTCAGCGCGCCTTCTTCCTGGAGCTTTCAGTATATTATCAGTGCGGCGCAGCAGATCCATTTCTTCCGCGCCATCTGGATCACCTTTGTGATCACCTTCATTTCTGTGCTGCTTCTGGTTATGGTTTCTTCTCTGGCAGCATGGGTAATGGTAAGAAGCAAGAGCATCCTGGGTACTGTACTTTATCTTGGATTTACCGCAGCAATGCTGATCCCCTTCCAGTCTCTGATGTATCCTTTGCTGGATCTCTTTGAGAAAATAGGACTCAAGAACATCCCCGGACTGATCTTCATGTACGGCGGTTTTGGACTGAGTATGTCAGTATTTCTGTATCATGGCTTTATCAAGAGCGTTCCCCAGTCTCTGGAGGAAGCGGCGATCATTGACGGAGCCAACATTTTTCAGATGTTCTTTAAAGTAGTATTCCCGCTGTTAAAGGGAACTACAGTTACTGTTATCGTATTAAACGGTATGTGGATCTGGAACGACTATCTGCTTCCTTTCCTGGTAATCGGTAACAGCAACGGAGTGAAAACCCTGACGCTGGAGTTATACTTCGCCAAGCTGACATCAGGTCAGTACGGTAACCCGTGGGAGCTGATCTTCCCGGCTGTGCTGGTAACGATCATCCCGATTGTCATTCTTTATATTTTCCTGCAGAAGTATATCGTGGCAGGTGTGGCAGAAGGTGCCGTTAAGATGTAAACAGACTGGCAGTGTCGGATGATGAGAAAACCTCATAGCTGCCGAGTGTCTGCCGGCAATTGCGAAAACCCGCCTTGTGCGGGTTTTCGTTGTATTTTGTATTAGGGAAGCAGTAAGACAGCAGGCTTTCTGCAGGCATCAAGGTCGAGGCTTTTGATCCCGACATCATCTTATCAGGAAAAGGGAATTTTGCTCATGGAAAAAGAAAAGTGGTGGAAAAAGGCAGTCGTTTATCAGATTTACCCCCGCAGCTTTTATGATGCGAATGGGGATGGGATCGGCGATCTGCGCGGTATTATTGAAAAATTGGACTATATCCGTGACCTCGGGGCAAATGTGATCTGGCTTTGTCCGGTTTATAAATCCCCGATGGACGATAACGGTTACGATATTGCAGATTATTATCATATAGATGAAGCCTTTGGAACGGACGAGGACATGGATGAGCTGATCGCAGAAGCGAAGAAACGCGGCATCCGTATCATCATGGATCTGGTGGTCAATCACTGCTCCGACGAGCATAAGTGGTTTCAAAAAGCAAAAGCAGATCCGGAAGGACCTTACGGCAAGTATTTTTATATCAAAAAAGGAATCGACGGCAAAGCACCGAACAACTGGAGGTCCATCTTCGGCGGAAGCGCGTGGGAGCCGATCGAGGGAACGGACTATTACTACCTGCACATTTTTACGAAGAAACAGCCCGATTTAAACTGGGAAAATAAAGAGCTGCGGGAAGAAATCTATAAGATGGTCAACTGGTGGCTGGATAAGGGCATCGGGGGCTTTCGTCTGGATGCCATCACCTATTTGAAAAAAGAGTCTGGATTGCCCTCTTATCCTGCAGACGGGGAGGATGGTCTGGTATCCGTTGCACACGGTGCACTGAATCAGCCCGGAATCGAAGCACTGCTGCGGGAGTTCAGAGATCGGACATACGGAAGAAGGGAGACACTGACGGTTGGCGAGACAGCCGGTCTGACTCCGGAGACACTGCTTTCGTTTATTTCTTTAAAAGATGGTGTTTTTTCTATGGTGTTTGAGTTCTCCTGGTGCCAGCTGGAATTAAAGGGACCGAACTATTTCTGGTATGACCGACAGGACTGGACGCCGGAGGATCTGAAAAAAGAGCTGTTTTCCAGTCATGAAATGGCAGGAGACAGGGGATGGTTTGGTGTTTGCACGGAGAATCACGATCAGCCCAGATCGATCGACCATTATTTGCCCCTGGAGGGAAGAAACTATTATGGGGCAACGATGCTCGCATCCATGTATCTGCTGCTGAGGGGCACGCCGTATGTCTATCAGGGACAGGAGATCGGAATGAGAAACTGTGCGTATGCGTCGATGGATGATTACAATGATGTGTCCACTCATAATCAATATAACCGCGCACTGGCAGACGGATTTTCACCGGAGGAAGCGCTGCGTCTGGTTCAGCTGGAAAGCCGGGACAATGCGCGGACACCGTTTCAATGGGATGATACAGAAAATGCCGGATTTACAACAGGAAAACCCTGGTTAAAGGTAAATCCCAACTATACAGAGCTGAACGCAGCACAGGAAGAGAGAGATGAGGATTCCGTGCTTACATGGTATAAGAAGATGATCGGGCTGCGTCTGCATTCCCAATGGTCAGAGCTGATCAGCGAAGGCACCTTTGCACCGGCTTATCGGGAGGAGAAAAATCTGATCGCATATCGAAGACGCTTTGAAGGCAAAGCTTTGCTCGTTTTATGTAATATGCAGACAGAAGAGCGTGAGCTGAAGGTATCTGCTGCGTACAGACAGGTGCTCGCAGACAACTATAAGGAAGCTGCCTTTACAGGTAATACGGTGCGTCTGCGCCCGTATGAGGTTCTGATCGCAGAAGAAGCATAACAGAAGAAGCCGGTACAACGGCAGAAGGTGAGGAACTTATGCAGAGAAAAAATAATATCGTCCTGCGGCTGCACAGACAGAGAAAACCGGAGCAGGTGCTTTTACCCCTTTTCCGGGAAGATAATGGAGAAGCTTTGCGGGTTATTTTGGAAAAGCAGGACAATGTGACAGCGGAATTTATCTATAGAACAGAAAAAAAGGTCAGATCCGGCTGGCTGAAGCTGGAAATTGAGCAGGACGGCTGCCGGAGAAGTGATAATCTGGAGGAAGAGCTTCCGGTTATTTTGGAAGTGGAAACGGATATCCGGCCGGAGGCGATGACCGCAATGTATCTTTTAAACGACTGGTGGACAAGACCGGCATTTATCAATGACTTTTCGGAAATCCCGGAGCTGACACAGGCGATTTACGGAAAGCTGAGAAACGGATACTTTTTCCTGCTTCCAATGCCGGGAAAACAGTTTAAGACCCAGGTAAAGCCCGGAAGAGAGAATACGCTTATTTTCGGAATGAGCGCCTGCAAGGGCGGAATCAGCAAACTGGACGAGCCTGTTTATGCATATGCGGAGGCGGACAGTTTGCAGGAAGCGGTTCATGCGTGTATGGCGTGGGCGGCAGAGTATCACGGAATCCGTTTGAAAGAGGAACGGAATATGCCGGAGATGCTGAAATATCTTGGCTGGTGCAGCTGGGATGCATTTTATACGGAAATCAGTGAAGAAAAGGTTCGCGCAAAGGGCAGAGAATTTGCGGAAAAAAATGTACCGGTGCGCTGGATGCTGATGGATGACGGCTGGCTGTCGGTGCATGGAGACGCACTCTATGACCTTGCGCCCGAAAAAGAAAAGTTCCCCAACGGATTTGCTCAGATGATCCGTGATATAAAGCGGGATACACAGGTGGACTGGTTTGGTGTCTGGCATGCGCTTGGCGGCTACTGGGGCGGAATCGAGCCGGGAAGCGACCTTGCAGCAAAAGAGCAGGAGCATTTATATCAAAATGCACCCGGGAAGCTGATCCCGTGGCCGGATGCAGCCAAGGGCTACGGCTTTTACCGGGATTGGTATGAATATCTGAAGCGGGAGGGCATCAGCTTTTCCAAAGTGGACGGACAGAGCGCCGTACATAATTATTTTGAAAATGATCTTCCACTGATGACAGCGACGCGGGGAATACATGGAGCGCTGGAGGGCGCGGCAGCGTACTTTGACGGTGCAGTGATCAACTGTATGGGAATGGCGGCAGAGAACATGTTTTCCCGTCCCCAGACAGCGGTTGCACGAAACAGCGATGATTTTGTACCAAAACGGGAGGATGGATTTGCAGAGCATTTGCTCCAGAATGCATACAATACACCCTACCAGGGCGAGCTGTATGTATGCGACTGGGATATGTTCTGGACAAGCCATGAGGATGGTCTGCGCCACAGCCTGCTGCGTGCGATCAGCGGAGGACCGGTGTATTTCAGCGATCGGATAGGAGAAACAGCCCCGGAGGTTGCAGCACCTCTCTGCTATGCGGACGGAAGGCTGCCGCAGCTTTTACGGGCGGCAAGACCGACACAGGATTGTATGTTTCGTGATCCCAGAAAAGATGGCGTGCTGAAGCTGACAAATGTCGGAGCATATGCAAATGGTAAGATCGGCGGAGTGATTGCCGTTTATAATCTGACCCATCAGGAACAGACCTATCGGATCGGTGCATCGGATATTCCGGAGCTTTCCGGGAAAAACTGCTGGATTTATGATTGTCGTAATCAGACTGCTGCGGCCTGCAGTGCAGAAGAAGGCAGGGAATACCGCCTTGCAGCGGGGGATTTCACCTGGTTTTTATTTGTGGAGGACACAGAGGGGAAAACCTTTGTGGGACTTGTGGATAAATACATCAGCTTTGATGCGGTACTGTGGATGCATGAGATCGGCGGCAGGCTAATGGGCGAAATCTGTGGCGGAAAGACCGTCGGATTTTTATCCAAAGAGCCTGTAAAGCGTGTGCTTTGCAACGGAGAGGATGTAACAGCGCAGGTGGAGAAAAAGGATTGCCTGTATTTGCTTGAGCTAAACGGACAGAATGCGGTAGTTGAAGTGGAATAAAAATCGCAGCACAACGCTGGCGGGGGCGCTGTGACATCCGCGTTCGAAATTGAAATAAAATCTGCTGTGCCCGCCGCGCGGCAAAAGGAGAGGAAAGAACATGAAAACAGCGCAGGAATATCAGAAAAGACTGCAGCGCCATTTGGATGAGCTCAAATGGCTGTACTGCGAATTATATCCGGGAAGAGAGGATATGTTTACCCAGTTATGTGAACAGATGGAAGCATGGTATCAGGAGCGCCCGGAATCAGAAAAGAAGCTGGACCGGGAGCGAGAACAGGAGCCTGCATGGTACAGCCGCCAGGATATGCTTGGCATGATGCTGTATATCGACGCTTTTGCCGGCAATTTGAAGGGTGTGAAGAAAAAGCTGCCTTACCTGGAAGCATGCAACGTAAACTACCTGCATCTGATGCCATTTCTGGATACCCCGAAGGGAAAAAGTGATGGAGGCTATGCGGTAGCGGATTACCGGAAGGTGCAGCCGGCCCTGGGTACGATGGAGGAGTTGGCTTCTCTGTGCAGCGCCTGCCATGAGAAAAAGATGAGCGTGTGCATGGACTTTGTAATGAACCACACATCTGAAGATCATGAGTGGGCAAAGCGCGCACTGGCAGGGGAAAAGGAATATCAGGAGCGGTATTTCTTCTATGATACACCCGACATTCCGCAGGAGTTTGAAAAAACCGTGCCCCAGGTATTTCCGACAACGGCACCCGGTAATTTTACCTGGCGGGACGAGTGCAAAAAATATGTTATGACGTCCTTTTATCCCTATCAGTGGGACTTAAACTATTCCAACCCGGTGGTTTTTAACGAGATGGTTTATAATATGCTGTATCTGGTGAATCAGGGTATTGATATCGTCAGGATCGATGCGGTTCCCTATATCTGGAAGCAGCTGGGGACAGACTGCAGAAACCTGCCGCAGGTACACACCATTGTGCGCATGATCCGTATGATCACGGAAATCGTCTGCCCCGGCGTTGTGCTGCTGGGTGAGGTTGTTATGGAGCCTGCCAAGGTTGTCCCGTATTTCGGAACACTCGAAAAACCGGAATGCCATATGCTTTATAACGTAACAACGATGGCATCAACCTGGCATACCGTTGCAACAAAAGAGGTTGCGCTGTTAAAACAGCAGATGGACGTGGTAAACAGCCTGCCGAAGGAATATGTGTTCCTGAATTATCTGCGTTGTCACGACGATATCGGCTGGGGGTTGGACTATGATTTCTTAAAACCCTCCGGGATTCAGGAGATTCCGCATAAGAAGTATCTGAATGAATATTTCCGGGGCATGGCAGCAGGCAGCGATGCGCGGGGAGAACTGTATAACGATGATCCTGTATTGCAGGATGCGAGACTTTGCGGAACGACGGCATCCCTGTGCGGTCTGGAGACTTCGCTGCAGGCAAAGGATCCGGCGAGAATTGAGCGTGCCATTCAAAAAATTCTGATGCTCAACGCCTATCTGTTTATTCAGTCCGGCATTCCGGTTATATACAGCGGAGATGAGATCGGTCAGCTCAATGATTATTCCTATAAGGATGATCCGGATGCAGACCGTGCGGCGGATTCCCGTTATGTACACAGAGGACATTTCCGCTGGGAGCTGGAAAAGAAAAGAACGGAAAAGGGCACTGTCCAGAACCGGATTTTCGAGGGAATGCAGAAGATGGAAAAAGCCCGCTTTGCATGCGGTCCGTTTTCCGGCAAGGCTGCTGTATGGACCTATGATACCTATAACAGCCATGTGCTGTGCATCTGCAGACAGCTGAAAAACGAGATGGTAGTCGGTGTGTTCAACTTCTCGGATGAGCCCCAGACGGCATGGATCGACATGGGAGAAATGCCGTTTCAGGATCTGCTCGGAAAAGGAGAATGTGTTCTGCGCAATATCATTCTGCCCGGCAATGGCTACGGCTGGTATTATAAAACCTGGGAGGAATAAAGCAGTTCGGGTGCTTCGCGGCTCCGGCTATTGCAGGGGCCGCGAAAGCTGAGAGAGTACGGAAAATGACTTGTATCTTTCCTGAAGGTTGTGATATAATCATACAGTTACAAAAAGTAGTTTTTAAAACCATGTGTTGTGTGAGGGGCTTATGCAGAAAAAGGTACAGATCATCAGTGACGGTTCTCAGGATTTATCGTTGGAGTTATCCAAAGAAAAGGATATTGAGGTTGTTCCCTTTTATGTTTCGTTTGACGGGGAGCACTATTATAAAGAAATAGAAGAGATCACAGTACGCGATTTTTATCAGCAGATGGTGGATCATCCGGATGTGTTTCCGAAGACATCCATGCCGTCTGTACAGGATTTTTATGAGGTGTTTGAAAAATCTGTAAAAGAAAATATTCCGGTGATCTGCATTTGCATCACGGCGAAGTTCAGTGGCTCTTTGCAGTCGGCAACTACAGCAAAGGATATGATCCTGGAAGAGTATCCGGAGGCAAAGATTGCGGTCATTGATTCGACATTTGATACGGTGCTGCAGGGACTGTTTGTGCTGGAAGCGTGCAGACTGCGGGATCTCGGACTGGAATATGAGCAGATTATAGAAGCTCTGCTTTCCATCCGGGAGAGCGGCAGGATCTTTTTTACGATCGGCAGCATCGATTACTTAAAGCATGGCGGACGCATTGGAAAGCTTGCAGGAATTGCGGCCAGTGCGTTGAAAATCAAACCTATCATCACACTGAAGGAGGGAGAAATTTTCAATTCCGGCATTACCAGAAGCCGTCAGAAATCGATGCAGAAGGTTGTGGAGATGACGGAAAAATACCTGGATGAGGTACAGGCAAAGCCGGGAGAATACAGCTTTTGTATCGGCTATGGCTATGACTATGAAGAGGCGGTCGGCTTCCGGGAGATGTTGAAGGACCTGATCCGGGAACGGCTTGGAATTGAAGAAATCGGCATTTATCAGATCGGTGCGACAATTGGAGTGCATACCGGACCGTATCCCATCGGGATTGGAATTGTCCGGCATGCAGAAGTGTAGCTCAGGATTTTGAACGTGCGTGACAGGAACAGGAGGGGCAATCCTCCTGTTCTTTTTTTGTCGTACTGTAGCTGTCGGTCATCGTACATGCCGGCGTAAGCCCTTCGTCCTGCATCAGGGCGCTGCCCCAACGATACATCGCTTCGAGAATCGGGAAAAGGCTTTCACCGAGCACCGTCAGCGAGTAATCGACGCGGGGCGGAACGACAGGATAAACTGTGCGGGAAATCAGACCGTCTTCTTCCAGTTCGCGGAGCTGCTGGGTCAGCATTTTAGGCGTCGCTTCGGGGACGAGACGGTGCAGCTGGTTGAAGCGCAGCGTTTGACCGGTCAGGTGCCAGAGCAGCAGCGCTTTATATTTGCCGCCGATTAAGCGGATTGTAGCGGAAACGGGGCAATTTTTATTGACCGAGGGATTTTCTTTTGAAGCCATAGCGATTTCTCCATTCTTATTCATGACAATAGAATGCTCGCAGAGCGTACATTCTATTGTTGTGAGGTGAACACTATCCTTTTGGGTAGTATATTACAAAATAGTGCATTCTTTATTTTTCTATCCTAATTGTTATAATGGTAGCAGAGGATAGAAAAAAAGACAAGATGAGTTCTTTAAGGGCAGCCTTTAAAAGCTGTAAAGCAGGAAAGACTATACAGGACGGCTGCAGAATGGAGATATATGAAAAAAGAAACCTATGATATTACCGGCATGTCATGCGCGGCATGCTCAGCGCGAATTGAAAAAGGAATTTCCGGAATGGAGGGCATGCAGCAATGCAGCGTCAATCTGCTGAAAAACAGCATGACGGTTTCCTATGATGAAGCCGAACTGGATTCCGGAAAAATTATTCATCAGGTAGAAGACATCGGCTATGGCGCTTCGCTTCACCAGACACAGGGCAGCAAAACGACAGGAGCATCAGGCAGAGGAAAAAACGGTGCAACAGATGCGGCTGCGGAAGCAGCAAAGCAGATGAAGCAGAGACTGATCGTTTCGTTAGTCTTTACGATCCCGCTGTTTTACATTTCGATGGGACATATGGCTGGCTGGCCGCTGCCGTCGTGGCTGCTGGGAGCAAGAAATCATATGATTTTTGCATTTACCCAGTTTTTGCTGGTGCTGCCGGTTTTGATTGCAGGCGGACATTATTTTAAAAACGGATTGAAAAATCTGTGGCATCGCTCTCCGAATATGGATTCGCTGATCGCATTGGGCTCCGGCGCGGCGTTTGTGTATGGCATCTATGCGATTTACAAAATCGCCTGGGGCTTTTCCATCGAAGATATGGATATGGTCGAGACCTTTGGCATGAATTTGTATTTTGAATCCTCGGCGATGATCCTGACACTGATCACTCTGGGAAAATTCATGGAGGCCCGGGCAAAATCCAAGACGTCCGAGGCGATCACGAAGCTGATGGATCTGGCACCGAAGACCGCGAAGGTATTAAGGAATGGACAGGAAGAAGAAATTTCCGTAGACGATGTACAGAATGGAGATATTCTGGTTGTCCGGGATGGTGATACGGTTCCGGTGGATGGAAAAATTACAGAAGGCTTTGCTTCTGTGGATGAATCTGCGATCACCGGCGAAAGCCTTCCGGTGGACAAGCAGACCGGAGATCCTGTGACCGGAGGTACGATCAACCGAACCGGATATTTTCAGATGGAAGCAACTGCGGTTGGAGAACATACGACACTGTCAAAGATCATTCAGCTGGTAGATGATGCGACATCCTCCAAAGCGCCGATTGCAAAGCTGGCGGACAGGGTCAGCAGTGTGTTTGTTCCGGTTGTCATTACAATAGCGCTGTTGGCGGCAATCCTCTGGCTGCTTGCCGGTCAGAGCTTTGAGTTTGCACTTTCTGTTGCGATTTCTGTGCTGGTAATTTCCTGTCCGTGTGCCCTCGGACTGGCAACGCCTACGGCGATCATGGTGGGAACCGGACGGGGTGCGGCGAAGGGTATTTTGATTAAATCTGCGGAAGCGTTGGAGATTACACATAGCATCGATACGGTTGTTCTGGATAAAACCGGCACGGTAACACAGGGCAAGCCGGTTGTGACAGACGTGATCGCGCTGGAAGCAGACGGAAAAACAGCAGGTGAAAACACGCAGGCGTATACAGAGCTTTTGCAGCTGGCCTTTTCTCTGGAAAAAATGTCCAGCCATCCGCTTGCAGAGGCAATTGTCAAAAAAGCGGAAGCATGCTCAGCAGCGTTCCAGGAGGTTTCAGATTATGAGATGATCCCGGGACAGGGCATCGCGGGAACGATCGACAAGGTACGATGCCTTGCGGGAAACCGAAAACTGATGGAAACCAACCGGATCGACATTTCCGTAGCGGAAGGATTGCAGGAAAAACTGGCGGATGAAGGCAAGACACCGTTGTATTTTGCACAGGGAGGAAAGTTCCTCGGCGTGATTGCTGCTGCGGACGTTGTAAAACCCACCAGCAGGGAGGCAATTGCCAGACTGCAGGAGATGGGAATGGACGTCATTATGCTGACCGGCGACAATGCAAGAACGGCAGAGGCAATCAAAAAACAGGTTGGCATCAAGACGGTTATTGCGGACGTGCTTCCGCAGGATAAAGAGGAAAAGGTTCGGCAGCTGCAGGAGCAGGGGCACAAGGTTGCGATGGTGGGAGACGGTATCAACGACGCGCCGGCACTGGCGAGGGCGGATGTCGGAATTGCGATCGGCGCAGGAACAGATGTGGCGATCGAATCAGCGGATATCGTACTGATGAAGAGCGATCTGATGGACGCAGCATCTGCGGTAAGCTTAAGCCGTGCGGTGATGCGCAACATCAAGCAGAACCTGTTCTGGGCATTTTTCTACAATGCGATCGGCATTCCGGTGGCAGCAGGCGTGCTGTATCCGGCGTTCCATATTTTATTAAACCCGATGATCGGTGCGGCGGCGATGAGCTTCTCTTCTGTATCCGTCGTATCGAATGCGCTCCGCCTCCGGTTCTTTACACCGAAGTGGAAGCAGGAGAGCGGTACTGCAAATTTGCAGACAACCGGAAATGGCGGTATGATGGAGCAAAGCACGGCAGCCGCGGAAATTGCGGATAGAATAGCCCAAAATGATGAATCAAAAGGAGAGACTACCATGAAAAAAACAATCAAAATCGAAGGCATGATGTGTCAGCACTGCGTAAAGGCAGCAACAAAAGCGCTGGAGGGTGTAGCGGGCGTGACCGCTGTAACCGTAAGCCTGGAGGATAAGCAGGCAGTTGTAGAAGGCACAGCAACCGATGAAGCGTTGACTGCAGCAATCGTAGATGCCGGCTACGAAGTGAAGGGGATAGAATAAAATCTTGACAGCTCCTTTCCTGATTCTGTATAATGGGTAAAGTAAACATGTCAAAAGCGGATTGCCTGAAATAAAGCAGAGAAAACGATTTTGTGTAAAGATCGCTTCGCACAGGATTTATTTCAGACAGGGAAGGAACCGAATTTCATGGATAACGCGGACCCTGACGGGGAAACGAATTTTCTGAATTCCAATCACAATACAAAATGGACAGAGTCTGTGCTCTGTTGGAGAAAGCTATAGGAGGCATAGCCTGTTGGGAGTTCCCAATGGGTTATGTCTCTTTGTCGTAGAAAAAGGAGAGATTTTAAATTCATGGTAAAACTACTTTTGTTACTGATCATTCTGATTCTGGTCAATGCCTTTTTGGCGGCGTCCGAGGTTTCCGTTGTATCGCTGAATAAAAACAGGCTGCGGGAGCTGGCAGAGGACGGCGATCGGAAAGCACAGCGGCTGCTGAAGTTTGCAGAGGAGCCGAATATTTTTCTATCTACGATTCAGGTCGGGATTACACTGGCAGGATTTCTGGCCAGTGCAGCTGCAGCGGACGGATTTGCAGGCAAATTGATGGCATGGTTGTATGAACGGTTGGGAACAAGCGGCATAAGCCTTTCTGTTTGTCATGTGCTGGCAGTTGTGCTGGTGACAGTTGTGCTTTCGTACTTTGCATTGCTGTTTGGCGAGCTGGTGCCGCGTCGGATCGCGATGCAGCGGCCTGAAGCTGCAGAAAGAATGACCTGCAGTGTAGTCGGTGTGCTGACGGTGGTACTGCATCCGGCGGTATGGCTGTTGTCGAGGTCTGCAAAGCTGATCTTAAAGCTGCTTCACTTTAAAACGGAATCCGTAGAACGCAGCGTTACGGAGGAAGAGATCCGGCGGCTGGTTGACCTTGGCGGGGAAAAAGGAACGATAGACCACGATGAGCAGGAGTGGATTCAAAACGTGTTCCGGTTTGACGACATTTCGGTGCGGGATGCGATGACGAGAGAAGCAGATATGGTCTGTTTTTCGCTGGATGAGGCGGACGAGGACATCATTTCGACGATCCGGGAAAGCGGTTTATCCAGATATCCGGTTTACGATGAAGATATTAACGATATTATAGGTATTCTGAATGCCAGGGATTATCTCCTGGATCGTAAAAATGACAGCCCGTCAGGGTTAAAGGAGCTTTTGCGAGAGCCTTATTTTGTACCGGATACGATTCATGCAGATGACCTGTTCCGGGATATGCAAAAAGGAAAAATCCATATGGCCATCGTTATCGACGAATACGGACAGACGGCGGGGGTTATTACAATGGAGGATCTTCTGGAGGAGATCGTTGGAAATATTTACGATGAGTTCGATTCCGAGGAGCCGCCGGAAATCGTTCAGCTGGAGGACAATTTGTGGAGGATCTCAGGCGGCGCATATGTTGAGGACATTGCGGAAGCACTGGATCTGGATCTGCCGGAGGATATCGATTATGACACGCTGGGCGGCATGATCTTCAGCTGCTTGCGGATCATTCCTGCGGACGGCAGCCAGTTTGATGTGCAGGTCAACGGACTGAATATTCATGTGGAAAAAATGGAGGATCAGAGAGTGGAATCTGCACTGGTCAGCAAGATCCTGCCGGAGAAAGAAGAGGAAGAGTAAGCTGTAACGAACATAAAACGCCGGTCGGCACAGAAGAATTTTCTTCCATGCCGACCGGCGTTTTCGCTGCCGACAGCTTCTTTTTCAGATAAGCTATTGTCAGCTTCAGTTCTGATATCCCATCGCTTTGTGCGTTCCGTTTCCTTTTTCAGGAGCGGCCTGTGTGTTGTCAGTAGACTGGCTTTCTTCAGAGCTCTGTGCGGAGGAAAGGGTGATGGTCAGCTCCTTTTCTGTATAAATGCCGCCCTCGCCGGGAGACTGTACCGTAATAGAAACCGCTTCTCCGGCTGCGTAGTACTGCAGCTTTTCTTTCAGCTCCTGAATGGTGCTGACGGTCTTACCATCGAATTTTGTGATGACGTCACCCTTGCGGATGCCGGCCGCTTCTGCACCGCTGCCCGGAGTGACGCTTGCTACATAAACACCTGCGGGGATGCCATAGGCTGCGTTGATGTTGGAATCTACGGTGATGCCTGCGATACCGATGCTGGATTTCTGGCTGTCAGCAACCTTGGTTCTGGTCGTCTCATTCATCAGCTCTTCGATGATGCTGGATACTCTGGTGATGGGGATTGCATAGCCCATGCCTTCCACCTCTGTGCTGGCAAGCTTTGCAGAGTTGATACCAATAACCTCACCCTTCATATTGACCAGTGCGCCGCCGCTGTTGCCGGGGTTGATGGCTGCATCTGTCTGGATGTAGGTAGGTGTCTCTTTTGTGGTAACAGTGCTGGAAATGAGGGCATTGCTGTCATCGGAATCCGAAGAGGAAAGGGTACGGTCTGTGGCGCTGACAATGCCGGTTGTAACGGACTGACCATAGCCGAGTGCGTTGCCGATGGCAACAACCTGTTCACCGACCTTTAAGGAATCGGAATCGCCCACTGCAGCCACTGCGATCTGGGACATTGTATCATCGGAAATGCTGGAAAGCGGAACGGCGATGACTGCCAGGTCGTTGTCGGAATCTGTACCCTTGATGGTTGCTTCATAAACGGAGTTGTCAATGAAGCTTGCAGAAAGGGTATCCGCGCCTTCCACAACGTGATTATTGGTGACAATCAGCAGCTCCGTATCGTTTTTCCCAATGATAATACCGGAACCAACGCTGGTGCTCTCTACCTCCTGAGCCTGACCGCCGTAGCCGAACATGCTGAAATAGTTCTGTACCTCCTGTACAGATTTATTTGTGATGGATACGATAGAAGGCATAACAGATTCCGCAACGCTGGAGACGTCCAGACTTCCGGAGGATGCTGTGCTGCTTGTGCTGACCGGTGTGGTAGCCTTTAACAGGCTGCTGGAAGAGCTTGCTGTCTGGGAAGAAGCGGAAGCACTTTCCGAGGATGCAGCTGTTGAAGCATTGTTCCGATAGCCTGCCGCGTAGTTGACACCCAGAAAGGTACCGGATGCAACACCGCCAAACAAAACAGCGCTCAGTGCAATTGCACCGGCTTTTTTTGCAATGCGTGCCGCATTCGTATTTTTTTTGCGGGGACGAGTCGGTGCCTGCTGTTCCGGGGTATTGGTATAATGATAATCCTGCTCTCTGTTGTCGAAGCTCTGGTTTTCATTTTCGTACATAACTGTCACTCCTTTTCTTATTCTGCCGGCGAGCTGCCTGATCGGTATCAGTCTGCCGGGAAAAACGGTTCAGCGCAAAGATTTATGCTGAACCATTGGTCTTTCTCTTTATCTGAGAAACAGTATAAAAAGGATTTGTGAGGAATGTGTTGGAAAAGTGTGAGGATTATGAGGAAAAATTGCGAAGGAATTGTGAAAATAGCTGTTGACAGCCGGATGGAGCTTCAGAATACTTTTGTATTCTGAATGGTTCCGGTTTCCCGGAAAATTTCCCATTCGCAGATATTGACCGCATGATCTCCGATGCGTTCGAGGTATTTGGCCAGCATCAGGGCATCGAGGCTCTCTATCGCATCGGAACGATCTTCTTTTATGTGGATAACGATATCATTCTTTACCTTATCAAAAAGCTTGTCGATGATATCATCGGAAGCGATGACATCATTCGCTTTTTTCTGATCCCGGGCGACAAAGGCGCTGACTGCCTCGTGTACCATCTCCCGGGAAGCTGCGATCATTGGCTGCAGATGTCCGGAATAGCGTTCCAGCTGCTTGTGATCCATCTGCTGAATCAGCTCTGCGATATCAGAGGCGTGGTCTCCAATGCGTTCGATATCCGTAACGACCTTCAGAATAGAAGAAACCGTGCGCAGATCCTGTGCGATGGGCTGCTGGGTTGTAATGAGCATCAGGCACTGAGCTTCGATGCTGCGCTCCAGGTTGTTGACATTGCGGTCATCGGTCACGATCCGCTCTGCCAGCTGCATATCCTTGTTTTCGATGGAAAAAAATAAATTTTTCAGGGAAGCTTCAACGAGGTTTCCCATTTCCTCCAGGCTTTCGGAAAGCTGTACCAGCTCTTCACTGTATAATTTTCTTGTTGTCATAGATACCTCCATTTAAAATGAAAAATCGCAATGTAATGCCTGTTTACTATGCTGGGAAAGAGAAAAACGGGTAGGGTCTGTCAGGATCAGCCGAACCGTCCGCTGATATAATCCTCTGTGCGTTTATCCTGCGGATGGGAAAAGATCTGCTTCGTATCGCCGAATTCCACCATTTCTCCTACAAGGAAAAAAGCGAGATCGTCAGAAATACGGGCAGCCTGCTGCATATTGTGAGTGACAATGACAACCGTGTATTTTTCCCGCAGGTCTGCCATCAGGTCCTCGATTTTCATTGTAGAGATCGGATCAAGGGCGGAGGTGGGTTCATCCATCAACAGGATTTCCGGTGAAACAGCAAGGGCACGGGCAATGCAGAGACGCTGCTGCTGACCGCCGGAAAGACCGAGGGCAGATTTTTTCAGGCGATCCTTGACTTCATCGAAGATCGCAGCGTTTTTCAGACTGGTTTCAACGATTTCGTCCAGCTGAGCCTTGTTTTTGATACCGTGGATCCTGGGACCGTAAGCGATATTGTCGTAAATGCTCATGGGAAAAGGATTGGGCTGCTGGAATACCATACCGGCTTTTTTACGCAGCAGAGTGACATCTACGTGGGGATCGTAGATGTCCTCGCCGTCAATTTTGACCTCACCGGTGATCTTTACATTGTCCACGAGGTCATTCATACGATTTAAGGTTTTTAAAAAGGTGGATTTACCGCAGCCGGAGGGACCGATAAAGGCGGTGATCGCTCCGGCCTTGATATTCATATTGATGTTTTTAAGGGCGTGATTTTCGCCGTAATACAGATCGAGGTTCTTCGTGCTGATTTTGATATTGCTCATGAATTCTCCATTCTGCAGGCGCTGCTGCGTCTGCGTTATCCTCCGGTTAATCGAGTTTGGAAACATCGAATTTCTTTGCGAGTATTTTGGTCAGAAGGTTGATAAAAAGGACGATGATCAGCAGGACAGCGGCAATTCCGAAGGCTGCGTCATATTGTGCCTTGGACATGCTCAAGTACAGCTGGATCGTAAGGGTTCCGCCGGATTCGAAGATTTTTTTGAAAAATCCTGCAAAGGTCTTTGGCAGAAGATAGCCGCTTCCGGCGGTGAATAAAAGGGCGGCGGATTCTCCGACGATACGTCCGATCGCAAGAATGATACCGGTGATAATGCCGGGCATTGCGGAGGGGAGCAGGATTGTGCGGATCATGTACCATTTGGTTGCGCCGATGCCGAGTGCGCCGCTGCGGTAGGTCGCAGGAACTGTTTTTAAGGCTTCCTGTGTGTTTCGCGTGATCAGGGGAAGAACCATAAGGGTCAGGGTCAGGGCGCCGGTCAGGATGGAATAGCCAAGTCCCAGGGTGGTTCCGAAAAATACCATACCAAACAGACCGAAAATGATAGAAGGAATACCGGAAAGGGTTTCTGTCGTAAATTCGATCAGCCGGACGATTTTTCCGGGCTTTGCGTATTCGTTTAAGTAGATCGCGCTGCCGACACCGATGGGAGTTGCGATCAGCAGGGTAAGGATAATGATGTAAAGCGTATTGACGATATTTCCGGCGATACCAAAGGTTCCCTTGATGGTGCTGGGAACGGAAGTCAGGAAGGAAAGGCTGATCTGGGGCAGACCTCTGAAAAAGACATAGCCCATAATCGCGATCAGTAAAAGGATGGAAAATGCCGCAGCCAGATCGATCAGAACGGTGAGAATGAGATCGGAAGACCGGATTTTTTTGTTTAAAATACTGGAGGAACCGGGGACCGTAAGCTCTGTGCTCATTACTCTTTTTCTCCTTTCAGAATTTTGTTCAGGGTCATGTTAATGATCATAATGAATACGAAGAGGACAAGGCCGATGGTGAATAGTACCTGACGGTGTAAATCTGCTGCATAGCCCATTTCAGCAACGATGGCGGTTGTCAGGAAGCGGACAGAGTGAAAGGGCAGAGGGGCGTTGACACTGCTTCCGGATACAAGGCTGATTGCCATTGCTTCACCGATCGCACGGCCGACACCGAGGACGATGGCGGTTGCGATACCGGATTTGGCTGCCGGGATCGTTACACGAAAAATCGTCTGGATTTTGGAAGCACCCAGACCCAGGGAGGCTGCCTTTAAACTGGCAGGAACGCTACGGAGGGCGGATTCGCTGATGTTAATCACGGTAGGCAGGATCATGATTGCAAGGACAAGCACGGCAGAAATGAGGTTTGCACCGCCGGTAAACTGATGGGTCGCAGAGCCTGCAAAAATTTTCTGTTCGAGCTTATACATTGCAGGACACAGCAACAGGATACCGAGCAGACCGTAGATAACGGAAGGGATACCGGCGAGCAGCTCAATTGCGGGGTGGACGATTTTAGAGAGGGGCTTGGGCGCTGTTTCTGCAAGAAAAACAGCAGTCAGGACGCCGATGGGAACGCCCAGCAGGATCGCAAGGGTTGTGCCAACGATGGAGGTCAAAATGACGTATAAAATGCCGTAACTGGGATCTGCAGCGGTTGGCTTCCATACTGTGCTGAACAGGATCTCTGTAAGTCCCACCTTTGTAAGGGCGGGAGTACCATTTAAAAACATATAAACTGTAATGGAAATGACTGCAAGAACAGCGAAAAACGCGCAGATGGTAAAAATGATCTCAGCAGTTTGCTCTACCACGGATCTTGCTTTTTTATTGCCGATAATAGAATTCATAAAAATCCTCGTTTCCAGGCAGCCTGCAGAAGGCTGCCTTTAATCAAAGGTTATCCCCTATGCGGTTGTGCACAGAATACTGGAAAATGCAGGTCCGACATTGCCGGGCCTGCATCCAGCAGGGAGTGTTTTGGAAAAGAAATGTTGTCAGTCAACTGTGATCAGGCCAACGGATTTGATCAGAGCCTTGCCCTCATCGGAGGTAAGGTAATCAAACAGTGCCTGTACTTCGGTCTTCTGCTCGGAGATTTCACCTTTCGTTGCCATTACGAAGGGTCTGGACAGTGCGTAGTTACCGGCCTTAATATTTTCTTCCGTTGCGTCTACGCCATCGAGCTTCAAAGCTTTTACGGAATCATCTACAACATCGAGAGAAACATAACCGATCGCACCGGGGGTGGAAGCAACCTTTGCCATAACGGCACCGGTGGAATCCAGTTCGTTTGCGTAAACGCAGGCATCTGCGATGTCCAGCAGCTCTTCAAACGCACCTCTTGTACCGGAGCCTGCCTCACGACCAACAACAACGATCGCCTGATCGTCTCCGCCAACCTCACTCCAGTTCTTTGTTTCACCGGTGTAGATGGAAACCAGCTGATCCTTTGTGAGATCTTCTACCTTGTTTGCAGGATCTGCAACTACTGCGATACCGTCAATTGCAACGATGTTTTCTGCGGCGCCTGCGCTCTTTTCATCGTCCTTTAAGTTTCTGGAAGAGTTACCGATGTCAACGCTGCCTGCCAGGACACTTTCGATACCTGCGGAAGAACCGGTAAACTCAGCAGTTACGGTTACGTTGGGATATTTTTCCATGAAGCTTTCTGCAACTGCATTTGCCAGCTTTTCCATGGAAGTGGAACCGGACATGCTGACGGAACCGGAAAGATCTGCATATTTGTCTGCACTGTCTGCGGCTGTGTCAGCAGCTTCAGTAGCCTCAGCAGCTGCTGTGCTGACAGCCTCGACGGGGGTTTCTGCAACTGTGTCAGCTGCACTTGCTGCAGTATCTGTTGCAGCAGTATTGCCGCAGCCTGCCAGAGTGCCAACTGCCAGTGCGCTCATTGTAAGAAGTGCGATCAGTTTGTTTTTCATAATGTTTCTCCTCCTTGATGCCGGAAGTATCCTGTTCCGGGCTGATGAATGAAATATAGTGAATGCCTGAAGCCATATGCCGTCTGCCTCATTGCGAGACTTATGATAAGTCATTTGAGCAATGCAAGATATCACGATCCGGTTAGGAATGGGTAAAGGTTGTGTAAAATGATGTCGGAGTCAAAAGCCCTGACCCGGATGCCTGTGGAGCGCTTCGAGGTGTAATACACATAAATATACATATAGAATGTATATCGGCGAATAATATACATACAGGTGAATATTTATACAAGAAAGAGGTAAAAAAGTGAATATTTTGTGAAAATTTATACTTGATTTTTAAAGGAAGTGTGATAGTATAGATGTCATGAAACGGAATTACAACGGAAAAGGAAATCCCGTTTAAAGATGTCTTTAAAAATAAATCTAAAGATAAAAGAATAAGGAGACATCAGAGGAGAAGATTGAAAAATAAGATTTTTCAATCGCGAGATTTGTGTCTGCGCGCACTTGACACAAACTCGGCATGCGCAAAAAACGTGCGCAGAAATGAGGAGAAGAAAAATGAAAATGAAAAAATTACTGACAAGCGTATTGACAGTAGCCATGGTTGCTTCTCTGGCAGCATGTGGTTCTTCTGCATCCACAGAGACAACAGTACAGGCAACAGAGACTGCAGCAGAAAGCACTGCGGCAGAGACAGCAGCTGCAGAGACCGATGAAGCAGCCTCCACAGAAGCAGAAAGCACAGATACCGCTGCTTTTGATCTGGCTGGCAAGAAGATCGGTGTTCAGCTCGGTACAACAGGTGATCAGCTGGCAACGGAATATGAACAGAACGACGGTTCTACTGTAGAACGTTTCAACAAGGGCGCAGATGCAATTCAGGCATTAAAGCAGGGCAAGATCGATTGCGTAGTGATCGACTACAATCCCGCAAAGGCTTTTGTGGAAAAGAATGATGATTTACAGATTCTGGACGAAGAGCTTTCTTCTGAAGAATATGCAATGTGTGTCAACAAAGACAACAGCGAGCTGACTGCAAAGATTAACGAAGCGCTTACTCAGTTAAAGGAAGACGGTACGCTGGATGCTATCGTTTCCAACTACATCGGTGATGAGGCAGGACAGCATCCTTATACCTCTCCGGAAGGTGTAGACCGTTCCAACGGCACACTGGTTATGGCAACCAATGCGACATTTGAGCCTTATGAGTATTATGAGGATCAGAAGGTTGTCGGCATCGATCCTGATATCGCACAGGCTGTCTGTGATGTGCTTGGTTATGACTTAAAGATCGAGGATATGGAATTTGATGCAATCGTCAATGCAGTTGTTTCCGGCAAGGCTGATTTCGGTGCAGCAGGCATGACGGTAACAGATGAGCGTAAGCTGAGCGTAGACTTCACAGATACCTATGCAACAGCAAGCCAGGTGATCATTGTAACAAAGTAATTACAAGAGATAATCGGAAAGCAATTATAATATGGAAGATTTTAAACTCAAATTTATTGCAAACTTTATAACCGATAATCGGTGGAAGTACTTCACCAACGGATTGGGAACAACTTATGTTGTTTCCTTTTTCGCTGTTATTCTGGGCGTTGTCATCGGCGTGCTGATCGCAGTGGTGCGGTCGTCTGCGGATAAGCTGGACCGTCCTCCACTGGTGGTTAAAATTCTGAATGTGATCTGTAAGCTGTATCTGACTGTTATCCGCGGAACCCCTGCAATGATCCAGCTGCTGATCATGTATTACATCGTGTTCGGTTCTGTGGATGTCAGCAAGCGGCTGGTTGCGATTCTGACCTTCGGAATCAACTCCGGCGCATATGTAGCGGAGATTATCCGTTCCGGTATCATGTCTGTGGATCAGGGGCAGTTTGAAGCAGGCAGAAGCCTGGGACTGACCTATGTGCAGACGATGTGGTATATTATTATCCCCCAGGCATTTAAAAATGTCCTGCCTGCCCTGGGCAACGAGTTCATTACCCTGTTAAAGGAGACGTCTATCTGCGGTTACATTGCACTGACGGATGTTACGCACGGTGCGAATACCGTCAGAAGTCAGACCTATGAGCCTTATATGCCGTTGTTTGCGGCAGCTCTGATTTATCTGGTCAGTGTGAGTGTACTTTCAGCTCTGATCAGCAGACTGGAAAGGAGGATGCGTGTCAATGAGCGATAACGGACAGGAAAAACAGGTTCTGTTTGAAATCAAACAGCTCTGTAAGTCCTTTGGACCGACGAAGGTGCTGGATCATATTGATGCGACGATCCGCCAGGGTGAGGTAGTCGTTATTGTAGGTCCCTCCGGCTCCGGTAAATCGACCTTTCTGCGTTCCTTAAACCTTCTGGAAATGCCGACCTCGGGCGAGATTTTATTTGAAGGAAAAGAGATTACAGATCCGAAAAGCAATTTAAATCAATATCGTCAGAAAATCGGAATGGTGTTCCAGCATTTTAATCTGTTCGCAAATAAGACGATTCTGGAAAACATGACGCTGGCACCGATCAAGGTGTTAAAAAAGTCCAAGGCGGAAGCGGAAAAAGAAGCGATGGAGCTGCTGGCACGTGTCGGCCTTGCAGAAAAAGCGAATGCTTATCCGGCACAGCTGTCCGGTGGTCAGAAACAGCGAATC
>ERZ857965.1367-NODE-1367-length-25222-cov-10.356896_pt1 | contig 25222 bp, 20 predicted proteins | sample MGYA00519758_ERZ857965 | MGnify/ENA primary metagenome ERZ857965 (study PRJEB31778, sample SAMEA3449381) | human gut metagenome | biome: human gut; feature: human-associated habitat; material: faeces | place: United Kingdom | collected 2010/2012 ... | reverse complement strand
GCGAAGGCATCAGCCACAAGCTCGTTTTCAATATGTAGGTCATACCCGTGGGACGAGAATGTAAATCTGTCACTGGGGTAATGATCTACAACGCAGAGCTTGTCCATCTCCATTTGCGGAAGGTCGCTGAATGACAGTTCCCTGTCACGGCGCCTCTGCATTTCCCGGAGGTAGTCGATTGCCTCATGGTACAGTACCAGCTTGCAGTAAGCATCGAACTGGCACCGCTCGCCATAGTCATTGCGGGGGATCATATCCATCTTTTCACCCCCTTTCCTGGGGGAATGAGGTGGGTTTCTCCCTTTCCGCTAACAAGGCGAACGCAAAGCCGTTCGCTACCCGCTAAAAGCCTCCTTTTTGAAAATTTCTCAAAAATTTTTTTCGAGGCGGGCTTGTCCTCGGAAAACAGAAAAAAGCGTCCAGCAAGTCGCAACGGACCTGCTGGGCGCAGAAATGTTTTATAAGGATGATTGCTTACATGGTATAGTTCACATTCAAAGCCAGACGATTCCGACGGAGGGGCTACACTTTTTTTAACTGGTGCAGATCATGGATACTGCGAAACGAAAAGAAGGACACGGCAAAATAACCTCCAATCGGCTACCGTGTCTCTGCAAGTCGTCATTGGTCTGCAAGCGCAAAGAAACGGCGGCTCTGATTTCTCAAAACCGCCGTTAAGGTAATAACTTAAAATAGGCGCGCAAAGTCACCTGCCCCAACCAACGGTTTTTTTCTTTCCCCGTAGACGGGGCAGGTTCATACACTATGTAATTATTCTTTCGTGACTAATTCTTTCAGCCGTTCATAGGTTTCTGCGCTAATATCATGTTCAATCCGGCAGGCATCAGCCTCCGCCGTTTCAGGATCAACGCCTATGGATATGAGGTGCTTTGTTAAAAAGCAATGGCGTTCGTAGATTTTTTCAGCCACGTCCCGACCAAGTTCGGTCAAGTGTAGATAATGGTTTTCGTCTGTTGTCAGAAAGCCGCCCTCTCGTAAAGTTCCTACTGCGTAACACACGCTGGGCTTTGAAACCTCCATGTACCGGGCAACATCCACGGAACGCACCATACCGAGTTTCTTTTGAAGTATAAGCACGGATTCTAAGTAATCTTCACCGGCTGTGGTGGTATGTTGTTTGTTCTTCATTTCTTTCTCCCATGCCATTCGTACCAGTAAAGAAAAACGCATTGTTTCTTTTTATTGCTGTATCTTACTACTGGATATTTTCCAATTAACCGCTTTTTCTCTAATATTTACGAAATCGGCATAAATTCCAGGCTGTGTCATCAACTCTTGATGTGTACCGCGTTGGGCAATTCCGCCATTCGCAATAACAACAATCTGCTGTGCATTTCGGACCGTTTTCAACCGATGAGCAATAATAATAACCGTTTTATCCTCTGTCAGCTTCTCAATGGCCTGCTGGAGTTCTGCCTCGTTTTCCGGGTCTACACTGCTTGTTGCTTCATCCAGAATTATGATAGGGGTATCTTTCAAGATAGCCCGCGCAATCGAAATACGTTGCTTTTCGCCGCCAGATAAAGTAGCACCACTCTCACCAATGACAGTATCATAACCGTTTGGCAGTGCCATGATAAAATCATGGCAACACGCACTCTTTGCTGCTCGGACAACTTCTTCATGAGTGGCATCCGGTTTACCAAACTTGATATTGTTCTCGATGCTATCCGCAAAGAGAAAAACATTCTGAAAGACCATGCTGATATTAGAGAGCAAGCTATCCAGCTTATATTCCCGTATGTCAGTGCCGCCCAGTTTAATGCACCCTTCATCTACATCCCAAAAACGAGTAATCAAGCTGCACAATGTCGTTTTACCAGAGCCAGATGGACCGACTATCGCCGTAGTGGTTTTGGCCGGGATCGTCAGATTGACATGGTTCAAAATTTGGTGATCGCCATAAGAAAAGCCAACATTCTGCAATTCAATCATGGTATCTTTCGGAGCAATATCTTTGCCGGACAAATCCATTACTGGTGTATCGTCAATAGCGTTCACCTTGTCGATGGAGCTTTCTATTAACCGAAGGGCAAAGGACTTTCCCCCCGCCGCCTCCAGTTCACTGAAAATCAAGAAGGAGGCAACACACATCAGCAAGCAGTACACCAGCGTCATGCTGCCTTGCAGATAGAACAGAATAGAGCAAAACATGATTGCCACACTCGCCAATCGCAAAACAAACAGTTGCACCATTCCGTAAGGCCCGAAAACAGTTTCCAGTTTGGTATTGCGTGCGCGGCTTTCCTCAATGGCCTGTTTCATTTTCTGGTTCGATTTGCCACCGAGATTGAAAGACTTTACAATGCCCATACCCTGGATATATTCCAGTGTGGCGCCTACCAAATCCTCCTGTGCTGCTTGACGTTTAGGAGATACTTCCTGTGATTTCTTTTGAAGTACGGAGTTACATAGCAAAAACAGCGCAATCCCCAAGCAAGCCAGCAGACCAATCCTCCAGTCGAAGAAAAACATCACAATGGTAATGACTGTTACATGGATAAAACCGTGGATCACTGTAATCAGAACTGATGGTGCATTATTCTCTACATCACTGATTGTCGTGGTAACGGTGGAGGTCAGATTCCCCAAACTATGGCTGTTAAAGTAGCCCATCGGCATATATTTCATCCTGTCGCCTATATGAATGCGCTTATCCGCGCACATAAAATAACCAACTCTTGTTTGAGAAAAGTCCGAAATATAACTGCAAACGATTTTTCCAATCACTCCCGCAAAAAGAAGCAGAAACGCGAACAAAATATCTTGCCCTTTGATTCCTTCCACCAATCCGTTGAGGATCAGAAAAAGAGCACCGATTTGAAACATATCAAAGATTGAGTGCAGCAAACTGAACACCACTGACTTTTTCAAAACCCCTTTCCAGCGGCCAGAAAAAGTATATATTTTCTTTAAGGCAGTAATCATGCTGTTGCACCTCCTTCATCGCGGCTCCCAATATGGGCTTGCCACATTTCCTTATAGAGCGGGCATTTTTTCAGAAGCTCCTCATGCGTGCCAGTTGCCTCGATTCGCCCTTGATTCACCACCACAAGCTGATCCGCACCTGTCACCGTATAGAGTCGATGAGCGACCATAATCAGTGTTTTGCCCTGTACCAATTTAGAAATAGCTTCTTGAATCAGGCTTTCATTCTCAGGGTCAAGGTAGGCTGTTGCCTCGTCGAAGATAATAATAGGAGCGTTTTTCAACATAGCTCTGGCGATGGCAATTCGCTGTCGTTCACCACCCGATAAGTGGCCGCCGGCACCGCCCACAATCGTGTCATACCCATGCTCCAAGCCCATGATAAAGTCATGGCAGCCACACTTTCGGGCGACATCTTCCACTTCTTGATCGGTAGCCGACAACCTCCCCATACGAATGTTTTCACGGATACTTTCATCAAAGAGGTAATTATCCTGCGATACATAAGACACATACGAGGAAAGCTGCGACAGGGGAATATTTTTCAAATCCACCCCGCCAAGAGAAATAGTGCCGGATGTTGCCTCCCAAAAGCCGGTAATCAATTTAGTAATCGTTGATTTGCCTGAACCGGAAGGCCCAACTAAAGCCGTCATTGTTCCAGGTTGTATTGTCAAATTGATATGATCCAATATCGGCTTCGGGTCATTCAGGTCATAAGAAAAGGAAACATTCTGGAATTGAATAGACTGATTGTGAATATCAGCATTATGGTCCGGCCGCACCAGTTCCGGTGCATCCAGCAGATTTCCCACTTCTCCGACAATCGTGCCAAGCTGCGAAATATTGTCAGTAAATTTAATCGCTCCCAAAATCGGACCGACAATACCCAGAGACAAAATCATAATGGTCAGAAAGACCGGGGCAGACAAGGTTCCATGTTGATACAGAACTGCACCGATGGGAAGAACCGCCAGCCAAACACTGGGCCAGATAGTATTGCTCATGGACATAAACAACTGCGTGTCCTTCATCCAATCGACCGCATAACTGGCATCATCATTTACTGCATCAGAATACTTCTGATAAGAGTTGGCCGACTGATTAAATGCTTTGATAACCTCAATGCCACCTACATACTCGATAATGGTTGCGTTCATTTTTTGAACCCGTTTCATCAGGCCGGAAAAGCGTTCACTATACCCCCGTGACATTCCCATGTAGCACAGAAAACCAATAGGCAGAGTCACAAGAGAAGCCAGTGCCATGCGCCAGTCTAAAACAAACAGATATACAATAATGCACAGCGGGACAAACAGATTCGATGTCATTTCCGGCACCAGATGCGCGAGGATTGGCTCCATGCTCTCTACCCGATCAACGATGACATCCTTGAACCGGCCGGAGGATTGATCCATAATGTAACCCATTGGCACCCGTGAGAGTTTGTCAGCAATTTTAATACGGATCTCTTTCAAGGTCTGGAATGTCGCTGTATGAGATACGGTTGTTGAAAGAGTAGAAAAAAACAGTTTCAGTGTGAAACCAAGCAATATTACGCCGCACCACAGCGCATAAGTGTTTAAGGCAGTCACGCCATCAATCAGACAGAGCATGATATAAGCGATGGCGAAGTATGGAATCATCCCACAGGCCACGCTCAGAATAGCCAAGATGATAGAGAGCATATAGGCTCTGCGATGTGTTCCAGTCAGCTCCCATAACCGCTTGACTGGCGATGGTGTTTGTTTCATCATCTCTCACCTCCATAAAAGCAATACGGGGCAGCCGGTACCTCCCGACCACCCCGCATCGTCAAACTGTGTTATTCTGCCGGAGTGATCTGTGTCACATCCAGGAAAGCATAATCCGAAGCAAAGTTATAATCTGCGATTTTGTCCGTGTTGTAGACAATCATATCCATCTGATGGGTCAAAGGAACATCCAACACCTGATCGAGATCGGTATTGATGAGCAGTTCAAACAGTTCCTTCAAACGGGCATCATCGTTGCAGGTCTTAAACTCGCTCAATGCGGAAATAAACTCATCAGAATTATCTAACAGCGAGATGGAAACATCCTCTGGCATCTGAGCCATCATTGCAGAGAACCAGCACTGTGGCATTGCATAATTGAAGAAACCAGCAGTCATTGCGGTAATATCCCATCCTGCAGGGTTCATGTAACTTGCATACCACTCCATCTTTTCCATGCTCTTAATCTCTACTTCAATGCCAACTTCTGCAAGCTGGCTCTGGAACAACGTGGCAATGGAACCGATGGTACTGTCGTCAGTAGGGCAAGTAAAGACCACATGAAGCGGCGTTCCATTCTTTTCCCGGATGCTGGTGGACTGATTCATGATCCATCCTGCCTCATCAAGAAGCTGATTAGCACGATCCACGTTATAGGAATAATCCTCTGTACCGCAAATATCTGAGTAAGGCGTGCCATCAGGAACAATCGTATTCGCCACAGGTTCATAGCCATAGGTCAGGCCTTCGGAAATCGCCTCTTTGTCGATAGCATACGCCAAGGCTTGCCGTACACTCAGATCAGACAGATTCCCATTGAAATTCAGAATGATATTACGGACCGTGGAACCAGAAGGAGCAAATTTACCCTCAATTCCATCAATAGCAGTCGCCTGGTTATAGTCCTCATAACTCAGTTCAGCGGAACCATAGATTAAATCAATTTCACCAGTTTTCAATGCCTGTACGCGGGAGGCGTTATCCGGGATATACTTTGCAACGATCTTGTCGTAATAGGGCTGCTCACCCCAATAATTCTCATTACGAACAAAAGTGGTGTACTGTCCTGCTACATACTCGTCATAGATATAGGGGCCGGTACCAGCATATCCGTTGACTGTCTGGAAGTCACCCTGCGTAATCTGTTTAGGAGAAATCATAGTGCATACATCCGGCCAGCAAAAATCGTTGATGTATGCAAAGTACGGTGTATCATAGGTCAGACGGATAGTGTATTCATCCACTGCCTCAATATTGGTATAATTGACAACACCGGGCAGTGATGTAAAAGACGGATTGATATGCCAGGACTCAATATTAGCAATCGCTGCCTCTGCGTTAAAAGGTTCTCCATCATGGAAGGTTACACCTTTTCGCAAGTAAAAGGTAAGCTGTGTACCATCATCGCTCAGTTTCCAATCTTCCGCCAACACCGGCTGGATTTCCCCATCCACATATTTCACAAGGCCCTCATAGAGTAGTTTCTGCGTGGGGCGGTTATCCGCAATCATATAGAGGGGCGAAAGGGTTGTTGTTTCGCCAATCGTGGCGATGCTTAAGACCTTTTCGCTCGTTTCGGTTCCGTTTGTAGCATTTTTGGTCCCGCCACAGCCAGCAAGCATACCCATACACATAACAGCGGCAAGAGCGAGGCCCAAAACACGTTTGGTTCGTTTCATTTTGTTTTTTTCCTTTCTGTAATTTTATATTTATCGAACGGCTTTTTTAGTAATTTTGCCGTGTTCGATCTCATATATGACCTCGCAGAGCCGCGAGGCGATTTGCAGGTCATGTGTAACGACTAAATAGGCACAGTCATGTTCCTGCTCGTATTTCTCCAAAAGTTGAAGGACCGCTTCTGTTGAAATCAAGTCAAGACCTGCGGTTACTTCGTCCAGAATTAGAAATTCCGGTGATATAGATAGGGAGCGCAGTAATGCAAGCCGCCGCTGTTCCCCGCCAGATAGTCTTCGGACCGGAGTATCAAGGAGGTTTTTGGATAAACCGGTTTGTTCCATCAATTCAGCAATACGGTTTTTTCGCTGTGACGGAGAAAGATCAGTCAGATTTACAAGGGCTTCCTCCACATTTTTGGATGTACTCCATGATGGATTTAGCGTTCCGCCAGCATCCTGAAATACCGCTTGAATCTTGCCACGATATTTTCTCCATTCTCGCAAACCCCATTTTGTGGTATCTACGCCATTGATAAGGATGCGTCCTTCAGATGGGCGTTCCAATCCAATCATCAATCGAGCCAAGGTGCTTTTTCCGCTGCCGCTTTCTCCCATAATGGCGATGCTATGACCCTGCTCCCATATCAGAGCGGCATGATCCAATGCACAAAATGTCTCCCCCTGCGCATCATAGTAGGTTCTGGTGAGGTTATCTAATTCAATGCGGTCCATTTCCAATTCACCTCCTCTCGGTGGCAAGCAGCTTCGGCAAAGCGCTTAGTCCATGGCTGTTGCGGGTGAATGAATAGCTGCTCAGTTGCCTGCGTTTCAATAATTTTGCCACGTTCCATCACATGAGTGATAGGGCATAGGGCTTTCATTGCCTCAGTATCATGGGAGATGAATAAAATCGCTGCTGTCTTTTGATATTTTCTCAGTAACTCCAGCAGTAAATCCCGATTTGCTTCATCAAGGGCACTGGTCGGCTCGTCTGCCAGAACATATTTAGGCTTCGTCCCCAAAATCAGTGCCATAGCAATCCGCTGGAGCATACCACCGGATAACTCTCCAGGATATGCACTTAGCACTCGCTTTGTATCGGTCAGGTTGACTTGCCGCAGCACATTTTCCGCAAGCGCATGAGCCTGTTTCTTGTCCAAACCAGTGTGCATACAGAGCGTTTCAATAATCTGACGTTCCATCTTTGCGTGTGGGAAAAACGCTGTCATTGGGTTTTGTGGAATAAATCCAATCGTCTTCCCGCAGAGCGCTCGGCGCTCTTTCGCACCATGTATCAGCAAATTATCTCCATCCAGGAGAATTTGCCCCTGTGCGATCTCCAGATCACCACTGTTCATGCCCATAATGGATTTAATCAAAGTTGTTTTTCCAGAGCCACTAGCCCCAGTCAGTCCAATACAAGTCCCTTCATCAATAGATAATGAGACATCGGTTAAAATCGGTGTGCCATTTTTTACTTTCACAGTCAGATTTTTAATCTCAAGCATCAGGCCCCCTCCTTTTCCAAGAGCCTCCCTAAGTAGTTGAAACAGAGGGAGCTGATAAAAATAAAGAAGATCGGGTAAAAGAGCAACTGCGGATGAGTTCCAGCCAATGCCCTCGCATTGGAAAGCATAACTCCCCAATCAATTACATCATCACCCAGAGAAAGACCGATGAATGAGAAACCGGAAATCGCAATAATCATTTCTGCACAGGAAAGGCAAATAAATTGCACAACGTCACGGATAATATTGGGAAGGATATGTACCAGCATAATTCGCATTTTGCTTGCACCGCAGGCAATCGCGCACATGATGTATGCTTTGTCGTACTCACCCTCAATCAAAGTTTTAACCAACTTAATCATCCGAAGAACCAGCGATGCCGTCAGTGCCACTAACATGGTGGGGATACTATTCCCCCAAATACCAATAAAGATAATCAGATAAGCCACAGGCGGAATCGCTGTAACTGCGTTCAAAATACTTTCTGCAAGAATATTTCTGCGGCGTCCCGTCTTTGCCAGCAAGATGCCAAAGAAGATACCAAGCAAAATGACAATAGCTGATCCTACCAACACAATGCCTAAAGTTATTTTCCCGCCTTCGAGAATGCGTGAAAACTCACAACGGCCAAAATCGTCTGTACCAAACGGATATTCTGCGCTGCTGGATAGATATTTACCCCGAATATTTGTGGCCGTCGGATCGTGGGGTGCAAAGAACGATCCAAACAAGAAAAATAGCAATATTACAATCGGGATTGAATACGAGAGAATATGTTTTGTCCGGCTCATAGTCTGGCCCCCTCTCTCGCAGAAGCGTCCCGTTGCAAAATCCGCCGTAATATATCCGAAAGGATATTGAACATTACCAGCGAAAATGCAAGAAACAGAATTGTTGCGTGGATAACTGGTGAATCCCGATACAACACGCTGTCGATAATCAAATAACCAAGCCCTGGTAATGAGAACACGCGCTCTACAATCGCAGAGCCGGCCATACAAAGCCCGAGCATCTGGCAAAAGCTGGGAAGAAGTGTTACTACTGCGTTGGGGAGTGCATATCGCAATAAGATTTTTCCTTCTGATAAGCCTCTGCAACGAGCATAGAAAGCACTATCCTGCTCCATTTCTTTTTGAATATTATTCGCCAGCATAGGTGAAAACAGTGCAATACACCCAATACCAATGCAGACTGCGGCTGGGAGATATCGCATCAATCCTGTGTTTCCTGCCACCGATGTCAGGCCGAGCTTGACAGCAAAAATATCAAGGTAGGTGCTGGCAAAGAAAAAGGATGGGATGGACACCCCTGCAATACACAGAAAAATCAGTGCATGACCAATCATTCTTTTTCTTGTCAAATAACAAAGACAGCCGAATAGAAGAATGAAAACTGCTTGAATAACGGCTGAAATCAATACAATCGTTACTGTAATGCCAATAGCCGTTGTGACTTTCTCAAACACTGGCTGCCCGCTTACAAAGGATTTTCCAAAATCCAAATGGAGTGCATCCCGTACCCAAGTCACATACTGTACGGGCAGCGGATCATTGAGCCCCATATCTTCCCGCAGCGCCTCCATCTGCTCATCCGTAAAGCTAAATGCTGCAAATGATCGGCGAGCATATGCTTCTGCCGGATCAATGGGCGATAGGCGCACAAGCAGGAAAGAAATCAGCGTGACAACAACAAGCGTTATCAGCATTTCAAGGACTTTATTGACAATAAATCGCCTTGTTGCCTTGCTCATTTGTTTCCCTCCTAAAAAAATAAGCTTTGCGGTTAGAGAAGTCTAACTGCAAAGCTTATGATACTTCATATTTAATTATTGCTCCACTCCCAGAAGCCCCAATCTATCCAAAAAGCCAATCAATTTCTACTCTTTCGGTATTCGCTGGGAGATTGCCCTATGATCCCCTTAAAAGCAGTGGAAAATTTATTGGGATTTTCGTATCCGACCATTCCAGCTATCTCCGCTATTGACATCTTTGTTGTAACTAAGAGTTGGGTAGCTGCCTGCATTTTATATTCACGTTGAAATGCGTGGATTGGTTTCCCGTAGACCGCCTTAAAACAGTCCTTCAAAGCGGTAAGACTCATCCCATATCTATCTGCAATACTTTTCAATGTTTCTCGGCTATCTAATTGGTTTGCCAACTCACATTTTAGTACTTTAATCTTTTTGATTTGGTTAGCGGAATAGTATGCAGCAGTCTCAAAATTCTCTTGCGGGAGCATCTGGGAAAGCAGAAAAAGACTCTCCAATACTTTTAACCGTAAGTATCCCATAGGAGCTGTATCTCGTACTTCACAGATTTCTTGAAACACATGACGCAGATTGGGAGGAGTCTTAATAATCGAACAACAATGGCCGTCACAGAATTTGTCTATCAATTCTTTCAGATTTATTGAAACGCCCTCTACAACATTTTCAAAAATCAGTCCGGTTATATCTAAGTCGATAATAAATGCAACTCCATCGTAATATCCAATCGGAAATTCTGGTGGTTCTCGTTCGGGAGATAGAAGGCTAACCGCGAAATCTCCTTCACCCAAGTAGGTAACAAAGCCATGCTTATACTCACACTCAAATCTTCCGGCACGACAGTATGCTATTTCTAAAATGTTTGGCATCGCTCTACTTCGCATACGGCATGAGGAAGCCTCAAAAGTTGAATATGCTAAATCAATACCAGGAAATAGATGGTAGCAGTGCATAAATCCGTTTGGCGTATCGCATTGCATTTGGTACTTAGTTTCATTTTCGTTTTCTTCCATGATTTTTGCCTTAGTTCCAAAAACATCCAACTTTGCAATTTCTGCGTTTTCCATTATTCTCGACATAAAGCCCCCCATGCAAGTTTGCTTGAAGAAATATAACAGAGCTTCGCGGCGTCGGCAATTATCAGTGTATCGGTACTCCAAGCCCGCTGATATTGGGACAATTCTGCTTTCCATTTTGCCCGGTTTTGCTTAATACGTTTGGCTATCTCATCCACCGCAGAGGGATGATCTTTGAGAAATTCAGCATATCCGCCCCTTGTGTGGAGTGGTGAAGCACTTTGGTAACTATATAGTCGTTCCGGTTGGGTGGGAAGGCAGGAGTTAATAGCTCCGCTGATTAAAAGCTGCAGACGGATCAATGGAAAGCTGTTTGGCCTCATGCGGCCGTTGGTATCCAATATCTTATGCCAAAGGGTGGCTTCCTCAGATGAGCTGACTCTGTTCCCAAAAACGGAGATAAACAGCTCCCAGCTTTTTTTACATTGTGCACTGCAGACATCTAAAACCGTGATGGCTTCCTCCAAGAGCCGCATTCCCTTGATTCGCAGGCGAATGTCAGATTTGCGGGTGCTGTTATACCCCAACGTTGACAACATTACTTCAAGCTGCTCGCAAGAAAGACCGTCTTTAAGAACTTCGGTAAATCTCGGCATAGCCAAAATGCAGATCAACCAAAAGGGCTGTTTACGAACATTCTGATTCCGCAGCAAGATTTCAAAATCACTTGACGTGATAGATGCATCGGAGCTGCGCAACTCCTTCAAATAGTCGGTTGCTGCATTATAGAGATTATCTGAATTGTGACCGCGTATATCGCAAGCACCTGTTGAAGAAAAATCCAGTTGGTTTTCGCCGCACAAAAGCCACGACGCAATGTTGCCGGGTGACATAGCAGTTGTCTCGGATAAAGCGGCTCTCCACAATGCATTCATCTGCTCTGAAAGAGACTTGTCTTCTTCGAATTGCACATATTCCCATGCGCGGTAGCCACGCTGGAAATGGGCACTGGCATCACGGTAACCATTGTACATATTAAGCAGCTTCATATATCGCGGGACGATCTCAGTGACAAATATTTCCGCGTCTTCTTCACGTAAAGCGTCAAGAAAGAATGCGTCGAATGGATATCTGCTTTCAGAGAACACCGACTTGATCGCAGAGAGATATGGCGCTTGTGCTTCGATGCCCGTGCCTCCGGTTTGAGTCGTTTTGCTTTCGGAGTACAAAACGGATCGTTCGTAGCTGGAATGTTCCAGATAAAACCTCAGTTCCTCCAGTGCCTCGGCGAGAGAAAATGCTTTATGCTGCACGGAGCGGGCTGCGGCCACATCATGCAAAAAGTCCAGCATTTGCTTGAACTTGTCCCGCAATTCCGTATTTGAGACTCCAGATACTGCGCACTGCCTGATAATGGCGTAGTAATTTGCATCACTGGCCTCGCCCTTGAGCCGCTTTGTCATTCCCGCTAACACCTTCCGGACATCCGCATAGCTTTTGTAGTTTTGCAAGTAGTCCTGGTGGTTATGGGAGCAAAGAATTTCGCGGTCACATAGGAGCGTAAACAATAATTCCGGAGTCCATGTTTGAGAAGGTGTTTCTTTATCAATAGTCTTAATAAGGGATGCCTTGCAGACAAACAGGCGCTCGGTGCGGCATGGGGCAGATTTGCGAACCGCTTTTAAGCAGGTACATCGTATAGACGAGCAGTAGTCCTCTATTTCACTTCGAAGCTCCTTTGCTGGATCTCGATTTGGTGCTTTTGTGAGATGCTTTGGTGGTTCGAATGCGGATTCCATGTCCTTTGATGGTAAATATGTGGCTTCTTCGGCTTTTGTGAAGAAGCCACTCCCCCTGGGGCGTAGGACGATAAATGATGATTTTTCCACGGTAAACTCCTTATACGGCGGGGCAGATTGCGGCTTTTACGCGCGTGAGCTACCCATTTTTGACAAACGGTCAATCCAGAATGAACGGAAATTAGAACAATATCGAGGTGTAAATTTAACAATTAACCTTAAAATTGAAAATTCTGCAAGGAATTGATTCGTTTCCGCATTTTCGCTGATTTTGGAAACGACGGACAAGCTGCTGGCGCGGTGATATCCTACCTCCGCGAGGGTTCCCCGCAATAAAACACGGAGGTGATGTTATTTGAGAATAATTCGCGTTAAGACCGGCCTGGGCCAACCCATCTTCCTCGCGGAGGAGGATGGCCGCTACGTTCCTCTCCCAGAAAACTTCTGGGCCAGCCGAATCCACAATTTCCGATATCTCACGATAGAAGGTCGGGAAAAACGGCGACGAAAGCTACTGCAAGAGATGGAGGTTAAAACCGTCCGTGTCCGGACGGATCAACCACCGGCCTGGTGGAAGATCCACGATGACGACGGCAAGCGCCCGCCAACGACGACGGACTGTCAACAAGGTGTGGCGGCTCTAATGGCGCTGCTGGACGTATTCCCCGACCCGGAGACCGGTGCGCTGCTGCTGGCAACGTTGTTGATGGGTCTGCGTGCCGCAGACCTGAAGCAGTGCGAGCCATCTCTGCGGCCCTGCGTGGCCTTCCGTGGGCCACCGCAGTTAGAGCGAGCGATGAAATGTCTATTCAAGTCGATTTTACCGCGGAAGCGCTGGAAAGGCAAGAACTTTTCCATTTGGCGAAAGCGTGTGGTCGACCTGAACGAGCCCCTTAGCTTGGTGGACATTTCGCGGGCTAGGGTTCGGATAGCCAAGCTAAAGTCGACTTGGCTTCCGCTTCCACCGGAAAACACAGTCTTGCTGGTTCTGCACGGTCGGGATACCACCTGGGGCAAGTTCGGTGATGACCTGTCTCAGACCGGGATAGTGTTTGTGAACAGCGGTCTGTCCGCCAACGGCTGGGGCGCAGCGAGCGTCCCGACTTATACCGTCTCGGCCTGGGATGACGATCTTCTTGAGAAGATCATCGCCAAAGCGCCGCAGGCAGCCGGGTTGTTGGGCTGGTGGTGGGGAACAAGTGGTAACGATTGGGCACAGGACGTTGTCCGCCGAGCCCACGATCAACTGGGTCCGCCGGGTGGTCGTTTCCGCACCTTCTCCTATGAACCTAAGGCCCTCTGCCGGGCGGTGGCTTACCATGCGCTGCTGGATTTCGTGGCGCTGGTCAGCGATTGCCAATGGCTGCCGCCTGATGTGGCGGATGGCTACCGGCAACGCCTACGGGATATCTTTGACCCAGTTTCGCTACCTCCCCCAACGGCACCCCGCCGGGCTGAGGATGCGGACGTATTCCTTGAAAAGTTAAAATTGCTCATCGACCACCCTGACCAGATCGTTCCGCTGGGGAAGCCCTACGCCCGCCCCCAGCGCGGTAAGGTGGCCGCCGCTTGGCGACAAATCGGCGGTGAGGAGTATCTGGTCATGGAAGAATCGGTTTGGGCAGCATGGTATGCCAAAGCGGTCAAGGCTGACAACACCATTGATGCTGCGTTTCTCCAAAAGGCGAGGTGGGAACTCGAGCTGCAGAAGGTTCTGGGGACAGCGGGTGTCATCAAGGTGCCCACCGCAGGGTATCGTTACCGCTACGACCTGCTGGCAAACGGCACCCGTGACACGACTTATGTGGTGGCTACACCGGCCAGGCTGATGCAGGAAACCGGGCAAGAGGCGGGGCAAAACACCTCGCCCTCGGCAAAGCCAATTGCCGGAGCTCTTGCCGGAAACAATGAGGAAAACACGAACGATTTACGCGGGAAAGGAGGTGAATAACAATGAAAAACGAGGAATACACGCATGATGCGGCTGAAATGGAAACGACGCAAACCGCGGCGAACGGGATAGCACCCCTTGCGGGAAATGATGCTACACATCCTTACACCGATTTGGCTGTGACCGAGCAGCTGCCGCAGTCGCTGCAGCATGCACCTCTGCGCCGCAGGCAGACAGAACTGCCAAAGCCCTTCAACGGACTTACTGCCGCGCAGACTATCTTCGTCGCTGACAGGGTCATGTACTACGTTCGTGAACTGTGCCATCAGCGCGGCGCGTCTGTCGACTTCGACTACTGGCGGAAGATCACGAAGAGCGTTCTTAAGGGTTTGACTGGCCGCAAGCCACTGGTGTGCCCGGCACGGGCTGGTTCAGGAAAATCCACCTGGATCACGGCATTTTTGTTGGCGGCCTGTGAGCTTCAGATAAAGGGCGACCCGCTGGCCAGTGTGTTCACTGTCCTGCTGGTGCTGCAGAAAATCGAGTCGTTGAACAGTATCCGCGATACCATTGCTGACTTTTTTCCAAATGCACCGGAGACACTGGTAGTCCCGCTTCAAGGGTGGACGACTGCTGGTCAGCAGGCGGGGTTCTGCAAGAATGCACAGGTCACCTCCTTCGACCAGTGCCCTCGGGATAACTGCACCTATGTGGCCTCTTGCGGCGTACTGCGGTTCGGTCAGCTGGCTGGACAAGCGTTCGTACTGGGCGTCTCTCAAGCGCGGTTCGACCTGCTGCGAAAGGGCAATGTGCTGGATAGCCTTCTCCAACAGGACGAGAATACCCACCCGCGCATTCTGATCTTCGATGAGAAATTTGAGTTCGCACCTCTCTATCACTTGACCCAGACCACGTTGGATGCGGCCTCCAGCCAGCTGGAGCGGCTGATCACCCAGCGCGACCTGAAGGATCGCCGGGTGTTTGAAAAGCAGCGGTGGACAACAGCGATCTTGCGGCGCCCGTTCTCACTGCTGCGGGAACGGACCTGCATCGAGTTGGACGAGATGATCAAAGCTATGGCCGACATCCCCTATGGCCTTTGCAGCCTGATGGATGCGGATAATGCGGAAAAAGAACGCTTCGGTCGGTTCCGGGACTACCTGAACGGGTCAGGCAGAGCCTTCCGGACACCGGCACTGTCGGAGGCCGTCGAGGTTATCGACCGCCTATATCGCGGCGAGTGTCTGTTCACGAAGCTGGGGGCGTTCACGATTCTCGGCGCGGACGAGCCGCAAATCAGCTTCGGTGATAGCTTGACGCTGGTGTTTGACGCCACCGCCCAAGTGGACGGTGATTACCAGTATTTGGATGCAGAGATGCTGCCGCAATCCAAGCCCCGCCATATGGAGAAGCTTTGCCTGCATGTGTACACCACCGCCGACATGAATGTGTCCCGGCTGGCCATGCGGAAGAGCTGGAAGCTGCCTGGCTTCTGTGCCCTGACGGAGGACATCCTGCGACGCTACGAGGGTAAAATGTTCCTGACCACCTACAAAGACCTGGCCGCGGAAATTCCGAAGCTCCTTGACCCGCAGGCGTTGAGCCGCCTGCTACTGGATGGGGAAACGTGTCCGTATTTCGGCGGCACCAACGGCTCAAATGAATTTAACACCGCCTCGTTGGTGATGCTGCTGGGCTATCCGCGTTTGTCCCCTCAGACATATCTGGAACGCGCCTTTGTGTATTGGGGACGCTCTGGGATTCGGGAGCAGGTTCAGGAGCAGATGGTCCAGTGGTCGCCGCTGAATGTGCAGCAGCGACCTGATCTCCACGCGCAGCTGCCGCTGACGATAGCGTATGAAGTATGTCACTTGGCGGCGCGGTTGGAGCAGGAGATCTACCGCTGTCAGCTGCGAAATGCGGTCTGCGATAAGACCGTCCACGTGTTTCTGTTCGCTCCGTCACTGGAATTGCTGCACCGCCTCGCCGAACGGTTTCAGGGTGCGAAGCTGTGGTATGAAGACCGGATACCGGCCTGCATCGCCAGAGCGAAGGCCACTGCCAAGCAGTACGACGGCAATCCCACCGTCTATGCCCGTTTCGTGGCGTGGTTGAGCGGCTGGGATAGAGTGCCGACACCGCTGAGCAGCATTCTGAACGATACAGACATCGGCGCGGAAAGTTGGAAGAAGCTTCGCAAAAGCGAGCGATTTGCGCCGCTGCTGGCGCAGTACGGTGCAGAGATGACCGGTCGCGGTCGGAACGTGAAAATAGAAGAAAAGTCGCAAAAATGCGCGTAAGGAGGACATCATGAATCACAACGACAACAGCGCAAACTACAGCACCATCACCAACTTCGATAACCTTCCCCTGGCACTGACCGTACTGGAAGCCGGACAGGTGCTGCGGGTTGGCCGCAGCGTGACCTACGAGCTCGTCCGCTCTGGGCAGCTCCGGAGCGTCCGGATTGGGAGAAGTATCCGAATCCCTCGCGATGCGCTGGTCGAGTACCTGCAGCTCGCAAGCTGACGGGGTGGGGGACATACCCCACCCTTACCAAACACAAGACTTTGGAGGGGAAATATGGCAAACAACAAAAGAGCTGCCCACGGCAGCGGCACGATTCGGAAGAAGACCGTCACACGGAACGGGCAGGATTATACCTATTGGGAGGCACGCATCACCACGGGCTACGATGCCGGAACCGGTCGGCAGAAGCAGCGTTCTGTTACCGGCAAGACGCAAAAAGAGGTGCGGGAAAAGCTGCAAGCGCTGGCCGTGGAGGTCAACAGCGGTACATATCAGGAGCCGTGCCGGATGACGCTGGGAGAGTGGCTGGACATCTGGGTGGAAAACTACCTGAGTGCCTGCAAGCCGCGCACACGGCAGATTTACGAGAGCGACATTCGGGTACATATCAAGCCCGTACTGGGGGCAGTCAGGATGGAAAATCTCCTGCCCCACACCGTGCAGACCTTTTATAACGCGCTGGCGTCGGATAAGCCTGACAAACCCGGCCTGTCGGCAAAGACCATCAAGAACATCCACGGCGTACTGCATCAGGCGCTGAAGCAGGCGGTTCTCAATGGCTATATTCGAACAAATCCATCCGATGCCTGCACTTTGCCGCGAGGGCAAAAAGCAGAGATTAAGCCGCTGGATGAGGACGATGTGGCCGCTTTTATCCGGGGGATTCAGGGACATCCCTTTGAGGATCTCTTTCTGACCACGTTGTTCCTTGGCCTGCGGGAGGGCGAGGCACTGGGACTGACCTGGGATTGTGTAGACCTTGACAACGGCGTGATCACCGTGAACAAGCAGCTCCAGCTTCATCAGGAAAAGGGTCTTGCGGCCTATGAGCTGGTTCCTACCAAGAATAGTCGCAGCCGCACATTGGTGGCGTCTCCTACGGTGGTCGCCCACCTGCGTCATCGCAAGGCGGAACAGGCACAGCAGCGTCTCATGGCAGGCTGCGCTTGGGCGGACAACGATTTGGTGTTCACCGATGCCCTGGGGCATCACCTGACAAAGCCGACAGTCTACCGCCACTATAAGAAAGCGGTCGCGGCGATTGGCCGTCCGGACGCCCGTTACCACGATCTGCGCCACAGTTATGCCGTAGCCGCCATCAGCTCCGGCATCGACATCAAGACGGTACAGGGCAACCTCGGTCATGCCACGGCTGCCTTCACGTTGGATGTCTATGGCCACGTGACCGACCGCATGAAGCGTGAGAGCGCGGATAAAATGGAGGATTTTATCCGCCGTGTTTCACAGGGATGAGCGTCACAGCAACTTCTTTGTTGCGCAGAGCGGTGAAATCGGGTATAATAGGAAAAAACGTGGAAGGAGGCAGGCCATGCGGACACTGTATCACGGCAGCCGGGTGACGGTCGAACAGCCGGAAATACGCATTCAGAAGTTCCACAAGGACTTCTATTGGGGCTTTTACTGCACAGAGTATGAGGCACAGGCTGTCCGCTGGGCCACGCGGTTCGGCAGCGGTATCGTGAACGTCTACCGGTTCGAAGAACAGCCGGGACTGTCGATCAAGCGCTTCCCTGAGATGAGCGATGAGTGGCTGGACTTCATCGTGGCCTGCCGCAGCGGTGTACCCCACAACTACGACATTGTGGAAGGGCCGATGGCCGACGATACCATCTTCAACTATGTGCAGAGCTATACAGATGGCGAGATCAGCCGCGCCGCCTTCTGGGAGCTGGCACGGTTCAAGCATCCCACCCATCAGATCAGCTTCCATACCGCCAGAGCGTTGGCGGCGTTGACCTTCGAGAGGAGTTACGAGGTACATGTGTGAACGAAACCACAGCGGACTGTTTTTCACCTGCGCTTTGGTGGAGCAGCTGGGCCGTGACCTGAAACTGAAACGCTGCGACGTGGTAAAGGCGTTGGGCTTACAGGGCGTGCAGATGATCCTAAGCCATGCCGATGTGTTCCACTGCGAGCCTATCGAGAAGGTGTCCGACGATATGCAGCAGCACTTTGCTCTGCCCCATGGCCAGTTCGATAACGTGGCGGCGGCCAGATACGCCGTGCCGGATGTGTGGGCAATGGGCAAGGTATACGCCCGCCTGATCGAGGATGTGTCCGGGCAGGATGATGTGGCAGAAATGCTGGTGGCTGTATATACCTCGTGGATCGATGAAAAGCTCTGCGATTATAACTCCTCGTTCTACTATCAATCCCGTGACTACATCGCGGAATGTTACCGCACAGGTCACGTGATCGATGCATGAAAATGAGCCTCTGATGTCAACGCATCAGAGGCCTTTTTTCACCGCTAAAGGGAAAAAATAAGGGAAAACAGAAAATCCGGACAAAAGAAAAACCTCGTAACCGGCATGGTTACGAGGTTTTCATCTGGAGGTGACACCCGGATTTGAACCGGGGAATGAGGGTTTTGCAGACCCTTGCCTTACCACTTGGCTATGTCACCGAACTGTCAGTCCGTTGGATAGTATACTATACGCAGCGGGCTTTGTCAAGCGTGAAACCTGATTTCTCACGGCTTTTCTTTCGCCGCCTTTCGCGGGCAGGAAAACGCGCCGCCCCGGCAGGGCGGCGCGCTGCGCTTATTTTACGTCCGGCAGGATGCCCAGCAGCACCAGCGGCTCCGTGCCGGTATTGTCGATGCCGTGGGTGTGTCCTTCGGGACAGTAGTGGGTCATACCGGCGGAGATGGCGATGTCCGCGCCGTCGTCATGGCACACGCCGCTGCCGGACAGCACATGGATGATCTCGCAGTTTCCCTGATGGGTGTGCAGCCCAATGGAGGAGCCGGCGGGCAGCGTCAGCGTCAGGATACGGCCCATGCCGTCCTGCACCGCCGTGCGGACATGGGACTCCCCCTGCCCGCCCTTGAAATGGGGGACGACCTGCGCGTCCAGCTTGTCAAAATCCAGCATCATAGGGCATCCTCTCCTTTTCCCTGCCGCATTTTCTTCTTCACGGCCTTGCCGGTGGGCGTGACAGCCAGACCGCCCAGCGCCGTCTCCCGGAACTCCACGGGCATGCGGCGGCCTACCTCACCCATGGCGTCGATGACCTCGTCCACCGGGATGCGGCTGGTGATGCCCGCCATAGCCATGTCCGCCACGCTGACGGCGTTGACGGCGCCGATGACGTTCCGCTTCACGCAGGGCACCTCCACCAGACCCGCCACGGGGTCGCAGATCAGGCCCATCAGGTTCTTCAGCGCCATGGCCACAGCGTGGCCGATCTGCTCGCCGGTACCGCCCCGCAGGGCCACCAGCGCGCCGGCCGCCATGGCCGACGCCGTGCCGATCTCCGCCTGACAGCCGCCGGACGCGCCCGCGATGCTCGCCTTGTAGGCGATGATCGAGCCGATGCCTGCGGCGACGTAGAGCGCCTCAAGCAGCTGGTGCTGCGTCAGCTCCTCATATTTGCACAGCGGCAGCAGCACCGCCGGCAGCACGCCGCAGGCGCCCGCCGTGGGAGCCGCGACGATGCGGCGCATACAGGCGTTGGACTCCGCCATGGAAAGCGCCTCGGCGATGACCTCGCTGACGTAGCCGCCGGTCATGGCGCAGCCGCGAAAGGTATACTGGCGCATCTTCATGCCGTCGCCGCCGACCAGTCCGCTCACCGAGCGCTTGCGGCCCGTGTAGCTGTCCGCCGCGTCCTGCATGGCCTGCCAGGTCGTGAGCATCTTCGCCATGCTCGCCTCGCGGCTGACCTGCCGCTCGTCCATGTCGTCGGCAAGGACGACCTCCCAGAACTCCTGCCCGTTCCGCGCCATGCGCTCAAAGATTTCGCTCATCGAAGCCAGAGCCATCCTCGTCGTCCTCCTTATCGTAGTATGTCACGCCCAGAATACCGGGCAGCTCGGAGATGAACTCCACCTGCTTTGGCTTGATGTGCTGGTCGGTCTCGATGACCATGAGCGCGTCGCCGCCGCGCTTGTGGCGGTGGACGCTCATATTCGCCACGTTCACGCGCAGCTGGTTCAAAATGCTCGTCACCGCGGCGACGGAGCCGAACTCGTCCTGATTGCGCACGACGAGCGTGTTGCTCTCGCCGGTGAAGTTGACCTCGATGCCGTCGAGCTTGTTGACCATGATGCGCCCGCCGCCGAGCGAGCTTGCCTGCACGGTCAGCGCGCGGCCGCCTTTGCCCGTCAGCTCCAGCACAGCGGTGTTCGGGTGCGCGTCGCGCAGGTCGATCTCGTCGATGGTATAGCGCAGCCCCGCCTTCTTCGCCTCCTCAAAGGCGTTGGGGATGCGCAGATCGTCCGGCTTCATGCCGAGCAATCCCGCCACGAGCGCGCGGTCGGTGCCGTGGCCCTTTCCCGTTTCGGCAAACGAGCCGTAAAGGTGGAGCTTCGCGTCCGCGACCTCCTCACCGAGCAGGGTGCGCGCCATCGCGCCGATGCGGGCTGCGCCCGCCGTGTGCGAGCTGGACGGCCCGACCATCACGGGGCCTAAAATATCAAAAATGTCCATACCGTTTTTCTCCTTTTCGGTAATGGTAGTCTGTGCCATTATAGCAGACACGGCACAGATTGCAAGCTCACTTCCCGAGGGGCGCGGTCACGCCGCGCAGCCACGCGCGGGTCTCCGCGTCGAGATGCGGCGCGAGCGTTTCGTAAACACGCGCGTGGTAGGCGTTGAGCTGCGCGAGCTCGCGGTCGCTCAGGAGCGACGGGTCGATGGTATCGCGGTCGAAGGGCGCGAGCGTCAGCGGCTCGAGCGAAAGGAAGCGTCCGTAGGCGTTGGTCTCCGCCTCGCGCACGAGCAGAAGATTTTCCAGCCGCACGCCGAATTTTCCCGCAAGGTACAGCCCCGGCTCGTCCGAGAAGATCATACCCGGCTCCAGCGCGGTGTGCCGCGCGTTGGAGGCGATGCTCCAATGGATGCGCTGCGGTCCCTCGTGGACGCTGAGCAGATAGCCGACGCCGTGGCCGGTGCCGTGGTTGTAGTCCAGTCCCTCGTCCCAGAGCGGGCCGCGGGCGAGAATGTCAAGGTTCTCCCCCGTCACGCCCGCGCGGAAGCGCGCGGCGGCGAGAGCGAGGTGTCCGCGCAGGACGAGCGTGCAGGCGCGCTTCTCCTCCCCGGCGACCGGGCCAAGTGCGACGGTACGCGTTACGTCGGTCGTGCCGGTGCGGTAATGGCCGCCGGTGTCGGCGAGGAACAGGCCGTGCGCTTCGAGGGGCACATCGGTCTCCTCCGTCGCCTCGTAATGGACGATGGCGCCGTGGGGGCCATAGGCGAGAATGGGGTCGAAGCTCGGCTCAAGATAGTCCGCGCTTTCGCGGCGGTATTCCTCCAATTTCGCGGCGGCGGAAAACTCCGTGGCTCCCTCCCGCACGGCATCGTGCTTGAGCCAGCGGAGAAAGCGCGTGAGCGCGATGCCGTCGGCAAGGTGCGCGCGGCGGAGGTTCTCCTGCTCCACGGCATTCTTGACCGCCTTCATAGGCACAATGGGACTGGGACGGTCGAGCGTCTCCGCACCGTCCGGCACGCTCTGCGTCAGGCGATAGTTCGCCGTCGCGCCGTCGAGCAGCACGCGCGTACCGCGCGGCAGAGCGCGGACAAGGCCGTAGATGCCTTCATAGTCCGCAAGGCGCACGCCGTCGGCGGCGAGCGCCGCTTTCACTTCCTCGCCGACCGCGCCCGCGCGGGCGCAGAGCACGGCATCCTCCTTTGTCAGCAGCAGAAAGCCGAGGAACACCGGCGTGCAGGCCACGTCGTTCCCGCGCAGATCCAGCAGCCACGCAAGCTCGTCGAGCGCCGTGACAGCGAAGGCGTCCGCGCCTTCGTCCGCCATCGCCGCGCGCACGCGCGCGAGCTTGTCCGCGCGCGCTTCGCCCGCGTATTCGATCCCCAGCTCCCACACCGGCGCAGCGGAGAGCGGCGGTCGGTCGGGCCAGAGCGCGCCGACAAGGTTTTCGTCCCCTGCAAAGCGGATATGCTTTGTGCGCAGCTTATTCCCGAGCCGCCGCGCAAGCGCGGTGTTGACCGTGCGGGCATCAAAGCCGAGCAGGCTCCCGTCCTCCAGCTCCGCGAGCAGGAAGCGCTCGAGCGTCGGGACGTCCGGCTCGCCGGAGCGCATCAGCTCGATGCCGCTGCCGGCCAGCTGGCTCTCCGCCTGCAAAAAGTAGCGCCCGTCCGTCCAGAGGAGAGCGCGGCTCGGCAGAATGAGCAGCGTCCCCGCGCTGCCGGTGAAGCCGGAGAGGTATTCGCGCGCCTTGAAGTAGTCGCCGACATACTCCGAGGCGTGAAAATCATCGGTCGGGACAAGGTAGGCGGCAAGGCCGCGCCGCGCCATCGCACGGCGCAGCGCCGTGAGCTTTTCTGCGGTGGTCATCATGGATTCCTCCTGCTGTGCTGTCATTATTGTTCTGCCTTTATAGTATACCGCGGCGCGGGATTTGTAAAGCCGAGCCTTGACAAGCGGTGGGGCAGCGTCTATAATATTTTCACTTATAATGTGTTGGTATGCGCTGCCGTTGGTGCCAAAGGACACCGAAGGGCGGCGCATAGAAAGGAAACGACATGAAAAAAGAGTACAAAATGAGCGCTGCCCGTCAGCAGGAGCTGCAGGACGAGCTGACCTACCTCAAGACCGTGCGCGAAAAGGAAGTGGCGGAGCTGATCAAAGAGGCCCGCGGCTTCGGCGACCTGAGTGAAAACAGCGAGTACGACGAGGCGAAGAACGAGCAGGGCAAGCTCTACTCCCGCATCGCGGAGCTGGAGGACATTCTGCTTCATGTCGTCATCATCGACGAGAGCGAGGGCGCGTCCAACGCCGTGAGCATCGGCTGCACCGTCACCGTCGTGGACCTCAAGACCGGCCGCGAGATGCCGCCCTACAAGGTCGTGGGCAGTCAGGAGGCCGATCCCATGCACCGCGCCATCAGCGAGGAATCCCCCTTCGGCAAGGCCCTCATGGGTGCGAAGGAGGGCGACGAGATCAGCGTCGAGGCCCCCGTCGGCATCATTCATTACCGTGTGGAAAAGATCGAGCGATAAGGCTCGAGGACGATCATAAGGAGAAAACGATATGGCAGAGAACAATCAGGCAAACGCTCCCGCGCAGGAGCAGGACCTTTCCGAAATTCTCAAGGTCCGCCGCGAAAAGCTGGCGGCGCTGCGCGCCGAGGGACGCGATCCCTTCCAGCAGACGCGCTTTGACGTCAGCCACCACGCGCAGGACATCAAGGACCATTTTGACGAGCTCGAGGGCACCGAGGTCACCGTCGGCGGCCGACTGATGAGCAAGCGCGGCATGGGCAAGGTCAGCTTCTGCGACTTACAGGACAAGTCCGGCCGCATCCAGATCTACGCCCGCAAGGACGAGATGGACGAGGAGGAATACAACCGCTTCAAGAAGTACGATATCGGCGACATCGTCGGTGTGCGCGGCGAGGTGTTCCGCACCCAGCGCGGCGAGATGAGCGTCCGCGCCAAGGAGATCACGCTGCTCTCGAAGTCCCTGCGGCCGCTGCCCGAGAAGTTCCACGGCCTGCAGGATAAGGAGCTGCGCTACCGTCAGCGCTACGTGGACCTCATCGTCAATCCCGAGAGCAAGCGCAACTTTGAGATCCGCTCGAAATTTGTGGCGTTCCTGCGCCGCTACCTCGACGGCCTCGGCTTCATGGAGGTCGAGACGCCCGTGCTCAGCCCCATCGCGGGCGGCGCGAACGCGCGGCCGTTCATCACGCATCACAATACGCTCGACATTGATATGTATATGCGCATCGCCACCGAGCTGCACCTCAAGCGCCTGATCGTCGGCGGTCTGGAGCGCGTGTACGAGGTCGGCCGCATTTTCCGCAACGAGGGCATGGACACCAAGCACAACCCCGAGTTCACCACCTGCGAGCTCTATCAGGCGTTCACGAACCTTGACGGCATGATGGACATTCTGGAGGGCATTCTCGCGGGCGCCGCGAAGGAAATTCTCGGCACCTATCGGCTCCAGTGGCTCGGCCACGATATTGACCTCACCCCGTCGTGGAAGCGCGTCACGATGGCCGACGCCGTCAGGGAAGTGACCGGCGCGGACTTCATGGCGATCGAGGGCGACAACGACGCCGCCGTCGCGCTCGCCAAGAGCGTCGGCGTCGATATGGACGGTGTGGACAAGACCTGGGGCAACGCCCTCTACGAGACCTTCGACCAGAAGGTCGAGGAGACGCTCATCCAGCCGACGTTCATCACCATGTATCCCGTCGAGGTCAGCCCGCTCGCCAAGCGCAGCCCGTCCGACCCGCACCTGACCGAGCGCTACGAGATGTTCGTGTGCGGCTGCGAGATGGGCAACGCCTTCACCGAGCTCAACGACCCGATGGACCAGTATGAGCGCTTCAAGGCGCAGGTCG
>ERZ857965.1354-NODE-1354-length-25365-cov-7.623271_pt1 | contig 25365 bp, 19 predicted proteins | sample MGYA00519758_ERZ857965 | MGnify/ENA primary metagenome ERZ857965 (study PRJEB31778, sample SAMEA3449381) | human gut metagenome | biome: human gut; feature: human-associated habitat; material: faeces | place: United Kingdom | collected 2010/2012 ... | reverse complement strand
GGGCGGTTTAGGGACTTGCACCCTTTAGAGTATGTTCGTGCTGGACGAACTAAAATAAACGACAGACAGAATTGCTTCTGCCCGTCGTACGTAGATAGTGTATTATATACTGATATGAAAATGTTGTCTGTTATACGTACAGGAAACGCTTGATGCTTCCCTTAGGAGTTTTTGCAAACGGCTCAAGATGAATCTCGTACGATGAGACTACCGAATAGGCCGGAATCATCTTGTTAAGTCCGGCGAGGTTCGCATCCATTATCTGCTCCAGGCTTTCCGCATCCGTACCGGCCTCGCCAAGTTCATTCTGGTCAGGCACAATCAGGGCCACGAGTTTCTCGTTCCTGCTGACGATCAGCGACTCAGCCACGAACGGCATATTGTTCAGTATCACCTCGATTTCCTCAGGATAGATATTCTGTCCGTTGGAAGAAAGCAGCATGCTCTTGCACCTTCCCACAAGGAACAATGTCCCGTCCTTGTCAATGGTGCCCAAGTCTCCTGTGCGGAACCATCCGTCCTCAGTGAATACTGCTTTCGTAGCCTCGTCATTCTTGTAATAGCCAGAGAAGACCACGTCGCCACGGACAAGCACTTCACCCGCAACATTCTGAGGGTCAATGGAATCTATCTTGACATTGACATATTCCGAAGCATATTCGCCGACAGACTTAAGCTTGTAGCTTCCTACTTTTCCGACGCTGATAAGCGGGGCAGTCTCAGTCATTCCGTAACCGGTCACGAACGGAGTTTTCAGTTTTACCGCGAGAAGCTGCTCGATCTTGTCAGGGATGGCCGCGCCGCCGGTCACGAACTCCTCGATTCCGCCGCCCATTCCTTCCATGAATATGGTCCTGAGGGCATCACAGTAATCGGGATTCTTCTGCCAGTCTTCAAGTTTAGCCTTGCCGGTCTTGCTGTTCACGAACTCTCCGATAGTATCGTCTATCATCTTCTTCAAGATGAGAGGCACTGCGAAGAACACTCTCGGCTTGAACTCGCGGAGCACCGGCTTGAGGTTGGACGGGACAGGAGGCACATACAGCACCACCAGATGCATACCCAGGCACAACGGGGCAACTCCGTCGAATGTCAGACCGAAAATATGTGCATAAGGAAGCACGCTGACATAATTGTCTCCCTCCTTATACGGACAATGTATCGGAATCATCTCTATATTCGCACTGAAGTTGCGGACCGAGAGCATGACGCCCTTCGGAAATCCGGTCGAGCCGGAAGTGTACATTATCGCGCAAAGATCGTCCAACGGTCTGTCCGGATAGCAGATATCCTCAGGCTTCAGACCTCCGGGATATGCCTCAGCAAAAATACGGTCGCGCTGCTCATAGACCATACCGAAAGAGCCTCTGGATGCGAGGAGTTCCCCGCTTTTCAGGTCAATGACTCCGAGCAATTTCGGCATTGACTCGAAATCCATATCCTTGAACAGGGTCTTTTCCGTAAACAGCAGACGGCTGTCGGAATGGTCCACCAGGGCCTGGGCGTCACGCGCCGTGTAACCGTTGAAAAGTTCGACTGCCACATAACCGCCTGACACTGCTGCCATGAAGGTCTTGATCCAGTTCGCGCTGCTTCGCGCATTGATGGCAATCTTGTCGCCTCTCTTGAGCCCTGCCGCCTCGAAATAGGTATGTATCTTTTCAATGTCTGACGCCAGCTGTCCATATGTTTCACTCGATGTCCTGTACTCGTCCAGCGCCGGAGAGTTCCAGCACCTTCTGACCGTATTCTCGAATGTCTTTACAAAATATTCCATACTAAGTGTTTTTATGTATTGCGAAGTTCTTGTCAACCTCAACCAAGTTTAACCAAAAGTGCCGCAAATATAGAAAACGAAATATGGAAAAGATACAAAACGGACAGCCGAGCCATACCGATTGCGAATAAAATATAACTATAAGTCACTTATAGTACATCCGTAGGATAAAATCATCGGACCGGCCGGGCACAAAAAAAGAAGTCCATTTCTGAACTTCTCTATTGCAAGTCGGGATGATGCGACTCGAACGCACGACCCCTACGTCCCGAACGTAGTGCGCTAGCCAACTGCGCTACATCCCGCTACTTTCTAAACTTACGCGAGCTTGTTTATATAAACAGAGATTCCGCTCTTAAGGTTGGCAGCTTTATTCTTGTGGATAATGCCAACTTTAGCAAGTTTGTCGATCATTGCATATACCTTAGGGGCATTTGCCTCGGCAGCCTTCTTGTCTGTCGTATTTCTGATCGCACGGATAGCATTCCTTGTGGTCTTTGCATAATACTTATTATGCAATCTGTGCCTTTCGCTCTGGCGAATGCACTTTTCTGCAGATGCGTTATTTGCCATTGTTTTTATTTTTTAATATTTAGTAGTGGGTAGGAGAATCGAACTCCTATTGCGAGAATGAAAATCTCGAGTACTAACCGTTATACGAACCCACCAGACTTACCCAGCAATCTCGTTAAGAAATTTTAAGGGATTGCAAAGGTATGTATTATTTTCTAAATCGCAAAATATTTTCTTTACGATTATGCATTTTTTTTACTCGCGGCCACTTTACTCCCTCCTCAAATCGAGTCAGGCAAACCGCAATTCTTCGTCCTTCCTAAGACATTTTCACAGGAAGGATGAAGCCGTTTTCATCAAATTCGAGACGGTCAATGCAGACTACGCGGTTGTCTCCGTCAGTCGAACCGAGCGGATGGCGGTGGTAGATGATGTAGAAATCATCGCCGCGTCGCACAACGCTGTGATGTCCTGCACCAGTTCCGTGCTTCGGATCACTTTCCAAGATGGTACCTATTCTCTTGAACGGACCATAAGGGGTGTCTGAAATGGAATAGGCTACACGGTAGTTGTCCTCGCGCCATTTCCCCTCGCTCCACATGAAATAGAACTTGCCGTCACGCTGGATCATAAACGGCCCTTCTACATACCCCTCAGGCGTGACTTCCCGGAAAAGGCTTCCGTCTTCGAACGGGACAATGGATTTGAAATCATCCGCGAGCCTGACGAGATTGCAGTGTCCCCAGCCGCCGTAGAACATCAGCCAGTCACCGGATGCCGGGTCCTGATAGACGAACTGGTCGATAGGCTGGGCGCCGTTGACGATGTCGTTCAGAAGCGGTTTGCCGAGAAGGTCTTGAAAAGGGCCTTCAGGCTTGTCAGACACAGCTACGCCAATGCCGCCCGTATCTCCTTCATAAACATTGTTGCAGGCGAAGAAAAGAAAGAACTTTCCGTCTTTATGCACGATGGCCGGAGCCCAAAGGGCCTTACGGAGCCAGCTTATCTCTTTGTTGGTGATGATGTTGCTGTGCTTGGTCCAGGTCTTCAGGTCCTTGGAGGAAAAGGCGTCCATATAGAGCTGCTCCTCAAATGGATGCGATGCAGTCGGATATATCCATAGTTCATCACCGATCATTATCCCTTCTGGGTCGGCATACTGTCCCTCGAAAAGCGGGTTTGTCCATCCTGTCCATTCCGTTGTCTTCGTTGCACAGGAGAGCGTAGTGAAAAATGAGACTGTCGCTAATAATAGAATTGTTCTGAATTTCATACAATTTTTGTTTACAATAGTGGCTGAAACCGCTGTTGGAATCAGCCACTACATGTTACTGATCAATCTGTTAGTTTAGAGTCAAGGCAGCTATCAGTTGCCCTGGTATGAGCCTGGCCATACGGCTGAGCTATTTTTGTAGATGTCGAACGCATTGATGCTGTCGAGCCAGCCGAGGAAATCCTCGCCTGCCTTGCTGCCGTCATAGACTTCAGTTGAGCCGGCATACAGTTTTCCGGTGTTGGTGTTGCTGTATGACTTGATGGCAGCACGGAGCTGTTCAAGAGAGAACTTCGTGAAGGTCGTAGTTCCGTTCCAGAGATAGTGACGTGACTCGTAGTTCCATTTGAGGTCAAGTGCCGCAGCCGCAGCCCTGTTGGCGAATGTGTCATCATTGGATGAAGCTTCATACTGTCCATTGACATTGATGCCGCCGACAACCACATTGTATCCGAGGGACTTCAGTTTTCTGCCGGATGACGACATGTCTATGGCTGTTCTGTCCTGCTCCTGGATGATGAGACTATTGACGAGGCGTGAACCGCTCTTCGGGTCAGACTCGCAGCGGATGGCAGGATTACCGTTGGATGCGACGATTGTGCTCGATGCTACGAGCATTCCGCCCGCACCGTTCATGACTCCGCTCGCACCACAGCCGTTGTCATTTCCGGCAAAGGTGACATTGTGAAGACAAACATTACCTCCGACATCATTAAGATGTGCAAGCAGACCGAAACCGCCACCGCCGTAAGTGTTTTTGATAAAGGCGCAGGCATTGAGATATACCCTGCTCTCTTTCTGGGCAAGACGTATGAGTCCACGGACACCGCCTTCTCCGCGACAACCGTCAAAGGTTACGTTGTTCAGTTTTGCGAGTCCCTTTCTGACCATCAATATCGGGTTCTGACCACCTGAACCGGTACATTTGCGGAATGTGCAGTTCGTGAAGTTCACGCGGGCGTCTCCGGAACCGCCGGCAGATATTGAAATACACCCTTCGTGTGCGACGCTGCTCTTCAAGTTCGCGAAAGTGATGCCGTCGAACGTAGGCTCCGTCTGATTGCCGAGTGTGAGGAAGCGTTTGCTTCCGCTGCCGTCGAACACGGTTTCAGCGTTCCTGTTGCTGATGTCGTTGCCTTTGCTGGCAGGATCGTAGCCTCCGTGAACACGGAAATTCACTCTGGAGCCGTATTTTGAGTATTCCACTTTTATATTCTCTACAGAATAGGTGCCTCCGATAAAGTAGAAGTCCCTGTCGTCCACGTTGTCGGCATTCTCATCAGATTCTGCCTGGCTTCCGTCTTTCTGCTTTATCATCTTGAGGAAATCAGCCATTCCCATTGCGTTCTCCCAGGAAAGGCCGTCTCCTGTTCCGGATACCACCGGTTTCACGAAGTAAGGAAGAAGCGGAACTTTCTCCGCATCGCCTCCCGGAATGACGGCTGTTCCTTCGTCCCAAGGAGTCACGGATGGAGAGCCTATCGAAATGATGGTTCCGGCAATGTTTATGTTCATATCATACCTGAAACCATTCTTGAATTCAGGCACGCCGGTCAATGTGATGTCCTTTCCCTTGTAGTTGAATGTAACGAAGACCTTTGACGCGTCAGCTGCGCCAGGGACGATTATGGCAGTATATTTCGTACCATTGGTACCGACAGACGCACCCTCAGGTACAGTGGAATATGGACTTACGTACATCCTGTCCGCATTAGGCTTTCCATCGAAAAGACCGGTTGATGTCCATATCCGGAAGCCTTGCACACGGGCACCTTCTTCGATTCCGGACAAAGTCAGGCACACCTGAGCCATCTGTCTCTCCATCTTAAGATTCAATGTGCCGTCTTTTGATTTTACAGCATTTTCAACTGTGCATGTCATATAGTCGGATGCTGCCAGACGGTCCAATGTTCTTTGAGACGACGGCAAATCGAAGTTGCCCATACTCATGGAAGTCTCTGTAGCAGGATAGAATGCAGAATATGTCACCGGAGCTTTTCCCCAGCGGAGGTAATAGTTGTCGGTAGGCCTCCATCCTTTACTTGTCAGTTTAAACGTGACATGTCTGTTGCCGCAGAGCAGCGCAATCATATCTCCGTCATTGAATTCTGTTTCCTTGCCTTGTGTGACAGGGTTTGATTTGGTGGTGTATGGAGAAGCTATCTCGGGCACTATGCGCACGGCTCTTTCATCGCTGTCATGCGAAAGCTGCACTTTTTCTTTTTCACAAGAAGAAAACGCAAGCATCGCTGCAAGAACGGCCATTATTATTGATTTTCCTGATTTCATAGTCATTTCCCTTTATTTTGTGGTTATTGACATTTGGCCGGAAGAGGCCGATTTTGTTGTAGAAATGTTTATTGTGAGCTCGGATGTCTTTCCAGGGGCGAGCGTCACATCGGACGGTGACGCCCAGACATACTGGCGCTTGTTGAAAGTCGCTTTGACCGCCAGAGATCCGGTCGCAACAGTCTGAGGTACAGTGATGAGTTCATAAGAATCTGTTCCTACTCTCGGGAACATATTGACTGGAGCACCGTCAGCAACGATCTTTGGTGAAGCCGCGCTGAGGTCACATTTTCCCTCCACACTGAGTCCGCCTACGGAAAGCGATGCAATCTTTGACGTCTCTACCGGAACACCGTTCAGAGTGACTTTTACGATCAGCCTTGCGTTGAGGTGACCGAGATTGAGCTGAATCTTGCCGTCAGAGAGATCCTTCGAAGGATTCACACTGCCTTTCCAAAGCACGAAGTCAGCTGCTGTGAGTTCTGCTGCTGTCGCCTGGTTGCTTGGGCAAGAGACAGGGACTACGCCGTCAACTGCAGCCGCATAAGGGGCATACGCAGTGACTGTTACAGTCGTACCCTTGCCATCCCAAAGCATCGTTTCTCCGTCGTCGGCTACATATTCGTTTCCGAGAAGAACCATCTTTTTGTTATAGGAATAAGCTCCATCAGGGTTTGTGAGAATAAAGCCGAATGACTCAGGACTGCTGATGGAGTTCCCGGCAAAAGGAGCGGCTGACACGCTGAAGCGCAGAGCTTTGGCAGCCTCGCCGTCAAGGCGTGGGTCATATGCTCCCGGAAGAAGTTTTGCAGGGTTTCTCGACTTGCCGCGGCCGTCCACAGCGAAACCGTCGCACCATTCGGCGAAGACTTTTCCGATTTCTGCGACAGGGCAGACGGCAGGTTTGAATCCACGTGCATAACCATCGATTTCCGCTGCTGTAGCGTATGTACCGAGGGAAACTTTGGAATTGTCCCAAATGTATGCTCCGTTTTCAAGTGAACCGAAATTCTTCAGGTCTGTGCTGTAGGTTACATCAGAAGCAGCAGACTGGAGTTCTCCGGCCACCTTGTTGAATATGTTGTGCCCACCTGAGACAGCTACTTTTCCGCTTCCATTGAGAAGGAAGCCCGGAGCGCCGTTTGTGTTCAGGCTGATGTTGTTCGCAAAGAAGGAACCATTTTTAGCATCTGATTCGCAACGGATTCCGGCAGTCGTGTCGTCAGAAATAATCGTAGAATTGAGAACAAGCATTGCTCCGCCGCCATTGACGGTTCCGCCCGCTCCTTTGTTGCCCACAGTGTTCGAGCAGAAAGTCGAATTATTGACACAGATCGTTCCTGATGAGAGCTGCAGACCGGAGCCCCACTCGCCTTTAAGGCTGTTGTCGTGAATGCTGCACCTGTCGAGGAACAGGATAGCATTGTCATTGTTGCATCTGAGAGCGCCTCCTCTCGAAACGCCTGAGCATCCGGTCAATTCGCAAGCCTTGAGTCTTGCCTGACCTGACTTTACATAGATGGCGGCACCTCCGGCATAAGCGGGTGATGTTGCGTCACTCACACAATTCTCAAAGCGGCAATCTACAAATTCAATCCAAGTATCGGTTTTACCATCTACAAAGACACCGGCTCCGCTCTTCTTTGCGGAAGCAGTCTTCTCGCTGATATAGCCATTGCGGAATGTAATACCGTCAAATGAAGAGTTTCCCCCATAGAAGCTAAGCAGGCCGCAGTCCCCATCATCAACCTTGCCGTTCTTGTTCTTGTCTCCGCTAAAGACAGTCTTATATGTCAATGCATTACGCTTTGTCAGGTCCTTTTCTTTACTGTCAATACTATATCCGCCCTTTACCGAAAAGATGGATTTGCGTATTTCAGGACCGAATACCGATCCGGAGGACATATAATATGTTCCCTCAGACAGATAGACATTGATCTTCGACAAATCGGATTGATCGGACAGAAGCGACAGGAAAGTATCTGCATCATATGCATTATCCCAAGAGGAGCCATCCATTTCACCCTCGCCATAAGGCGTAACAAACACATCATTGGACTTGTCACCCCAGAAATCATCATCATCCAAATCGTCACCTTTGTTGTTGACTGAAGGAGGTGGGACCATCTGATATGTTTTCTGACATGAGCTGATGCCTATAAGCGAAAATGCCGCAAATGTCAATGCTATTGTTCTTATTATATTCATAATTCAATTCAAATAATTAACAGTGGTCATATCAGTTGATTTCTTCATAACCCGGATTCTGCTTCAGATAACGGTTCTGCTCAAGAGCCTGACGGGAAATCGGATAAATCTCCAAATGATTGTCAATGTCCTTAGGCTTGTCCCACCAAGCTTCCTGGAATCTTCCGAAACGGATCAAGTCAGTTCTACGGCGCCCTTCCTGAATGAATTCACGCCCCCATTCGTCCAGCATCTCATCGAGATCGAGTTTTACGCTGCCTTCCGGCTGATAAGCTATTGACGAATTGAAATCGACATAGTTTCTCTTCCTGACCTGGTTGAGAAGTTTTCCTGCCTCGTCTGCCTTTCCTGTGCGGAGCAGAGCTTCGGCCTCAGAGTAATAGATTTCTGTATAGCGGATAGCAGTCAGGTCTGATTCTATATAATAACCGCCCGTGAATGAGTAGAACGGATATTTTACGCAATAAAGTCCAGAATTGAAGTCTCCATTGCCAAGTTTTGACTCTTTTCCTTTGCCGGAAATTTTTCCTTCTTCAGCAGTGCCGAGAAACTGTCCGACCTGGTCCCGCAGATAAACCACATACTGGTTGTCCGGATTCATCGCATAGCCGGACGCTGTCTTCGAGTTCGGAATTTTTCCCTCAAGGAAGAACATTCCCTCGCGGGTGTTCACGCTCGTGTTTCTGTATTGTGCCCAGCGCTTGTCTCCTGCATATTTCTGAAATTTCTGTGACGGCATTCCAAGTTTGTAGTCGAAGAGCTGACGCGGACTCTGGTTGTCGTAGCTTGGCGACAGAGCATATTTCGGGTTCCTTTCGCCGTTGCCTTCAACTCCGAGATAATTGGCAGAGCCGTATGGAAGTGTTCTTCCGTAGAATGTTCTCCACGAGTTCTGCATATGCCAAGAGATTGTGGAATATGATGCCGGATAACCGAATATCACCTCATTGCAAGTCTCATTGTTCCAATCGAATGGTTCCCACCAGTTTTCAGCCAGTGAATATTGTCCTAATTCACCTTTTCTGATTCTCTGACACCAGCTGATCACATCTTCGTAGTGAGGGACACCTATCCATTTTTCAGCATTGAGATAGAGCCTCACGAGAAGAGCGGCTGCAGCACCCTTCGTAAAAGAACCTTGCATACTGCCAGGCCCGCTTGTTCCTGTCTTTACAGGAAGCTCTTCTACAGATGTCTTGAGTTCAGATTCAATGAAGTCGAAAAGAGTTTGAGGGGAAACTTGTTTCCTGTTTTCAGGAAGATTATTGACAGCTTCATCTGACGTTGTTGTCAGGACGCAGTTCCTGTATGAATTAAGCAGACGCGAATAGAAATATGCGCGCATTGTGCGAAGTTGTCCCCTGAATCCGTTGAATTCCTCTCGGGTAAGTCCGAAGTTGGCCGGTTCGAGTTTGGAAAGGTCATCAAGCACAAGATTGCATTGTCCGATTCCAGTATAGCATGCATTCCATTCTGCTGTCCAGTTCCAGCCTTCATCGATATTGGTCCAGGCATGCCTGTGCAATGTCTCCCATTTTCCGCCGTCATACCACCAGGTTCCCCTTGTCGGGGTGATGAAATGGTCTGCAGTCAATTCTTCATGCTCATAGAAGTCATACTCGCAGCAGAAGGCATGCTCAAATGGTCTGAACACTGCCTGAATTATATCGTTCTTTGTATTGTAGTAGTTACTTGACATCACCTGGTCATAAACTGTCTCATCCAAGTTCGTACAAGATGACACAGCTATAACTGCAACTGCAGGCAACCATAACAGATTTTCAATATATTTTCTCATTTTCTTCATTGTTTTAGAATCCCACCTGTACTCCGAATATGAACTGGAAAGCCGAAGGATAGTAATTATATGAGCCTCCGAAAGTACCAGGTGTCAATCCGTTTACCTCATATGTGGACGGGTCCACGCCCTCAAAGCGGGTCAATGTATAGAGGTTTCTTGCTGTACCGAAAACTCTGAAACGGTCAATGAATTTGCGGTTCAGGCGGAGCGTATATCCCAATGTGACATAATCAAGTTTGAGATAGTCTCCCTTTTCGATGAAATAGTCAGTGATGACGTTCAGACCTGTCTTGATGTGGGCATTCTTCGAATATGCTTTCGTGAGGACATTTCCAGTCATTCCCTGAAGTCCGAAATAGAAGTCATGGACATTGAAAATGTCGAATCCTGCTGCTCCAGTGAATGCAACGGCAAGGTCGAAGTTGCGCCATGTGAAATTGTGGGTCATGCTGCCCGTGAATTTCGGCAGGCCGTTTCCTGTCACGCACTTGTCTTCTTCGGAGCCCTCCGCAATAGGAATTATATTGTCGTTGTGGTCGTATATGAGCCAGTTTCCGGCCTTGTCCACTCCGGCATATCTCCAGGTGTAGTAGTTTCCGATGCGCTGTCCCTCCTCGATTCTCTGGAGATATCCAGGGTTGTTAGGATTGGACATCGTGCAGACATTATAGTATTTCTGACCTTGATAAATATCGTTCGAGAAGCTGACGAAACGGTTGTCATTTGTTGCGCCTACCAAAGTGAAACTCCAGCTGAAGTTATCTTTGCGGATAGCATCCACATTGATATCAAATTCAAAACCGGTATTCTTCAATGTTCCCACGTTGGTGAATATCTGGCTGAACAGATGAGGCGGGACGGAAACATTATAGCTTCCGAGCAAGTCTGACTGCCTGCGGATAAAGTAGTTCAATGAACCGCTGACTCTGTACTTGAAGAGGGAGAAATCAACGCCGATGTTCTGGTTGTGTCCTTTTTCCCAGCGGAGTTCCGTGTTCACGTTCTTGGACGGGCCCCATACGTGGAAGCTTGATCCGTTATACTGGTAATATCCGAATGCGCGGTAGGTCGCAAGAGAGTTGTAGCTGCCGAAATCCTGGTTTCCGGTGACACCATAGTCATACCTGAACTTGAGGTCATCGAGCCACGATGACGTTTTCTGCATGAACGGTTCGTCAGAAATTCTCCAGCCCACTGAAACTGCCGGGAAGTAACCCCATTTATGGTTCTGTCCGAATTTTGAAGAGCCTTCATAACGGATGGAAGCAGACAGCAGGTATCTCTCTTTCCAGTCATAATTGACTCTGGCATAGAATGATATGAGTTTGCTGTCGTTCTTATATGAGCCGAGGCAAACCTGTCCTTCCTTGGACGCCCAGTCTCCTGAGCCCAAATTGTTATAGGAGAGACCGTCAGAAGTGAAGTCTTTATTGTTGGCAGACATTCCGGATGCAACAGAATAGAACCAGCTGTAACCAGCCATTGCTCTAAGCCTGTGATCGCCGAACTTTGCGCTGAAATTATTGACCCAATCGAAATTGAGCTGAGAACTCTTGTCGAATGAGCGGGATGCATCTCCTTTTATCTTGTCATTCTGATGCCAAGATATGGTCGATGGCGCGAAATAGCCTCCGAATTTATCCACCTCGTACCCGGAAACCGTAACCCTGGAAGTAAGTTCATAGTCAGGTTTCTTCGGGCTGAAGAGAGGAAGAAGATTTATCTGTGCACCCGCATTCCATTCAAGAATCTTTATTTCCGTATCGCTGGTAGCCTCAGTCATAGATTCGACCACGTTGGAATAATTCGAGCCTGCAGGGAAATGATAATATCCGTTGGATGTGGACGGGTCATATACAGGAGCCGTAGGATTTATTCCGGGCACACTTGAAAATGAACCGGTAGCCTTGCGTCTATTGATTATACGCGGGGTCAAATTTGCAGTAAATGAGAACAACCCGCCTTTGGTCGTATGATTGATACTTGCTCTGGCACCATATTCACGACGATTTGATGTCAAGTCAAGACCGCGTGCATAACGGTAGTCCGCGGTAACACGGTAATTTGTTCTGACATTGCCTCCGGAAAGAGTGAGGGTGTGAAGATGAGAAAGGCCCAAGTGAGTGGTTTCCTTGAACCAGTCAGTGCTTGCCCCCAAATCTTCGAGAGGATTCAATACTGTCCTATATGCCCTGAACTGTTCAGGAGTCAACAGGTCGAGTTCCTGTTTCGGTGCATTCAAGGTAACTGTTCCAGAGTATGTCGTATGCACGTTTCCGTCCTTGCTTCCCTTCTTGAGGTTTATAAGGATGACACCATTGCTACCTCTGGTTCCGTAGATTGCGGATGCTGCACCGTCCTTGAGGACATCAATGGATTCTATGTCCGAAGGATTGATGTTGGTAATGTCACCGCCCGGAATTCCGTCCACGACGATAAACGGTCCGTTTCCGGCACTGCGGGATGAGACTCCGCGAATCTGTATGCTTCCGTAATTGTTCGGGTCCGCAACGGCTGTGTTGCTGACACTTACGCCGGAAACTTTACCTTGAATAAGCATGGAGGCGTCAATACTGCTGACGGAACTGAAGTCCTTTGAACTCACATGAGAAATGGCTGATGTCATTTCCTTCCTTTTCATCGAACCATATCCGACCACCACCACCTCGTCAAGTGTCGTGGTTTCAGCCTCAAGTACTATTCTCATATCGCCACTGCCGACATTGACTTTCTGGGTTTTGAAACCTATGGAGGAAATCTCCAATTTGGAGCCTTTGGCTGCATTGATCTCAAATTTTCCATCAAGATCAGTAACGACACCGACAGATGTACCTTCAATCAGGACACCAGCTTGAATGACCGGCTCACCGTTTGCATCCACTACCTCACCTTTGACTTTAAAGCCAGTTTGAGCCGAAAGTGTCAAGCTGAAGAAGAGGGATGAAACAAATACAGCTATCGCTGACAATTTGCATCTAATCATTTTTGATATAGTTAAGTGTTGTTAAGTGTGTTCTGTAAAACTATCTGAGGTTGCGTTTTGCAAGAGATTCAATGAGTCTCTCAGGCGCGTCAGTCATTATCATCTTCACGTCCGGATATGAGGTAAGAAGTTCTGTCAACTGAGATTCGTCGATGGAATACTCCGGAATCTTGTTGTTGAGGGCGCTGAGCATACATACGGAGCAGAGCATGCCGTCACGGACGGCGGTGCCGATGGATGAGCTGTTGGAAGTCGGGGAATAGCTGTACTGAACGAAATATGGACCTTCAAGTCCTTTGAGCGGCTCATAAGCTGTTGCCCATGTATAGGCGTGTGCACGAGGAGAAATCGAAAGAACTTCACGGCACTTTTCCACTGAATTGCAATAGAACCATACCTGTTCCATCATTTCGAGTTTTTCCACAACGGCCATCACCTCTGCTGTTGACGCTGTTCGTGGAGAATAGTCGAGATCCACATAAATTCTTCCACGGCAGGCCTTGAGGAACTCTTCGAGGGTAGGCATTGTCTCGTTTGTGGGATTGCCGTTACGGTCAAGCAGTTTGTAGGATTTGATTTCCGCAAGCGTCAGGGACGGGATATCTCCGGTTCCTGTAGTTGTCCTGTTGATGGAAAGGTCATGGCATATTACGATATGGCCGTCTTTAGTCCTCTGCGTATCACATTCGAGCGCTTCGGCTCCTGCTGCGATTGCGGCTTTCACCGAAGAAACAGAGTTTTCAGGAACAGTAGGGTCTGCCGTATGGGCACGATGAGTCATTACCCAGATTTTCTTGTACGATGGATCCCTGAAATTCTTCTGGGCGGAAGAAAGAGCCTCAAGAGGGTAACAACGCAGTTTGGACACGTGATTCTCATCCAATACTGGGGATGAAACCGAAATCATATAGTCACTGCCCTTTGTGTACGCGTGAGTTGCCGGAGCCGGAACTACAGCGTCCACTATAGTGCCGTCACCAAAATCCACAGTAAATGCCGTACCGGAATTTACTCCTTTCAGATAGACATTTACGTCTTGTTTGAGCATCACACGTATCGGAGCCGACACGGAAGGATTGACAGGAATTTCATTACTTGGTGAACATCCCGCGATGAGAAAGGCGACGAGCGCCGCAACTGCTGTTTGCAAATTTTTTTTATTGACTGACATGGTTTATTAGTTTATCTTGGAAACGCCGGAACTCCAGGCATTGTCCAACCATTCGCACTGCAAAATTAGGAATCAAAACGATACAATAACCTACCCATTTTTATAAAGGAAATCAAAAATGGCTCAGGGAAACGCTATTAGCTTGAATATCAATAAAATCCCTGATTCAAATGAATTGAACCAGGGAAATGTTTTTTTATTATTTTAGACTCGATTTCACAGTTCTTTAAGCGTTTTTTCGAACTGCTCTTTCGGGATGGCGAGCTTCGAATTGATGCCGGACCGCTTGTTATAGACAGTCTTTATCGAGTAGTGCAAAAGCTCAGAAATCCTGGAGCTTTCAGTTACTCCGAGCTTGATCATTGCGAATATCCTCAGTTCCGTGGTAAGTTTCTCGCTATCCTTGAGAACTATGCGGCATTCAGGTTTCAAGAGGGAGTTGAAGTCTTCCACAAAAGTCGGAAATATATCGAGAAAGGCCGAGTCGAAACTATCGTACATGTGCTTGAGTTCCTCGTTTTCTATGTCGCGGGACGGATTCGTAAGCTCGATTACATAGTCGGTATTGCCACGTCTGAGACTTGTGTTTATGCGTCCGCGGAAAGCGAGAAGCCGATCGATGTAGGAGGAATAGAGCTGGAAGAAGCTGGCGATGTAGCCGTTGGAAATGCGGTTGGAACGCTCAAGACGACGAGTAAGCATCCGGCCCTTCCGTATAAGGGCAATCATATAGAATAAGACGGCTACAAGAATCAGGGCAAGCACAGAAAGGAGACACAGACTCAATGTAAGTTGTCTCTTTTGCTCCAAAATCTGCTGCCGCAGCAGCCTGTCTGTCTCCACGATTACGTCCATTCCCAAAATTCTTCGTGTCCTGGAGCGGAACTTGAGCATCGAAGAGTAGGAATACTCTGAGAACTTGTCAAGAATCCCGGCATCCACCGTATTTCGGAGCATATATGAAAGTTGAGTGAATGCGGCGACATCCTGATTTGAGTTTTCCAGGTCAATGATGGCCGCTCTCAAAAGACAGTACAGGCGGTCATCCTCATGCCCGCCCATTTTTTTATATATCAGATTCCTTTCGTAGAATACGAATGACTCGGCAATAGAACCTTTCGCAGCAAGTTCCATTCTCTTACGGTTGCACTGCATCGCATAGTCGAAGTCATTGAGCATCAAAGCCTTCTTTTCCCGGGAGCGCAGTCCGTATTCAGATTTCTCAGGCGCGTAAAGAATGACGGAATCCATGTAGGCACGATATTGTTCCTCATGCATGTCTTGAAATTCAAGGCGTGAACCATCAACGTGGAAAAGTTCGTAATAGAGAAACTCATGAGCCTCATAATACTCAAAAAGGAGAGTTCGAGGAATGGTTTTCTTGTCTATGCAGTCAATTATATCGCTGCTTTCCTTATAGTATCCTAAAGTCGTCAGAATTCGTGACATACGGATAGCCGTCTTTACCGCCATATAATGGTCGGATGCATCAGATGCCATTTTTGCGACACGCTCAAGAGTAGCAATGGTAGAGTCGGAATCGAAGTAGCTGTATTCGTAGGCCACATCCAGCCATGCCTCCATCTGTTCGCGTCCCTCCAGTTTTTCGCACGCCTCTTTCTTCATCTGAATCTTCGCAGTCTTGCGGTTCTCATAGACCTCGAGACTGTCGAACTTCCCGACAAGGCCTTTCAACAAAGTCTGGTTGCCCGGCGAAAGAGACTGGACCGCCGAACTGACGGTCAACAGGGAAACCAAGAATGTGATAACTGCCATTCTACTTCTCTTCTTCCTCAGACTGCTTGTTTCCGGAAGGGTCGTCAGCCCACTCAAATGAGTAGAGAACTGCCTCTACCTGTCTGAGATACTGACGCTTGTCATATTTAGGGGCATAGACGAAGCCGTCCAGGACAATGATATCCTTACCGTCACGGCTGTAGAAAGAATGTGACACGAAAGGTCCTCCCATATAGTCTCCGAAGACTTCCCACAGTCCGCGGGTCTCAGCGAACTGACGGCCACGGAAACGGATGAATTTTACCTCCGGAGTGGCTATCTCATTGGTAATCATATACGTATTGTCGAACATTCCCGGCACATTCTCCTTCAGGAACTGGTTTCTGTGCGCGATGATGTTCTCCTCCGTGAAGTTCTCCACCTGCGCTGCAGGATACTTGTACACGAATACGCCCTGCGTAGTGTATTGCTTGTCGTCTGAAATCCAGATGAAATTGTCCGTCTTCTTGCGGACCTTGTAACCCATCGGGAAGCATGGTGAACCGCCGGTCATCTCCTTGACCACAGGCTGAACGCCAGGAGCCTCATATTTCTTGGCATTGACAATGATCCTGTCCCTCTCGGCCTGCTCGATGGTCGAAACTATGCGCTCGCTGTTCTTCTGCAGCAATGTGGCGGCAGAATCGGCAGACGGTGCGGAAATCTGGATCACGCACTGAGGATAGGCCCACTGGTCATTGCGATAGATCACGCCGCTCTTCCTCACGTCCTGCGATATATTATATATAAGTATATTCCTGTGTATCTTGAAAAGGTCCGCAAATCCCGTAGGAGGAACATTGACAATGGAGAAAGTCGGCTCTCTCTGAGGCAGGAAAGGATAGTCCGCCGCAAGCACGCCACGGGTTTCTCCGCCGAGGTTGCCGTCCCAGTCGCTCTTGTCCATCACCACTATCACTTCGCCGGCTTTTCCGCTCACATTCGGCAGAAGAGGCTTGTCAGAGCCGCCGCGGCAAGAAGCCAGGACCATAAGCATTGACAATGCAATGACATTTCTTATCTGATAAAATCTTCTCATAACAGGTAAATTTTACATTAACGGAACAATCGCATTATATCATTGCCGAAGGCGAAAACCATTATCGCCATCAGCAGGAACATGCCCAATATCTGGGCTACCATCATAAACTTCTCGCTCGGTTTGCGGCCGGTGACCATCTCGACTATCAGGAACAGCAGGTGGCCGCCGTCCAATCCCGGTATCGGGATAAGGTTCATCACGCCTAACATTATCGACAGCATCGCAAGCAAGTTGATGAATATCAGCCAATTCCAATGCGACGGGAACACCTGTCCAATCGCGATGAAGCTGCCGACAGACTTGTACGCCCCCGTGCTCGGTGTAGCTACAAGCTTCAAATCACGGACATAGCCGGAAACCATATTCCATGTATATTCGACGCCTGCCGGTATGGCCTGGGCCAATGTATATTCACGTTTCTGCATGCCCGGTACCTGCAGCATCACTCCTATACGTCCTGCCGAGTCCACCTGCAACGGAACTGCCAATGTATCAGCTCCGCGCAGCACTTTCGCAGTAATCTGTCCGCCCGCCTTCCCGGCAAGAAGCTTCCATGCATCCTGCACATAAGCGACAGATACCGTGTCAATGCCGATGACCACGTCGCCATGCCTCAACCCTGAGCCGGCATTGACAGAACCTCTTGCCAATGAATCGATTGCGAACGGTATCGCCGGCGTGAACATCCCCGGAGAGTTCAGCATTTCGCCCACCATGCGCTTGTCCATATAGAGCACCACGGTATCTTCTCCACGCAGCACGGTGGCTGTCCTTACGGAGCGCCTTGCAAGATCCGCCTGCAGCATTGAGAAATCCTTGGGCTCATAATCGTCGAACTTCAGGATGCGGTCCCCATTGCGGAAACCCATCTCATAAGCAAGTTCATTGACATAAATCTTATTCTGCTCGTTGCTCAAATAGTCACTTCCCCAATGCGCCAACATGAAGATATAGACGCAGATGGCAAAGAGGAAATTGAACAGCACGCCTCCAGCCATCACCAATGCCCTCTGCCATGCCGGTTTGGACCGGAACTCCCATGGTTTCGGCTCGCTGCCGAGCATGGACGTATCCAGCGACTCGTCTATCATTCCGTTGATCTTACAATAGCCTCCGAGCGGAAGCCAGCCGATGCCATATTCGGTATCCGCATCCTTCATTTTCGGAAAAAGCCTTGTAAACCAGCCGGTTGTCTTCGTACTGAACAGTTTCACATCACCAGCGTCGAAAAACAGGAAGAACTTGTCCACCTTGATTCCGAAGATGCGGGCAAAAATAAAATGTCCGAGTTCGTGTATCGCTATCAGCAGGGACAATGCAATTATCACCTGGAGTGTCTTCATCAATACTACCATTCTGTTTCCAAATGCTCAAGTTTCGTTTTCAACTACCTGTTACCGTGCGAGTTTCGCACACATTTCAGCCGCGACACGGTACACCTCCGCGTTTGTGGCGAGCAGGTCTTCCACAGTCGGCTTCTCTACAAAATTCACTCCAGCCATACAAGCGGATATGATCTCCGGAATGTCATAGAACCGGATGCTGTCCTTCAAGAACGCAGCCACAGCCGCTTCATTGGCAGCATTCATGGCACAAGGGACATTGCCTCCCTTCCTGATAGCCTCGAACGCGAGCGACAGACACGGGAATTTCTCCATATCGGGCTCCTCGAAAGTCAGCCCCTGCAGCGAAGCGAAATCCAGTTTCTTATTGTTCAATGTGAGTCTTTCCGGAAAGCTGAGCGCAAACTGTATCGGTTCCCGCATATCCGGATTGCCGAGCTGGGCGATGACTGCACCGTCCGCAAACTCCACCATGGAATGGATTATGGACTGCGGATGGACCACGATATTGATCTTGTCCGGAGCCGTATCGAACAGCCACCTGGCCTCAATCATTTCGAATCCCTTGTTCATCATCGTGGCGGAATCAATGGTGATTTTTGCTCCCATTGTCCACTGCGGATGCTTCAGCGCCTCATTCTTCGTAGCAGCAGCGATTCTGTCCCTGTCCCAGGTACGGAAAGGCCCGCCGGATGCCGTGAGATGGATGCGCGAAATAGGATTGCCAGTCGCCCCGAGAAGGCATTGGAATATGGCCGAATGTTCTGAATCCACAGGCAGAATCGGCGAATTGTACTTCCTTGCCAAGTCCATGACCACAGACCCGCCTGCCACCAGAGTCTCCTTGTTCGCAAGAGCGATTATCTTGCCCGCCTTGATCGCGGAAATCGTAGGCCTGAGCCCGCTGAACCCGACAAGTGCAGTAAGGACAATGTCAATGTCTTCCGCCTCCACGAGCGAGCAGACCGAATCCATGCCCGTAAATACCTTTATATCATTCTGTTGCAGAGCATCCGCAACTTCCTGGTATTTGGCTTCATTACATATGACTACGCTTCCAGGGCGGAATTCCATCGCCTGTTCTATCAGAAGAGCCGAACTGTTGTTTGCCGTAAGCAGTTCAACCTCGAACAAATCCTTGTGCTGTCTTACTACATCCAGAGCCTGACGGCCGATGGAACCGGTAGAGCCCAAAATCGCTATGCGACGCTTCACTGTCATTAGAAATTAATGTATTTGGTAGGGTCCACAGCCTCCCCCTTGTACCATAACTCGAAATGCAGGTGCTCACCTGTGGTCAATGAGCCCGTGTTTCCTACTATAGCTACCGGCATTCCGGCAGTAACCTTGTCCCCGGTCTTCTTGAGGAGCTTCTGGTTATGCTTGTAAACGGAAATTATGTCGCCGGTATGCTGTATCTGAAGTGTATATCCCGAATCATCGCTCCATCCGGCCCCGATTACAGTACCGTCGAGTACCGAAAATACGACCGAATTCGCTGGAGCAGTTATGTCAATGTAAGGATGCAGAAGCTGGTCATATTCCTGTGAGACCACTCCCTTCAGCGGTGTGAAGAAATGAACGCCCTCGATAGGGAGTCTCCTTTCATTGGCCCCGGACAGGCCGAACCTCTCCTCCGCACGGACATTGGCCCGGAGCAGCGAGTCCTTGCTGTCGAGTTCCTTACGCTCTGTCGCAGACAGTTCCGCCGTGGCGTCCTGAGCGCGTATCACGCTGTCAATCAGCACAGGATCAGCCCCGTCCATGACTTTCTTCAGGTTTTCAGTGTAGAATTTCCATGTATAGATGACATTCTGAAGAGAGTCTATCGTCAATGCATTGTTTATCGCCGCACGCTTGGTGTGCGCGTCCGGATAGCCCGGAATGAAGGTCTTGATAGGCGTAAAGGCAATGAGCGAGTAGGACAATGCCATTATCACCATGACGACAGAAACTATGGACACGAAAAAAGTAGTGCGGGTAAATCTCATCACCCACAACCGCTTGTGAGTCATGTCATCTATGAGAGACATTCTGAAGTGCTCGACCTTCGGTGCCTTGGACTGTTTCTGTGAGGCCATCTGCAAACCCTGTTATAAAAATTATTTGTTAACTTTGCACGATTATGGAGAGAATTATCGGAATAGACTATGGACGAAAGAGAATCGGCTTGGCTGTAAGCGATCCTTTACGAATTTTCGCATCCGCTCTGGAAACCGTACAAAGTGCAAAGATAATAGATTATCTTAAAAATTATTCCACCGGCGAGACCATTGTCCGGTTCGTTGTCGGATATCCGATCAATATGGACGGCAAGCCGTCAGAGGCTGCAGCGGACGTGGATGTTTTCCTGAAACAGCTCGCCAAAGCCTTTCCGGACGTACCGGTAACGCTTGAAGATGAGAGGTTTACATCGGTGCTGGCACATAGGGCCATGATTGACGGCGGAATGAAGGCGTCCGAAAGAAAGGACAAGGCGTCCGTGGACAAAATCAGCGCCGCCATAATACTTCAGAGCTGGCTGGACCGCGAAAATGCGTCACAGAACGGTGGCATATCTTTTGCGGCGAACCCCGCCGCCATTCAGATTCCTGAGACATTGTCCCAAAACGCTTCCGGGAAACGCCGCAGGAAAAAATAATTCAGAATATGATACAACCTATATATTTATACGGCTCGGAGGTCCTCAGGGCAAGAGCTGAAGAAATCGACATTGAGGACAAAGAAGGCATTGCTTCGCTTGTCCAGGATTTGAAAGATACATTGAAACACTCCGACGGCTGCGGTCTGGCCGCACCCCAGATAGGCGTCAGCAAAAGGGCATTGATAGTGGACGGCACCGGCATGACCGACGTCTATGACTATCTCAAGGATTTCAAGCGCACCATGCTGAATCCGGTCATTCTCGAACAGAGCAAGGAGGAGACCGACTATTCGGAAGGCTGCCTGAGCATCCCTGGAATCTACTGCGAGATAAGCAGGCCCAAGTCAATGACTGTGGAGTACTATAATGAAAACGGGGAAAAGGTGACGGAGAAGTTCGACAAGTTCGCCTGCCGCATGGTCCAGCACGAGATGTCGCATCTGGACGGCGACATGTTCGTGGACCACGTCTCCCCTATCCGCAAGAAGATGATTTCCAAGAAATTGCAGAACATTGCCAAGGGCAAGGTATCGACACATTACAACACTAAAATAAAATAGATTATGGGAGCATTCCACGCTTACGATATCCGCGGAATTTATAACGTGGATTTCGACAAAAACACTGCCTATAAGGTAGGATATTTTCTTCCTGAACTTCTCGGTACTGACAAGGTGCTTGTCGGAAGAGACTGCAGAGTCTCATCTGACGAGATCCACGAGTACCTTCTGAAGGGTATCAATGACGCAGGCGCCGATGTTTACGATGTCGGCCTGAGCACCACGCCGATGGTATATTTCGGCACCGCAAACTACGGTTTCAAGGCTTCCGTACAGATTACGGCGTCCCACAACCCGAAGGAATACAACGGAATGAAGGTTTCATGTGAAAACGCATTGCCGGTAGGTTACGACACGGGACTTGGACAGATAGAGGCCTGGATCAAAGAGAACAAACCTACTCCTGTAGCTGCCGAAAGAGGCAAAGTCTATCAGAAAGACATTCATCAGGATTATCTGAACTTCCTTCTCAAATACAAAGGAGACTACAGTGACCTGAAACTCGCGTTCGACCTTTCCAACGGAATGAGTTCGCTCTATGCGAAGGAGATTTTCGGAGAAGGCCCTGAGTATATTTTCGACACGATGGACGGAACTTTCCCGAATCACGAACCTAACCCGCTGATACACAAGAACGTAGTGGCACTGGAAGAGCTCGTGAAGAAATCAGGCGCTGATGCAGGCGTCATCTATGACGGCGACGCTGACCGTGTGATGTTCGTGGACGAGAAAGGCAATTTCGTTTCTCCTGACCTCATGATCGCATTGCTCGGACACTATTTCATCGACGAGCGCCACGAACCGGGCATCGTCATCCAGGACATCCGCAGTTCGAAAGCAGTAGGCGAATATCTCGAACCTATGGGGGCCAAGATGTTCACATGGAAAGTCGGCAGGGCAAACGCAGCCCGCAAACTGCGCGAACTTGACGGCGTATGGGGCGGCGAACTTGCAGGACATTATTATTTCCGTGACTTCTTCTATTCCGACAGCGGTCTCCTCGCATCCATCCTGGTACTCAGAGTACTTGCGAACATGAAGAAGAAAGGCATCACCTTCAGCCAGCTTATCGGAAAAATCGCAAGATATCAGAACTCAGGCGAAATCAATTTCCGTCTCGAGGACAAAAAGGGCGCCATGGATGCGGTCAAGGCACATTTCACGGCGAAGGAGACTCCTACAGCCTTTATGGATTTCGACGGATACCGCGTAGAGTTCAAGGACTGGTGGTTCAACATAAGACCTTCAAACACAGAGCCTTATCTCAGATTTATCTGTGAAGCCACTTCCAAGGAACTCCTCGAAGAAAGAATCAACGAAACGAAAGCTCTGCTCAAATCAGAATTCGGTGCAGAGTAATCAACAGCATAATCATATGAACTTCAATAAAATTCTTACTGCCGGAGCGACATTGCTCGCTCTGGTTTCTTTCCGGAGCGAGCGTGCAGCCGCACAAGATACATTGATGACAATGAGCAGGGCATCTCTGCTCGTACCACGGACAGCACTTCAGCCTGTCAAATCGATTGACAAGTCATTTGCTTATCCGATTGACACATTGGACACGGGCAATCCGGCAGTGAAAATTTTGTTGTTGGAGGATTATACCTGGAAGTACTACAAGGACCCGAACGTGGCGGCTTCCTCCCAGATCTACAAGGATTATTGGAACGAAGAGCTTCCGAATCCGTTCAGAATGGACACAAAGGACCTGCAGGACGACATTTCGCTGTGGGTGGTAGATTCATTGAGCGAATATCATTGTCCTTATCAGACAAAGGTTTACTCTCCTTTCGGATACCGTCACGGGCGCAGGCACATGGGCGTGGACCTGCCCCTCAAGACCGGTACACCGGTCGTGGCAGCCTTCACCGGAAAGGTCAGACTGTCAAAGTATTACAGAGGCTATGGCAACTTGGTGGTCATCCGCCACGACAATGGTCTGGAGACTTTCTATGCGCATCTGTCCAAGCGTCTGGTTTCCCCTGGCGACTGGGTGACTGCCGGACAGACCATCGGTCTGGGCGGTTCCACGGGACGTTCTACAGGAGCGCATCTGCATTTCGAGACGAGGTATTGCGGTTTCGCATTCGACCCGCAGTGGCTTATCGATTTCGAGAGCGGCACATTGAGGCACAGGCTTTTCATCTTGAAAAAGCGGTTCCTGGATGCAAACAGCAAGTATATCCCGGAAAGCGACGAGGAGGACTACCTGATAATGAAGGCTGATTCCACGTATTATGCCGCAAGGGCTGCCGAGCAGGAGCTGAGGGAGAAAGAGGAAGCGCGCAAGGCGGCTGAACTGGCCAAGGCCCAATACCATAAGATCAGGTCGGGAGACACTCTCGGTTCACTCGCCGTGAAGTATCACACGACAGTCAAGAAGCTCTGTGCATTGAACGGAATTTCGGCCAAGACCACGTTGAGGATCGGGCGCTCAATCAGAGTACGGTAAGCGCGTACGGATTCATACAAGTTTAAACAAGGGCTGGGAATCAATGATTTATGATTTCCAGCTCTTCTTGTGTATAGAGGATCGAGTCAATGAAGTCCGGCGCGATATGCGCGAGGATGACGAAGCCGACAATGAAGGTCACGGCCAATGCCGCGATGGCTACCGCCGTCCAGATCAATGCTTTCCATCCCTTCCTGCTCTTTTTCGCAGGCTCTGTCCGTGGCTGCTCCGGTTCATTCGAATTATTCTGCTCGACCGGCACGTCCGGTTCATTGTCAGACTCCGGTTCCTGCTGCGGCTCATTCTCCTGTTCGCCTTCCGCCTCAGACTGAGATTCGTTTTCGGACTGGTGGCCGGACTCTTCTGCTGTTGCCTGCTGCTCAGGCTGCGGTTCGCTGTCAGACTCGTTCTCTGCCTCAAGTGAGGACTCAGACTGTCCGTCACCGGTCACTTCAGGCGCGTCTTCCGAACTTGAAGCTTCTCCGTGCTGTGCTGTCTCCTGTTCACTTTCCTCATCATGCTGAGATTCGTTCTCAGACTGGTGGCCGGACTCCTCGACTGTCGCCTGCTGTTCAGGCTGCAGTTCGCTGTCAGACTCGGCTTCCGCCTCAAGTGAGGACTCAGGCTGCCCGTCACCGGTCACTTCAGGCGCATCTTCCGGGCCGGACACCGCTTCAGACGGCTCTTCACGGCCGGACTGGCTTTCCGTTTCCTCCGGATTAAGGATATCCTGAAGCGCCGCAATAGTCGCTGAAACCTCTGCAGGTGTCTCCTCATGAGTCTTAAGGGAAATCGGCTCGAGTCCGAACCCTTCCGGATAAATGTCCAGATCTTCATCGGCCACGAAGAAGAATATATTCTCCTTGGTCGCCCTCAGTTTTCCCAAGCCCGGAAAGACAATGGACTTCCTGAGTTCAAGGACCTTCTGCATCTCCGACAGAAAATCGATGACAATCTTCGAAGCAGTTTCCTTGTCCACATTATTGGACTTCGCATAGAAATCTATCAGGACATTGTCAGAGGCGTCTGCTTTCTTTCTGAAGCTCAGACGTTTATATGGAGGATTGATAGTGTAGCCCTTATCCGAAAATGAGGATGGAACAAGTTCTGCCACGAAAGAACCGACACCCGGCAATGACACTTCATCATTGTCAAGGATAAGTTCTTTAACCATTTTTGATAAGAGATCGATATCCATATAAATAAGGTTATTCTTTATTTGGCTGGCACATATCCTCTAAAAAACTGAAAATCAGTATCTTCCAAAATAAGTCCAACAGATGTCCTAAAATATCTTGACAAAGTTAGCAAAAAAATGCAGAAAAAAATTTGCAGGAAACAGAAATTGTTGTACCTTTGCAATCCCGTTACGAAACAACACAGGGATAAAATTCCTGAATAGCTCAGTTGGTTAGAGCATCTGACTGTTAATCAGAGGGTCCCAGGTTCAAGTCCTGGTTCAGGAGCAAGTTTGTTTGGGAGCATAGCTCAGTTGGTTCAGAGCGTCTGCCTTACAAGCAGAGGGTCGGG
>ERZ857965.1348-NODE-1348-length-25421-cov-3.593511_pt1 | contig 25421 bp, 25 predicted proteins | sample MGYA00519758_ERZ857965 | MGnify/ENA primary metagenome ERZ857965 (study PRJEB31778, sample SAMEA3449381) | human gut metagenome | biome: human gut; feature: human-associated habitat; material: faeces | place: United Kingdom | collected 2010/2012 ... | reverse complement strand
GCATCCGCCCATGTTGTAAGTCCCATATGGTCTTTCTTGTGATCAGCTCTTTCTACAATCAGTTCAGCTGCTGTATGACCATGAACTGCAAGGTGTAGTCCTTAACAATACCATTGGCCCACTTGCGAAACTGTACTGCCCGCTCATTATTTACCTTAAAGCCAACTGCAATGATCATCTGAAGATTGTAGTGAGTTACTCCGCGATTGACCTGCCTGCCACCCTCATTTTGAACTATAAAGAATTTCTTTATAGTTGCTTCCTGAATCAGTTCCCTATCTTCATATATTTTCTTAATATGCTGACCAATATTCTGCACTGACACATCATAAAGCTGGGCCATCATCTTTTGTGTCAACCATATATTCTCATCCTCATAGCGCATCTCAATACTGTCCTGCTGATCACCAACAGAGGCAACATAGGTTAAATATTCTGCTGCGCTGGAGCGAATGGTTATTTCTTCTTTTTTCTTCAATTAGAGTCCCTCCTCGATTATGGTATTCTGGTTTATATCATTAAATCCTGTTCATTATCTAAAATCGCTTTACGTACAACTGTCCGTTATAATAAACATCCTTATTAAGGTAATTTAATCTGCTTGTTCACTTTCGCTATACCACATTTCCCTGTATTCTTCGATGTAAAATTTAATGCACTCTGGATATACATCCAGATATCTCATGCATATCCTTTTGAACAGTTCAAAGATTTGTTCATCATAGGCAAAATCCATCAAATAGTCAAGAAGATGTTCCACTTCGTCTTCGGACGCTTCCTTAATGCAGATATTCTCAACCAAGGGCAAATACACTTCATATGCCTGTTTACATAATTTTTTAAATCGCTCTGCAATATGGTATATATCTGTTACTCTTTCATCTGATATCATAATATTTCCTCCGGACAGTCTGTTGATTTAATATACTTTTTAGAAGTAATATATACAATTAATTTATAACAGAATTATACCTTTATGATATGCAAAGTCAATAGCTGCCGGGTTTGCTGCAATTCTTCCTTGCCCTTAAATTCTTTTCTTCGTCCATTCACATTTGTTTTCGTCCAATTTAGCTTTATTTTGGACGAAAATTATATGCTGTCTGCACGAACATAAAATGTGCTTCTGCCCGAACCTTCTCTGATGATAAATCCTTCCTCGGTTAGTTTCTTTAATGCTGCCAGAGCAGAAGATCTTCCTATGCTCGGGCAGTGAGCCACAACATCCGCTCCCGTGAACTTGCCGATTTTTTCTTCGGTGTACTTTTTAACGATATCGTATGCTGTACTGCCTTTTCTGCTTTCAGCCATTAATCCGATACGTTCTTCAAATTCTGTATAGCATGACAGAATGACCTGAAGCATATATCTTATAAATGGTGTCGGATCATTTTCTTCTTCATGCCATTCGGCATCAGATTCTTCAAGTGTATCATAATAACGATCCTTCGTTTTCTCTATCTGCTTTTCAATACTTATATATTTTCCCACACTGTATCCGTTCTTGTACAGGAGAAGTAATGTAAGCAGCCTGCTCATTCTTCCATTGCCATCATTAAACGGGTGGATGCAGAGGAAGTCACAGATAAAAGTAGGAATCAGTATCAACGAATCTATTTTTTCATTTGCGATAGCCTGTTCATAGGCATTACACAGATTTTCCACTGCTTCTTGTGTATCACAAGGTGCAGTCGGCGTAAATCTTGTGACTACCGTTCCATCAGGTTTTGTTTCATTAATATAGTTTTGAACATTCTTAAAATGTCCGCCATAAGAGAATCCTGCCCTCTTTAAAAGATCCCGGTGAAGCTGAAGTATATATGATGGCCTGATTGGGATATACTCGTTACTCTCATGAATCGTATTCAAGACATCACGATAACCCATAATCTCATCTTCATCACGGTTTCTTGGAGTAGTTTTTTTCTCAAAAAGCTGTTTCATTCTGGTGCTTGTTGTGACGATACCTTCAATTTTATTTGATGCCTCCGTACTCTGTATTTTGGCAATTTCAACAAGGCGATCCAGTTCAACGAGCTTCTGTCTGATGAATAATTCCTGTCGTCCCTTGTACTCATGAATTTTCGCAACAAGGTTTAGAATATCTGTATCCCAGGCTTTATCATAGAGCCTGCTGTAATCAAACGATCTCATTAATACTCCTTTCGTCCAACAATTCTTCTTTTCGTCCAATTATACTTGATTTTGGACGAAAAATCAATCTGTTGGACAAAAAACGCAGTCCTCAAAAAAAACTGACTGCATCCTGTTAAACAGACAATTGAAATAATAAAAATTGGCAACTTATAGTTTCTTTTTCGTATAATTTGTTTTTTACTGATTATCTGAATCTTTGCCTTTAGTTATTTATCTTCCAATGTCCTGTCTTGTTATTTCCGATTCTCTCAATAACGCCTTTTTCTTTAAGGCCTTTTATATGTGCTGCCACCATATTTTTGCTTATTCCTAAATTCTCAGCTGCCCAGTTGTCTGGCAACTGACCGCAATCAGCTATATACACCTTATCCTCATATTCACTGATTTGAATCGGAACACCATAGTTATACTGTGAATGACATAAATAATTTAATAAAGTCTCTCTAAGTGCAGCTTCCGGCACAAAATTTGTAAGCTCGTAATATTGCGCAGCACTTATAAGACATATCACACCATTCGATACATAAGCTTCTGCACTGAAAAAGTCGTTTTCCTCACCCTTGTATGTGAAATTCTCATAGGTGCTGCGATTTATCCTTGACAGTATTCCATCTTTTTCGAGTTTTCCAATTTTGTAATAAGAATAACCCATGCGTTTAAATTCAGCGGTTGTGATAAACTTTTTATTGGCTATGCCCACACGCATCACTTCTGTCTATACTATACATCAATCCAGATATTTTTAATTAATTTCGGCAGTTGTTTTAATAGCCGCATTTAATGAAAATTCTCCTGACCTGCAAGTGATGCGTGCGGCTCATTATCTTGTTTCATATCATTGTACATATCCATAGCGTTCCTATTGTCAGCAATACAATACCTTTATCCTGATTTTAAGCACTACGTTCTATCTCAATCACATACTTTTCCTTCAACTTAGAGCATCTGTTCTGTGCAATAATCCCTTCGTGCTGTAGCCTGCCGGCTACAATTCCAGGGTGGATTCCTATTTTTTCAGCAAACGCAATAATTTCATCATCCGAAGTATATCTTGAAGGTGCAAATTTTTTATATTCTGCCGGTGGAATCAGATAATTTGTTGCAAACCTGTCCGCTTCTGTTTCCAGGCTGCTATTAATATCCATCATTTCTTCAATTGTGCTGCTGATAAATACAGTTTTGATTTTTTGCTGAAAGATATGTTTGATTTCATGAAAAAGAGAAAACCAGAATTTATCTGCATATAAACCCCTGTTATTCATGGCCAATACAACTCTATCATCTGACACCCATTTAACGGCACCATTTACTCCTGAATTTTTTAAATGCGGCAGCAGAACAAATGCAATACCGCACTCTTTGAAAATCTCTTTCATTCTTGGTAAAAATTCTTCAGGTTTCTTAATCGTCATTCCTCTAAGTTCAGGTAAATACTCTTTAAGTTTTTCTGCATTATATGGACTGGTTTCTATATTTACTGAAATGTTCATAGCCGTTTGAATCCATGCTCTTGAATTAATAACATTCTTTTCACTGCTGCTTGTTAAACTTGACCTGAAGCTCACAAGAAAATCAGGCTGTAACATAATCCTTAAATCAGATACTCTAAAAAACTTGCATAAACTAGCCACTTTATCACTAATATTTCTTGCAGGCGGAAGTCCGATAACATCTACAAAATATTTATAGTCAATCTCTTTTGCTAGTTCTTTCTGTGCATCAAAGTCTTTAGCCTGCTGTATTTCGATAAGTTTCTGATTATAAGTATTCTGCAGATTCAGCCAAACTTCTGCACTTGTTCCCATCATAACAGAAAGTTTCTTTGCCAAGTCATTTGATATATTAGCCTGCCCGTTAATCAACTGGCTCAAAGTCTTAGCCGTTGTTCCCATTCTTGTTGCAAATTCAGCCTGACTTATTCCCATATCTTCAATAATATCAGCAATATAATATCCAGGGTGAAATGCCACTATATCCTTATATTCATTTACATTACTCATAATGGTTCGACACCTCCGTCACTTTCACAATTTTAATTATTCTACACTGATCCAGAATATCTCCTTCTGTAATTTCATTTCCTTCATTGTCACACGGAATCATTGTAACCCTATACCCTGTATTACCTAGTCTTATGCTCCATTCATCTTTTCTATTACCTTTTAGGTGTTCAAAATGAAACGGAATATAGCTGGCAATATCCATTAAAGATTCCGCATTAAGTATAAAGTTTTCTGCAGATTCAAGTTTCTTCTTTACCTGCTCTGGATATCTCCATTTTTTCTTGCATTCAGAACAAAACTGTTTCTTTGCAGCATCATTTTTATATAGTATCTGCATTACTAAATCTAATCATCTTTCCCTCTTTTTTATTACCGATTTGGTAATAAAATTATAGCATCATATCAACGCAAAGTAAATATCATTCAATAATGTTTTTTAATTTTTATTACCTTTTAGGTAATAGCTTAATCGCTGCAAAAGAAAGACACCTGTATATGGTGTCTTCTGAACTGCGCCCCGTCAAGTAAACAATTGAAAAAATATAAGATTTTGTACTGACAGTGTACAATCCCCGCTGGCAGTTTTTATGCGGCCTGCAGATAGCTTTCGTGTTTTCCATAGGAGCTAAAACTCCAAGATTTCTCTGCAAATGTTTATTGTTATAGTAATTTATATAATCCTCTATCATTTTTATCAGTTATTCCTCGGTTGTAAATCATTTCCTATAATGGCACTCTCTTTAAAATCCATCATAATCCTTCCATTGGTCCGTTATCAATGCATTTGGCTACTCTTGACATGCTTTTTGTAATTACGGCAACTTCAAGTTTGTTATGGAATACTCTCTTAGTATATTGGAACCCTCTGTCACTATGAAAAAGTGGAGGCACTCCTTCAGTTTCCTGTATTACCCTATCAAATGTATCAAATTCCAATCAAAGAATTTGGCAAACCCACAAAAAAATTTGATTACCCGATTTTGATTTAAACCCACACGATAATTTACAATACCATTTTTTATAGTGCCTTCCCTATTAAAGATATTTCCTTAAAGAATGAATATTCGTCATAATATATGTATATACTATATATACATATTACCGTCAGCGTGGCTAGATGACATGCCGATTAATTGTTCTAAAAGTTGAGTCGTAATCTATGGAACAAAAACGACTTAGTTGGGGCAGGACCAACACGGTAATATGTTATTATTGATTTACAAGAAATTGCTTTCTATATTCTTTACCAAAAATTTTATCTACAACTTGTTGTTTTTTGTTATAAGCAATCTCTTTGTTTGTCAATAAATGCTTTCGAACTATAAGCTTTATCATAGTATCGTATTCAATTCCATGGTTTGCTTTAAGCAAAATTTCTGCTTCTTTTACCAAATAATCTGTATCCCCTGTACTTTCAATTATTAATAAACGCTCTAAACATTCACTAATATCATCAGTATTCTTTTTTATTAACAAATCAAAAGACTTAGGACTTGTTGCAAGTTCAGAGAAATGATCAAACAAACTCAACATAATTGCTCTCGCCGAATCATTTAACATATCTAGTATATCGTCATTTGTATAACTATTGCCATCCTTTTTCTTTTTATTGTTTCGTTTCGCAAAATCGAGAATATCTTCACATATTTCTTTCAAGTTCATATCTAAAGGTCGCAGCAAAGCAAAAATTATCTTTCTAGGATAAAGATATATAGACTCTACTAAATCGTTTTTTTGATCAAGTTTGAGCTTACTGTGAAAAGCAGGAAGAGCTTTGCAAATCATTTCTGTATATTTCAAAGCACGAACAAGCCTATACTGATATTGATCAATATTGGCATCATCATAATCAAATAAACCTTTTGCTTCAATAATATCCTCAGAGTACTTAGTTTCTTCCGATTCCTCTTTAACTCTTTGGTACTTTTCTCTTTCTTCATTTGAAGGAGGCTTAATTTGTTCTAGTGGAACATTATGCAGCAATGAAATATTCTTATCAGAGAAACTTAAGGCATCCCAAGGTTTTAATAGTTCTCCAGCATAATTACTTATTAGTGTAAGAATTCTAGTATTATTCAATATGTAAGAAATAAATAATACAACATCAGCATTAATTCCAAAGCAAATATTCTCCAACGCGTATTCAATACCTCTAGTATCAGTGGGCTCACCCTGAGATAATCTAATTAAATACTTTGCAACAAAATATGACAAATGGTTTTTATTAAGGAAATAAACAGATAAATCCTCCGTTTCTCTCAGAATTTTGGCTTTTATACCTATATTAATAACTTCTTTAACTTTTACATGTTCACCATATGTATTATTATAATTTTCAATAACGGAGCGAACTTCTTCAACAGGAAGCTCGTCCGTTTTATTTGTATACATATATCCAGCAATTTCCTCGAACGCTGTGAACAATTCATCAACATCTTTTCTCTTAACAAATTTTATAATAGACTGATTTAATTCAAACTCAAAAATTTTACTGAATACCTCTTCACCTTTGGTATAGTCTTGGTATGGAGCTTGTATAAACCAATTTGTATACCTTACTATAAATGCTGGATTTAATGAAAATAAACCACTATTATTTTGTACAATACTATCAATCAAGCGGGTAACATTACTAGCATCATCGTCGTTGTATGAGCTTTTTTGAAAACAAATATTTCGAACCAATTCATTTCTTTTTTCGGTGAAAAAGGGTTTTATATGTAATTCAAAATAATGCAATTGTTCATCAATTTTTTCTTTTATATCTTTGACTAAATCAGTCCTAGGATTCTCAATACTTAATACTATATATCCAAAAGATTCCTCGATTTTTTGAATGATAGAATTTTGATTTTTTACGTTTAATAAATCCCAGCCATCTATAATTAAAACTTTTTTATCTAAATCTAGTTGTTCATATTTTTTGAATAAGGTTCTATCTTCTCCATACTGTTCTTCAAAGATATGTCTAATGAAATTCTTTACTCTTATATTTTGCCTACCATCAATGCTAAGGAATAATGGAGTTTTATCATTAGCAAGAGAGCAATATAGATATTTCAGCAATGTAGTCTTACCTGAATTTGTTGCACCAGAAATAATCAATTTTTTCTTTTCATCTAGGATTTCAAGCATTTCTTCCATATTTGTGGCGGTCTTGCTTTTTTCAAATTCGTTTCGATTTTCAGCAACTAATTTAGGAAAAACAAAATATTCGGTAAAGTCTTCAGACAGGTTATAGTTATCCTGTTTAATGCTTTTAATGTAACTAGGTAAAGGTCTTAAATTAGTCGAATGATTTTGCAGACTTTTTTGTGAAGCTACCACTTCATGTGAATAAATTTTTGATGATTTATTCCAAGTAAAAATATAGCCATCAAAAGAATTAGCCTCTGTGTCAATAACTATGGTATTAAATGAATCATTACAATCAAATGAAGAAAATTTCACTTCTCCTGCAGATGAAATCCAAGTATCCAAACTATTATCTATAGATAATGACGTCGTTCTTTCGCGATGATCATGACCATATAATAACAGTTCCGAATTATCAATGATTGTTTTTTCTAAATTCGCTTTACATTTCCAGTTAAACCATTCATAACTATGATGCATCACTGTTATACATAAATTGGCATCAGTTGCTCTTGTTAATAAATGTATTTTGCTATCAGGAAAATAGTGTAGTTCTTTATCATTTGGTTCAATTGTAGAAAAAGGAGCTGTATTTATAAGATTAAACTGCATTTTATACCCATTAAAGGTGCAATACTTTTTATTTAAAAAAATATCATACTGTACATTACTATTATCATTTGAATATAAATAATAATTCTTTAAATAAGACGTTTCATCAGAAATTAATTCCTCAATTGTTTCATTATCATAATTTTCCTGAATATCTTTTCTTACACGTGCATTTTCAGGAAGACATAGATCATGATTCCCTGGAACCATAAACAAATTGACAAATTTATTATCATTTTTTTGTTTTATCCCTCTTATTATTTTGCCAATCAGATATCTAGATTGTTTAAATTCGTTTACTTGCCCTGAATAAGATAAATCCCCAGAAAAGACAACAATATAGTCATCCACTTTTCCTAAAGCATTTAATGCCGATAATATTCCATTTATCTTTGGTTGCAGAAAACGTTCTCCTGCATGAATATGGAAATCACTTAAATGTACTATTGCTATTTTCATTTTAACACCTCAACTTAAGTTACATATTCCCCGTTTTAAATATAGATAATGAGTAGCTTTCCCATGCGGGGTATTCCCATTTCTGCCAAAGGCGGGACTTAAAGTCCTATTGCTTTGACTAATTCTCTAACTTATTATTTTCTTTCTATTCACAAATATTATTTAATATTATACTTTCATTTATATTGTCAACTGTTACTACATAATCCTCTCCAACTCAAAATCTTCTCTTGCTATTTTCCTCCAAACTTTAGAGTTCTTTTAAATACCATAAGCGTACTTTTGTCTTGTTCTAATTTTTGATTGTTAGACAAAACAAACAGTAATAGATAATGTCTATTAAAACAAACAAAGTAACTAGCACTATTCAAATATACCATAAATTTGTTGCATACATCTTACTAAACATCTAAGAAAGATTACAACTATTATATTTTCACCAACTATATTAAGCGAATTAATATTATGACGCTTATCCTTCCTAGAATCCATACATAAGGTAGGCATTATATTAGACAAAATAACAGCTTAGTTCAATAACCTTTCATACTTACACTACACTTTGCTTGTATACAAATACTATATCCGTTTATGCAACTTGTCAATCACAAATAGGTGGGTAGGTAATACCCAAGATTTCTTTCACCTTTCATTGCAGTTTATATTCTGTACTTTCTTTGTTCTTCCAAATTAAGACTACCCTTATTTATAATTATTATTTAATCTGCTGCTGACAATTAGATATTTGATATTTCTGTAATCTAACTTCCTGCCCTTTTCTAATATTTTAAACTTGTCCACATTACCAACAGGGCTTCTTTAGATTGTCCATTCTAAAAAAGCCCGCACCTGTCCTCTATTTTTCTCTTTTTTCAATCAGCGTAATGCATTCCGTATGTTTTGTCATAGGGAAATTATCAAACGCTTTAATCTTCTTAACCTCATAACCATTACCCTGTATGTACATAAGGTTGTCTGTAAGGCTCTTAGGATTACAGGATATATATACTATCTGTTTCACACCATAACCCAGTATTTTGTCAAGAGCCTTGGGCTGTATTCCCACTCTTGGCGGATCCACAACAATCACATCAGGCTTTTGCTCCAACTTCTCAAGCACTTCAAAAACATCGCCTGCAATGAAGCTGCAGTTGTCAAGCCCGTTAAGCTTAGCATTCTCCTTTGCCGCTTCTACTGCCTCGGAAACCAGCTCCACTCCTGTAACAGTTCTTGCCTTCAAAGCCAGCGCCTGTGTGATAGTGCCTGTACCGCAATAAAGATCAAAGACATTCTTGTCCTCAAAGTCATCTATAAGGTCTATGGCTTCTGTATATAATCGCTCTGCAGCCTCTACATTGGTCTGGAAGAACGAAAATGCGCTTACCTCGAAGTCAAGCCCCATTATTTTTTCCATATAGTAATCTCTGCCCCACAGGACTTTGAGTTCCTCGCAGTATACCGCATCGGCAAGCCTGTCATTGACGGTCCTCAAAACTCCGACAACTCTGTTGTCAAGTTCAAGAGCTGTAATCATCTCTGTGAAACCTTTATCATCAAATTCTCCCTGCGATGAGGTGACTATATTCACAAGCAGTTCTCCTGTACGCACGCCGTATCGGATAATAAAGTGTCTGAGAAGTCCTTCGTGGCTTTTTTTATGATAAAATCTGTAGCCTTTTTCCTGACAGAATTCCAGCGCTGCGCTTAAAATTCTGTTGAAGTCTTCGGGAACAAGCTGACACTCATCAACAGTAACAATAGACATAAAATGCTTTTTTCTGTGCATTCCAAGACACAGCGGTCCGTCTTTAACAGTGTCCCCAAATGTATATTCCATTTTGTTGCGGTATCTGTACTGTGACGGACTTCCCTGTATGCCAAGGTATTCGCCAACCTTTATTTCTTTTTTGGCAATAAGCATGGAAACATCGTTTCCCTTTTCCTCAAGCTGCTGCTCATATGACTTACCCTGATGAATGCAGCCGCCGCATAGTTCTTTGTGTTTACATATATCCATTAAAATCTTCCGTACTTTCTGTAGAATTCTTCTTTGTATTCGAGGAATCTGTCCTCTTCAATAGCCTGTCTGATGTTTTTCATCATATTTACAAGGAAATGCAGGTTGTGATTTGATAAAAGCATCGCCGACAGCATTTCGTCTGCCTTGAACAGGTGTCTTAAATATGCCCTTGAATAGTTCCTGCATGTATAGCAATCACACTCGGGATCCAGCGGTGTGAAATCTCTTTCAAATCTGGCATTCTTGATATTCAGCCTGCCGTGGCTTGTCATAGCCATACCGTGTCTTGCTATTCTTGTAGGAAGCACGCAGTCAAACATATCAACCCCCTGCTCTACTCCCTCAAAAAGATAATCCGGCGTACCAACACCCATAATATATCTCGGCTTGTTGTCAGGCAGATAGTCCACACAGCCGCCCAGTATTTCAAGAAACAGCTCTTTTGGCTCTCCCACGCTTAATCCTCCGATTGCGTATCCCGGCAGATCCAGATCCACAATAGCCTTGGCACTCTGCTTCCTGAGGTCGTGATACATACCTCCCTGCATTATTCCAAACAGAGACTGCTTCTCTGTATTCTTGTGATAAGCCTTGCATCTTTCAAGCCACCTGTGAGTTCTCTCCATAGATGGTATTATATATTCTCTTTCTGCAGGATACGGCGCACACTCATCAAATGCCATCATAATATCCGAGCCCAAAGCGTTCTGTATTTCCATTGATTTTTCCGGGGAAATCATATGCTTTGATCCGTCTATATGGGATCTGAATTCAGCGCCCTCCTCGGTTATCTTGCGGAGAGGTCCGAGGCTGAACACCTGAAATCCGCCACTGTCTGTAAGTATGGCTCTGTCCCAGTTCATAAATTTGTGAAGTCCGCCTGCCTCTTTGACAATTTCGTGTCCGGGTCTGAGATATAGATGATAGGTATTTGAGAGTATTATCTCTGCTCCCATTTCCTTTACCTGCTCGGGCCTCATAGCCTTGACTGTTGCCTGCGTGCCTACAGGCATAAAAACAGGCGTCTGTATATCTCCGTGAGGCGTATGAACTATACCTCGTCTGGCTTTTGTTCTCTTGTCTTTTTTAAGTAATTCATAAGTAACTGCGTCCTTACTCATTGTGTTTCCTTTCTATATAATCAGCATTGCATCTCCATAGGAGAAAAATCTGTATTTTTCCTTAACTGCGATATCATATACCCTCAGTATATCCTCTCTGCTGTAGAGAGCTGATATAAGCATCAGCAGCGTGGACTTAGGCAGATGAAAATTGCTTATAAGGCTGTCTATAATCTTGAATTTGTAGCCCGGATATATGAATATGCCCGTTGAGTCTGATTTTGCAGGCACAATAAATCTGCCAAGCTCATCATCAAATACCGCTGCACTTTCAACTGTTCTGGTCGAAGTGGTGCCTACCGATATAATTCTGCCGCCTGCCTTAATCACCGAATTTATAATTTCCGCATTCTCCTCATCTATGGAATACTCCTCAAAATGCATCTGGTGATCCTCTATATTGTCGCATTTAACAGGTCTGAAAGTTCCTATACCGACATGCAGGGTAACATATGCAATTTTAACGCCCATCTCTTTGGCTTTAGCAAGAAGCTCCTCTGTAAAATGAAGTCCTGCCGTAGGCGCTGCCACCGAGCCGTTTTCTTTAGAATAAACAGTCTGATAACGCTCCTTATCCTCAAGCACACTTTCTCTCTCTATGTATGGAGGAAGCGGCATTTTACCAAGCTCCTCAAGTATCTCAAGAAATATTCCCCTGTACGAAAACTCCACTATTCGGGTACCGTCATCACCATAATCGAGAACCTCTGCTTTAAGCGGTGCAGCTTCCTCAATTTCCTGCATTACAGGAGACTTCACATTGCCGCCCTTGTGGTCACACTCTGAAATATATCTGTCTGCATCTATTCCAAAGAGTATGACATCACCCTTTTTTATCTTTTTGCCGGGTCTGACCATAGTTTCCCATCTGTCGCCGTCCTTACGCTTGATAAGCAGAAACTCAACTCTTGCGCCGGTTGAGGCCTTAACTCCGAAAATCCTTGCCGGTATTACTCTGGAATTGTTGAGTACCAGACAGTCGCCTGCTTTGAGATATTCGAGGATATCATAAAAATGTCTGTGCTCAACACTGCCTGTGCTTCTGTCCACCACCATCAGTCTTGAATGGTCTCTTTTGTCCGCCGGAAACTGCGCTATGAGTTCTTCCGGCAGGTTATAATCAAAATCATTAATATGCATAAATCTGTCCTTTTAATTTAAAACTTACAATTTATCAGTTTAGCATATCCCGGGCAAAAATACAAGAACGGGGCGGAATAACCGCCCCGCTGTCAGCTTATTTAAAGGAAGCTTTAACTTTAGCCTCCGCCTCCTGCATTATCGCCTCTACGTCATTACCATATATATCAAGATTCTCTGCACTGAAAAACTGAATGTCTTTAATGCCAAACAGTCCCCACGCAAGAGTTCTGACATAATCATATCCCATATTGAACTCGCCTATGCTGCCGCCTGAGGTTGTAACATATATCAGTTTTCTGACGCTGCAAAGCCCTGCAGGCACTCCCTGTTCATCATATTTAAATGTAATTCCGCAGACTGAAACTGCTTCAAGATAAGCCTTGAGAACTGCAGGGAAAGACAGATCCCAGTAAGGCGCCGCTATTACTACTGTATCACTTTCGGCAAACTGATGCGCATATTTAAACATCTCATTGCTGAAATCGCCCTTGTCTGAAAGCTCTACCCTGTGCATAAGGCTTTGTCTGTCAAGAGGCTTTATATCTGCCTCAGAAATATCAAGCTGTGTAATATCGCCGTCAAGACACTCAAGAACAGCGCCTGCAAGCCTGTAAGTACGTGACTCTTCACGAACGCATGAATTAACAAACAGTATCTTTTCCATATTAATGCTCCCATCTGATATGATAATACAAGTATATCAGTTTTGCATACGCTGTTCAACAATATTTATTTCATTTAAACAGCCTGCTAATTGTCTTATCTATCTCTTCTATGTTGAGATTTATGGCAAGTATCAGGCTTCAAAACAACCTCTTTATATTTATCCAAAGTATTTTTTCTCCAGTTCTTCAAATGCAGCATTGGCCTCTAAAGCTTCTGCGCCGCCTGCTGCTTCCTGTTCTGACTCATAAATTGCTTCGTCTATCAGTGTCTGTTTCTTATTGACAAGTTCAGAAATCTCACCTGTATCTCTCAGTGCTTTTATCAGCATTATACTCAGCCCCTTTCTTCAGCATAATTGTAACATAATGTGTATGCCTTCAAATATTATCCGTGCAAATTGCTATACAAAGCTGAATTTTTGAGTTCTCTTTTATCATACTAATGTTTATTTCAAATATATCGCATCGTTTCTGGAAAGAAGATACACGCAATACTGGTTCATACTGATGCCCTCTCTTCGTGAATGCTCTGCCAGTGTCCTGTGCAGACTGCGCGGTATCCTAAGCTTGAACTGCCCCGAATAGTCCTTAAGACTATCCGGCTCATAAATCTCTATTCCGCTGTCTATCGCTGCCTCAAGCCACTGCCTTTTGGCATCTAATGCATTAGCCGCAGCGCTCTCCGCTGTTTCTCCGCAGGTAATACATCCCGGCAAATCCGGGTATGAAGCCACAAAGCCGCCTTCGTCTTTATCTTCTATAATTTCCATACGATACGGCATTGCCATATATTCATCAAGCGTTTTCATCGTTTTCTGCCTCGCTTTCTATAATATGCCTGACCAGCTCTGCATAAACCTTTTTAATAGGTTCATCTTTAGGTACTGTAACAGGGGTGCAGCCGTTTTTTCTAAAAGTAAAATGACTGCCGCCTCTTCCCGGAGCTTTCATTTCATATCCATAGCTTTCTAAAACTTTACGCAGTTCATTAAATCTGATATCTTTCGATAAGTTACATATACGCTTTATAAGTTTATCCCATTTCGACATTTCTACAGCTCCTGTTCATATTATATGTGATACCATATACGATGTCAACGTTTTGTTATTCTCTACTTCACCCCATACATATTCACTTCACGCTTGAGCTCAATTATCTTGTTGAGTATATCATCAGTACCGTAATTATTCTCCTGCAGGAAAGCTGTAAGCCGGTCCAGATACTCTACACTGTTTCCAAAGTAACAGTTTTTCAGCCCTGTCACAAACTCTGTAAGGTTGCTTCCGAAGCTGCCATCCTCTTTTATCGGTATATAGGCAAGCTTTACCTCCTGTGTTTCACTGCAGTAAAACACAGTATCACAGGTAAGCTCCACCCTGCCGTAATCAAGATAATAGCTGCCGCTTTTTACAAGCTCCCTGATTACTCTCTCAACAAGATTAAGAAGCTGTATTATCTCCCTGAACCTGCACTGGCTTATTTTTAAAAACCCGTCATAGCTGTATATAGCCGTAAGCCTGTCTGTTTCCCGTATAAATGAAGTTGGTATAAATGAGCTGCATATCTGATCGGAAAGTATGCTCATTTCAAACTCCTTTAATTCGTTATTGAAATACTCTTTTTCAAAGCTGTATGTACCGTTTTCCATTTCTATTCTCCTCCGCATTTAAGACATCTGCTGTAGCCGTCTGCTTCAGCCTCATATCTTGTCATTTCTATAACATATCTGTCAACTGTACTGCATTCCGCACTGTGATATGCCTTTCCTGTCTTTTTGAAGCAGTACACTATATGCCCGTTGCCATATTCCTCAGGCCTGCACAGTCTGCATGGAGTGTAATGCTTTCTGACCTCGTCTGTAAGTATCGTCTGCACAGGGTAAACCCTGATATAAGAACAGTTTTCGCCATGATATCTTTCCCCCGTCACAGGAAACACCCACACCGTAGTTCCATCATCTGCGGTCTGCATCATATCAAAGCTGAATATCTGTCCCTTGTTGTCCCTGCCGACAAAGCCTCGAAATAATATACCTGTTTTTCTGTGAAAATCGCCTCGCATTTTAACAGGCATTCTGTTTCTGACCGTATACGCCGCATCAATGGATATAAGGCCGGTATTATGAAAATCACTGTAAAGATATCCAAGTCTTTTTACGCTGAAAGCTTCCGCCGCCTTGTCTTCTCTGACCCGTTTCTCAATTCTTGATTTTACCCCTATACCGGTTCTTTCTATATATGCATATGCTGCTATATATCTGGCCTCGTCTGCAACACCGTTTATTACGTTTTCCTCTGCTTCTATCAGTTTTACAGTATAGCTTATCGTCAATACTGCTATTATGAAAAGCGGCAGTATTATGGCCGCCTCAACTGTAATCGAGCCTTTTTTAGTACTTTTCATCATATTTCATCTTTCTGCCGTTTATCTGTGCCTCAAACTTAAATCCGCGGTAGCAGTCGTGTATATAGAAGTCCTCGCTGTAGGTTCCCTGCAGGTTTATCTGTATCAGATCCATCATTCTTGTCAGTTTAACTTCCTTTTCAAGTGATGTAAGCAGAATTTTAAGATAGCTTTCATAGTTATATCCACGCTCCTCATAAGTCCCGCCTCCTGCCACTGCCTTACCGTTTATATCCGTTTTCCAGCTTGCAGGATCTTTAAACACAGGCACCCTGCCGCCCTCATCAAGTGTTTTAATATCAAGCTCCGCCTCCATGGCAGCCCACGCCGCAATCAGAGCCGCCTGCGTTATAACTGCCTCCGGTCCCGGAGTTATGGTTTCGGCAAGCATGAGGGCTTCATTCATCATCTTGGGACTTGAATATATGTAGATTGAATTGAGCAGCGTTCTCAGTTTCAGCAGATCCGCCCTGACCGCGCTCCTGTTGGCTGCATCGCTTTTTTTGCCCTCAAGTATATACTCTATTTCATTTCTGAAAAAGCTGCGCTCGTCATCTGCCGCCGACATACCGCTTTTAAAAACGCCAAACATGTATACGGTAGTCAGATACTCTCTGCTTCCGTTTTTCCAAAGCTGTGAAATACCTGTCAGATTCTTTATATTGGAGACAAGCGCATATACCGACGGTGTATCTGTCATACCCTTCGACGGAAGAGCATTTATCGTCTTGCTGTTTCTTAAGGTTCTCTCCCCTGTTTCAACAGGGCCGCCGGTTTCTTCTTCTACTATGAGATTTTTAAAATTCACACTGTCTGTTACCTGCTCCTCAAATATTTCACAGTCCATAAGGCAGTAATCCTTAAGGTCAACGGAAACCTCACCAAGCCTTATATATCTGTCATCGGTAACCGTATATTTCACATATCTCTTAATCTCTTCTGCTATACTGCTGCCGTCTCTGCTGAAAGCTATTATGCCGTATCTTGATTTCAGCTCCAGATCAAACTCCGACAGCACAGACCTGCCTGCAAGGTTAAACAGATTTCCACAATAGCTTACAGATGCCGCAGAAGCTGCAAGCTGAATGAATACAATTACACAGCTCAGAACAGCTCCTGCAATTATTGTGAGAAATACTGCAGTAACCCCCTTTTTATTATTCCGGTAATACATAGTCTGCCTTTCTTATTATATCTTCCTCAATTACTATATGATTATGTCCTGTTTCCTTCATTGCAGCCCGTCTTTTGAGAAGTCCTCCGTGATACTGCGCCTTTTGGCTGCTTCCCGTCACCTTCTTTTTGTCTGAACTTAATTTCACTCCCTTGTTATCTGCAGGTGATATGACAAAGGTTTCGCTTCTGCTGCCTGCCTCTGCGCATATTCCAAGATGAAGCCTGCTTTTCATATCCGCATTTTCATAGAGATTTATCAGTATATAGAAAAGTGACATTACGGCAAGTATCACAAGTGGCATTATCACCGCCGCCTCCACAAAGGTGCTGCCTCTCCTGCTTTTAAACATCGTCGTTAAAACCGCTGTCGTTGAGCTTTTCAAAGGTTTCATTTACAAAGTCAACAATCTGATCCTTGAAAACAATACCCAGCGCTATCGCTATGGCTATAAGGATTGCAACCTGCACAATCTCCATACCCTTTTTACTGTTTTTTATTATCTTCATTTCTGCCTCCTACATTTCCAGCATTGCCGGTGCTATTGTTATGATTATAAGAATGACTAAAAGTATTACCAGCGGGAATGTCATTTTGGTTTCCGCAAGTCTTCCAAGCTCCTCGGCTTTCTTTTTTCTTGAAAACCACAGATATGCGCTTTCACTCTCAAGACTTTCTGTCAGAGCCGTTCCCTTACAGATATTATCGCTTATAACTGCAGCGACTCTGATGAACTCTCTTATGCCTGAGTTTCTTGCAAAATCCGAAAGCTGAGTTTCAACGGGAATATTTGTTTCCTTGGAATTAATATATATTTCATTAAGCCTTTCGTAAAAATAGTTCCCGCTCTCCCCGTTTTTCTGATGTTCGGTTACTATTCTCTCAAAAGCATCTGTAAGCACAAGTCCTCCGTTCAGAAGAAGTATGTTCTTGTTTATAAACGAGGGCAGCTCAAGAAGAATTGATGTCTGCGCAGTCTTTTCTTCCTTTTCGACCGTTTCAAATCTGCTTCTGTATATTGCAATAAAAACCGCGGCTACGGCCGCCATAACGACAAGCCATGTGTAATCTCTGGTATACATCCATTTTACAGGTCTGCCGTCATCGGTATATTCAGGCAGCAGAATTTCATTTTTTGCAGGGCTTTCGGACACCGTATCTGCAAGTGCCCTGTAGTCCACGGGGATTTTGCCCTCCGTTTTTTCAGCTGCCGCAGGTTTCTTTCCCTCTGCCTCTGCTGTCTCCTCACTTTTAGGCTCGATATGCACTATAACGCTCTGCAGCTCTTCCTCGCCTTTTACCTTTACCTTGAACTCATAATCAAAGACTTTATCCTCGCTCCTTATAACCGCTTTGGCTCTGCCGTCCTCAACAACTATATTCGAGGCCTCCTCATAATTCTGCGATATTACTCCCAGGAGTGCTGCAATCCCTGCCGCCGCAATAATCACATATCTTTGCATTATTGCCTTTTTTCTCAGTATTACGGTTTCTTCAATGTTGCCCTTTTCATACAGTCTGCTGTATCTTGAAAGAAACTCTTCTCTTTTGCCCGTAATACTGTCTATTATCCTTTTTATATGTTCTTTCATATCTACACCTTTATATCCGTTATTTTTCCTGTCAGATTGTATGCGAACATTATCCCTGCGAGAGATACCGTCATAATAATGCGGCCTGCAAGTGTTTCATACAGCGGGTCTATATATCCCGATGATGTGATATTAAGCCCCGCCAGTATCACAAGTGGCATTGCCGTTATTATCTTTGCCTCCACCTGTTTCTGCGATATGATTGCCTTTATTTCTTTTTCGATGGATATTTTGTCTGTAAGTATATCCGCTGTCTTTGATATCACCTTTTCCATATCCCCGCCTGTTTCTCTCACAGACAGATATACATCGGTAAAGCTCTCAATATCCTGACATCCGCTTCTTGCCGCAAAATCAGACATAAGCTCCGCCTCGCTTCCTCTGTTTTCAAATATGCCTTTGGTTATGCTCTCAAGCTCACGCACAAGAGGTGTATGTTCGTCATATATCAGCCTGAGACTTTCCAGTCCTTCTCTTAATCCCTGCGCCATGCTCTTGCCTGTAGATACCGAAGCCGAAAGGCTGTAAAGCAGATCTTTAAACTGCATGAGCAGATAGTTTCTGCGTTTTTCAGCCTTATAACCGCGGTATTTTTTTAATAGAGAAATAATGAGTAATCCTGCAATGGCAGAAATTAACAGACTCTTGTAAAAAATATATCCTATGATAAAAAAGCATATATATCCGACTGCGATAAACTTTATTTTTTCTCTCGATGACAGTTCATATGTTCTGTAATCAGTATCCATACTCTATTCCTCTCATTTTAAATTTAAAAGTGTTCTGTATTCTGTTTCCCGTAGACACAAGTCCGTTTTTAATATCATATTCAAACAGTCTGTTAAACTGTATCTCATTATCTGAAATCCCCGTAAGCTCTGCGATTTCAAGCACTTTCCTGCTGTTATCGGGCATTCTGCCGAGATGAACAATCATATCTATCCCCTCTGCTATCTGCGCCCTTATGGCGCTTACAGGAAAATCAGCCGCCTGCAGATACATCGATTCCAGTCTTTTGATCATTCCGTGAATCGAGTTGCCGTGGCCTGTGCTCAGACTCCCGTCATGCCCTGTATTGCAGGCATTTATCATATCGGCAACCTCGCTGCCTCTGACCTCTCCGACTATAATTCTTGAGGGCCTCATACGCAGACTCGTCTTGATAAGGTCTGTCATTGTAACCTCACCTCTGCCCTGTATATTTGAATTCCTGCATTCAAGCCTGACTATATTGGTATGGTTTTTAATCTGCAGTTCGGCAGAGTCTTCTATCACCACAAGTCTCTCCTCCGGCGGAATATAGTCTGCAAGGCAGTTTAAGAATGTAGTTTTTCCTGAAGATGTACCTCCGCTTATGAATATATTCATACCCGCTTCTACGCAGGTTTTAAGGAAGTCTGCAGCATTTCTCCCCAGAGTGCCGTTTCTCACAAGACTTTCCATTGTAAGCGCTTCTTTTGGGAATTTTCTTATAGTCAGCGCCGGTCCGTTCAAAGCTATATTCTTGTAAACTCCGTTGACTCTGCTGCCGTCCTCAAGTCTGGCATCAAGTATAGGATTAAGTTCATTAAACTCCCGGTGTACCTTTGCTGCAATTCGCCTTATCAGCTCCTCCAAAGCCTCTGCGCTATAAAAGCTGTCACCGGTTTCCTCTATCCCTGTGGATTTCTCTACGAAGATTTTATCCTTTCCGTTTACCATAATCTCTTTAACGTCATCATCTTCGATATAAGGCTGAAGCATACCCAGATCCTTTCTCAGATTATAGAAAATGCTGTTTATTATGTGCAGATTCTCTTTGTAGTCCCTGAAAGCAAACTCCTCTCTGTCAAAAATATATTTTTCTATGATCTCCATAACCTCGTTGTCGTCTATGCTGGCTTTAGTGCGGCTGATGAGTTTTCTTATGGTATCCGTTATTTCATATATCTCATTTATCATATTTCTTTTTTTATCCATTATTACCAGTTCCTTTTATCCTCGTTTGTTTACATAATAAAACAGCTGCCGTCAATTAGCAACTGTTTTATTTTTAGTTTTATTCATTTTTTACATTTTTTCTCAAAGATTTCGTCCCTGCATCAAGCAGTTTCAACAAACCTTTCAGGAAAAAAGTTTTTTAAAAGACAAGCCGAAAATACAATCCCGGCTTGTCTTATATTAATTTCTATTTACCTGTAGTTTTGGCAACTTTTTTTGACCATCCGCTGGTTATAATTCCCTTATCAGTCTTAGTGTATGTACGAACCTGCACATAGTAAGTCTTCTTAGCCTTCAGCCTGGAAATAACAGCCGACTTCTTATTTGCTGCAACTTTTACTGTTTTTGATCCCTTCATATTCTTTTTAAGAGAATATCTTACTTCATAGCCTGTAGTTCCTGCCTTCTGAGCTTTAATTCTTACAATCAGTTTTTTGGACTTGGCAGTAATCTTTGAAATTGAAGTTCCCTTTGGAACAATCTTAAATTCCGTAGTTATCGCTTCAGTTCCTTTGTAATCACCTGAGAAATAAATAACCAGTGTTGCAATTCCCACTTCCTTATTGTATGCGCTTGCAGAAGTATAGTCGAGTCCCTTGCGAAGTGTCTTGCCGTCTGCATCTACTATTGTAACCTCAGGTTCAATACGCTTCCCTGTATATGTAAATGTTTTAGGGAATGTAATCGTAAATGAGGAAGGATCCTTAGCTTCTCCTTTGCCCTTTACTTCTATTTCAAAAGAAGTTGAATATTTTTTGTACTTTACAGTAACCGTCTGTTTGCCTGCCTTGTTCATGTCATAGCCTGAGAAAACAGGTTCTGCAGAATCCGTATCCTTTACCAGCTGCCTCTTGGTCTCAGAAACCTTGTAGTACAGTCTGCCTGTTGTCTTAAACTTGTCACCGACTTTGTATTCTTTTACTGAAGGTTCAAAAGTAATCCCTAAAGGATCGATGATTGTAATGTTAAATGTAGTCTTTAGTCCCTTGTATTCAACTGTTACCTTTTGTAAGCCGGTTTCATCAGGAACTGTAAGCTTTACATCGTTAAGGTCAGTAATTTCAGTTTTTTCTTTGTCTTTGTATCCGTAAAGCTTGTATTGAGGCACGATTTTGTCGCCCTTTACATATGTATAGCCAAGAACCGCAGCAGCAGTAATCTTGTCATATTCGGCGTCGCTTCCAACGCTTATGTCAAATGTGGTTGTAAATTTCTGATATTTTACTGTTACAGTCTGCTTTCCTGTTTTGTTTACATCATAGCCTGAAAGCTTAACCTGTGATAAATCTGTAATTTCGACTTGTTTTCCGTCTTTTGTTACAGCATAGAGCTTGTACTTCGGCGTAAAGTTTTCACCTGCTTTGTATTTTACTGTACTATCAGGTACTGCTTTGATACCTGTGTACTTGGCGCCAACTGTAACCTTAACCTGAGTGGATACACCGCTGTATGTTACAGTGATGGTTTGTTCGCCTTCTTTCTGGCTGTCGTAGCCTTCAAAAGTAGCGCCTGAATTATAGGCAAGAGGCCATGTTTCGCCAAAATCTCCTACTCCCTGTATAGTATAAGTCTTTGAAAGTTCTTCACCAAGTTCATAACTTGTCTTGAAGTTTGTCACTTTGATTTTTTTAAGCGCTGCCGGTTTATAGGCAACTCCTGTCGCATGATGAGTTGCTCCAAATGTTGATGCCGGAAGATCGAAGAACCTGTGGTCAGCTTCTTTTCCGGTTTCATTTTGAGCATTTCCCTCGCCATAGTATCTGTTGGCAGAGTCCCATGTAGTATCAAGATAATTCCATGTGCCGTTGTAATATACAGCATTCCATGCATGGTTGATGCCTTTGTTCTGATCGCCTTCCTCTAACAGTCCCTTGGCATAGCCATTGATTTCCATGCAAGGCACTCCTGCTGCACGACACATTAAAGATGTCAGTTGTGCATAGCCTCCGCAAACAGCATAGCCCTTCGTAAATGCTGCTTCAATTCCGCTTTCTCCTGCATATGTTCTGGTCATATCATATGCGATATTCTGACATATCCAGTCGTGTACGGCCTTTGTCTTAGAAGCATCATTAGAACATTTAGCTGTGATTTCCTGCGCTTTTTTGACAATTGCATCATAGCTGCTGCCGGCTGATTTTTTTAAGATCAGTGACTCTGCATCCTTGTATTTGTCAGGGCTGTCATCAGCGTTCAAAGCATTCAGAAAATCAATCGATGGCTGTCCATAAGGATTATAGAATGAAACCTGATTATCCTGAATTTCTATAAAGAATGTGCGGTCCCAAATTACATATCCATGATTATCTGTATATGATTTAACCCTAAAAAGAAAATTATATAACCCGTTATCTCTTTTCTGTTTAGCAAAGTCTATGTTTAAGACGCACTTGTTGCCATCAAAGTCAGCTACTCCGGCCCATGATCCCGGAACTGTCTGCGCTTCAATTCCCCATTTGCCTGCGCCCGGAAGAGCTGCACGTGTATCAACTACTTCAAGTGTCAGAACGCTTCCGCTGGTAGATGCCTTCCATGTATAGTTCAGGGCGTCTGCAAGAGCATTGTTCTGTATCTGTGTATTATTGTCTCTTTGCAGAGCATGAACAGAAACAGGAGCGCTGAACACTGCCACCATGACCAGCATCAGTATAAAAACAAATAGTTTTTTTGATAATGAGATTGATCTACTCATAAAAAAGCCTCCTAAAAATGAAATATATATATTTTTTTACGACTTGATTATACAGCAATGTGAAACATGTTTTCCGCTTTGGCGTGAAATGTCATATTTAAGGCGTGAATTGTCTGAATTTCATTGTGCTTTGTCGAAAAATCAAATATAATTAAGATAACATATTCGACAACAGAAAGTGAAAAGCATGATAAAAATAGCCATATGCGATGATGATAAAATGTGCCTTGACAATATTGCAGGTGCCGTTGCTCGCTGGAGCACAGATAATAATATACAGATCAAAACAGAATCCTTTGATAACGGAGACAGTCTGCTTGACTATTGCAGCAGAGAAAACCCCGATATAGTTTTGCTTGACATTATTATGCCTTTGTTAAACGGCATGGATACGGCTCGTGAACTGCGTCAAAGCAGCGATACCGCAAAAATAGTTTTTCTTACATCCTCCCCTGAGTTTGCAATTGAATCCTATGATGTAAAGGCCTCCGGATATATCCTGAAGCCGTTTTCCTATGAAAAATTATGCAGTGTACTGAATGACTGTACAGATTCCATAGTCTCAAAATCAGATTCCCTTACAGTCCGCACCTCATCAGGCTATCATAATATCTATATACACCGGATTGAATGTATTGAAGCTCAAAACAAACAGCTAATCATAACTCTTGCAGACGGAACAGAGTGCAGGGCTCATGGCACACTGTCCTCCTTAGAGAAAATATTAACCTGTGATATGGGATTCTTCAAATGTCACCGCAGTTATATTGTCCGGATTCAGGCAGTTGATTATTTCACTTCGTCAGAAATAGTAACAAAAAGCGGACGCCATATTCCGGTAGCGCGCAGTATGGGTAAAAATTTCAAAGCCTTTTATTTTTCCCATATGTTTAAGGAGGTTTAACTATGTACGGTATATTCCTGTCTGCTGCCAGATATATGCTTATACTCTTTTTTGGTGTTTTTGCTTCAGCGGCGATTGCAGACATCAGGCTAAACAAAAAAAATCTTTTAATACTTATTGTCTTTTATATATGCAACTGCCTGATACAGCTTGTAATTCTGCTCACAGACAATATACAGCATGTTATATTGTATTATCCCGTAATAACTCATCTACCGCTGTTTCTTTTATTTGTTCTCGTATTTAAAAAGACATATATAACCTCGCTTGTTGCAATTACCAGCGCATACCTGTGCTGTCAGATATGCAACTGGAGTTCTACCATCCCAAGATATATGGGGGCTGCCTCATGGATTGTAGATATTACATATATTGCAGTACTTATTCCGTTATTCCTCATAGTTATGCGCTGTATCGCACCCTCCATGTCCAAACTGTATACAAAAGAAAACACATATGTACTGATGTTCGGAATAGTTCCTGTTTTTTACTATGTATTTGATTATGCTTCCACAGTATATACAAGACTGCTGTATGGTGGAAATATTATAATTACAGAGTTTGTTCCGTTTTTACTTTGTCTTTACTATATCATCTTCTGCATAGTTTACTACCATCAGTATGAAGAAAAGCAGAGAATTGCAACCGAAAACATGATCATGGATCTCAAACAGAGTCAGTATGAACGTGATATCAAAGCATTCGAGCGTAACGAAAAGGCCGTACGCCTTATCCGTCATGATATGCTGCACTTTTTAAATAATATTTCTGTTTTAATAGAAACCGGACAGACGGTAAATGCTCAGAAATACATACAGGAAATTATAAATACCACACGAAGCACCGACAATAAAAAATACTGTTCCAACAAGATGATCAATATGATTCTTTCTTTGTATGGCGACACATTTGACAAAAACAACATCAGCTTCAGCTGCAATGCCGGTGTACCGGAGCAGATATCTGTATCAGACATAGATATAACCTCGATTTTATCCAATGCGCTTGAAAATGCTCTTAATGCTGTGCTTACTCTTGAACAGAGCCTGCGTACTGTAAATCTCAAAATCATTCAGAAGGATACAAAACTGCTTATTCTTATCTCAAATCCATATGGCGATAAAAAACCTGTTCTGACAGACGGATATCCGGTATCAAGAGAACAGGGACATGGCTTTGGTACTCAAAGTATACGTCATACCGTAGAAAAGCTTCATGGAAACTGTAAATTTTCAGTAACCGATAGAGAATTTGTTCTTCAGATAATAATATAAGTGATAATCACCGGCAGTTTTATCGGATTTATCAATCGAGTAGGGGCTAACAGGTAGCCCCTCTCACACCACCGTACGTGCCGTTC
>ERZ857965.1345-NODE-1345-length-25458-cov-9.647443_pt1 | contig 25458 bp, 19 predicted proteins | sample MGYA00519758_ERZ857965 | MGnify/ENA primary metagenome ERZ857965 (study PRJEB31778, sample SAMEA3449381) | human gut metagenome | biome: human gut; feature: human-associated habitat; material: faeces | place: United Kingdom | collected 2010/2012 ... | reverse complement strand
CTGTCGGTGCAGAGCGAGATGAGCGACAAAAAAGGCTATTTCTTTCTGGATGAGGTGCAGAACATTGACGGCTGGGAGAAGTTTGCCCGCCGCATGGCTGATGCAAAAGAGCATATCTACATCACGGGCAGCAACGCCAAAATGCTGAGCCGAGAGATAGAAACCACGCTGGGCGGACGCTTTTTTGCCAGGCATATTACGCCCTATGCCTTCGGTGAGTACCTGACCGCCTGCGGGATACCCCACGACGAACCGGCACTGCTGGGCACCAAAACAAACGGGAAGATCCGCGCCGCCTGCGCGCAGTATCTGCAATACGGCGGCCTGCCGGAATCGCTGCTGTACAAGGCAAAACGGGAGTATATTTCCGGCGTATACCAGAAGGTGCTTCTGGGCGACATCATCACGCGGAACAGCATCCGCAACGATTATGCGGTAAAAATCTTGATAAAAAAAATAGCGGAGTCCGTGCGCAGTGAGATTTCCTATTCCAAGCTGCAAAAAACACTGCGCGCCGTCAATGTATCGCTGGCAAAGGATACGATTGCCGACTACATCCGCTATGCGGAGGATGCCTATCTGCTGTTCCATCTGCAGAACTACTACGCAAACCTCGTCGAGAAGGAGAGCTACCCGAAGTTTTATTTCTCCGACAACGGCATTGTAAGCCTGTTCCTGGACAGGAAGGAATCGGTGCAGCTGGAAAATATGGCGGCTGTAGCGCTTGCACGCGCCTATCCGGACGATGTGTATTATCTGAAATCCGCAAAGACGGGAATCGACATTGATTTCTATCTGCCCTCTGTCGGTCTGGCCGTACAGGCAGCCTATTCCATTGCCGGGGATGCCCGCGAACGCGAAGTCGGCAACCTGAAAAAGCTGGCGCAGAATTCGCAGGAGGCCGCGCGGCTCGTCATCGTGACCTACGAGGAGGAAGAAACCATCATCGAGGATGGCGTGACCATTGAGGCCGTACCGCTGTATAAGTTTTTGCTGGAGCTGGAAAACAGGAAGTACGGTACAGCGTATTAAATAAAAAAGACAGGGGAGATATTATGTCATCATGACATAATATCTCCCTGTGATTTTTTGGGGAGGCTTTAACTTTTTGGTGAGGGGACGCTATAGAGTGGGTGTAAGCAAAACAAAAACAAAGGAGAAAATCATGATGAAAAAGAAAGTTATGCCCCTGTCCTGTCTGATGGCTGCGGCAATGCTGGCCGGGTGCGGCACGGCTGCACCGGCGGTGCCGGAGGAAACAACGGCTCCGGCTGTCGAAACGGCGGAAGCCGCCCAGGAAACCGCCCCCGCAGATGCCGCCGAGAGCGAAGCCGCCGCTGTGGAGAAAACCGCCGGTGTGTGGCAGGTGGAGCCGTGCTACAACTTTGATGAGATCGTGCCGCTTTACTCCGAGTGGGACCACACGGCGGGCAAAAACGCCGCCGACGGCCTGTATGCCGTGCGCGATGGTGAGCGGTGGAGCCTGTTCTCGACCAAGACGGGCAATATCATGATGCAGGACGCTGCGCAGCAGATGCCCTACCTGTACGGTACAAACGAGCTTTCCGTCTGGCTGGACGATGAATATTATAACTACGACAATTTCGCGGCCATGCGGGAAAAGTGCGAGGGCCTGAACGCTGAGCTGCAGGCCAATGGTGCGGAGATAGAGGTCCTGTACGATGGTGTGGGCGGGTATGCAAACCGCTGGATCTACACCGAGGACGGCCAGATTTATTATGACCTGCTGGGTACTTACGAGTTCAGCGGTACGCCGCTGGTGCAGGTAAACGACGCCTCGGCGCTGTTCGGCGTGCGCCCGGCAACATGGGACAACGAGTACCGGTGCTACACCGTGGCCAACGGTGCCCCGTATGCGGTGGCGCGCAGCGACGGCTCCCTGCTGAGCAGCTTCCGGTACAAGAACGTCTGCATGGCGGGCGACGAACTGATCGCTGTGGAGGACACCGACGGAAACTGGGGCTACTGCGACATCAACGGTGAGGAGGTCATCCCTTGCACCTACCAGGCTGCGATGCAGGCGGAGGGGGCGTCGGAACCTATCGACTACCCGTTCCCGGATATGTCCGGCGTGGTGGTTGTACAGGATGCAGACGGCGCAAGAATGGCGCTGTACACCGATGGAACGGTCTGCATCGAGGCTGGCCGCTTTGAGGATCTGGCCCCCGCGCAGGGCGGCTGCGTCTGGGCCAGGCAGAACGGCCAGTGGGGCTTGTTGGAGGTGAAATAACACAATAAGAAAGGGAAAACCCCCGGTGAAGGTTGCTTCACCGGGGGCAATTTTTATGGGCAGTCAGCGCATGTATTTCAAGGTTTCACGGCAGGCATCGGCAAGGGCGCGGTTGGCGGTGCAGCCGTAGCCTTCCTCATAGAAAGTGGCGACCTTTTCCATGGCCCACGCGCTGCCGGCCTTGGCGGCGTGCTGGTACCAGGCCAGCGCCAGCGGCAGGTTGGAACCGCGGGGGTCCATCTCGCAGCAGTAGCCAACGGCGGCGGCACACTCGGCATCGCCCTGTGCAGCGCCTGCGTAATAATAGTTTACGGCCTGCTTCCAATCCTCCAAAGGATTTTTGCTGCTATTGCGGCGGACGTAATTCAGGTAGGTATGTCCCATCTGCTTCAGCTCTTCCAGTGAGGTTTTCTGAATCATCTGCATAACGAGGGAAGACGTATGAGATATATAAGGCGTGTCCGGTTTTTCAGCTCTGCTCAGGGCAACCAGTTCGGTAGGCATGCAGCCAAAGTCGGAAATACAACCCCATTGCTCATCCGTGTATAGGGCATCCGGAAGGTTACGCTGTATATGGCAGCTTACGCTCAAACGGCCAATCTCATCCAGGCGGGAATCCCTATAGGATTCATCATCTGATTTATTGTAGTAGTCCCGATAAATATAGTAAAGATTGATGGCGTACTGTTCCCAGAGTGCGGCCTGATGAAAAGACTGCGGCACACCAACACCATACTTATAGCAGTCGGAAAGTGTATCGGCGCCGTAAGAAGCGAACCATACAGCAAGGTCATCAATCTCTGTAGAGAAGTATTTATATCCACCACGTGCAAAAAATTCATTCTGTAACAGCAGGGTCTTAATGTCATCGGCGCACAGGGTGTTTTCGGTATTATTCAGGTCTCTTTTCAGATGGTTATTTAAAGAGTCATACGACGACACAAACGCATCGGTGGAAGCGCATTCATTGTCAGGATACAGAAGCGGCGCAGCTTCCTCATTGGGGTAAAGCGACAGCTGAAGTTCCTGCAGGTGAAAATCAATACGACCACATTCTCTACGAACATCTTCCTCATAGGAATCACTCTTCGGGTCATAATCCATGCCTTGCGGCATGGGGCGCTTGGAGATCTGCGCCAGCAAATCGCGGCAGATCACAAGGTTTTCATAGTCATTAAAGTCATGAGCCATACACTTTTGCATATAGCTGATACTATGCTCATTCACAGCTGCTCACTCCTCTCAATATTTAAGATCAGCAGAACCTGTTACCATCTTGGAACAGGCCTGCATGGCAAGCCAGCCTGTCACCATGATGGGGAACAGGTAAGGATAATTTCCAAAGATGTCCATGATCAGCATAAGGCCGACAGCAAAGCCAATCTTGCCGGGAACACGCGCCATCTTGAACAGATAGAAATACACGGCGGCACCGATTGTGTTTTCCAGATGGCGGTACTGCTTGTAGGTGTTTGCGGCATGTACCGCATCCAGAACCAGCAACCCCGCAAACAGGAAAAAGCAGATCCAGGAAAGAGGATTGTAGACAAAACGGAAGACTCTTGTCAGCCAGAAATAGGGATCCAGGGAAAGGTATTCCAGGTACAAGTAAATAAGCGTCAGGGCAATGCCGGGCGCCAGAAGCGGCTTATAGCGATGGGTCTTGAGATCATGCGCACAGCGGTCAATGAACATGTGGGCGATGGCGTCGCGCTGGCCGTCATGCATGTTGACCAGTACAAAGAAGGGCGCAGATTTTGCGCCAAAGAGACCGCAAAAGCCGCCCCACATTAGCAGAACAACGAACGAGGATGCCATAGTGGCGTAATAAAGTCCCTTCGAGAGCAGATCAAGCGCCTTTTTGGTCTTGCCGCCATTTTCTTTCGTGAATTGAATATCCTTTAAGAACGGCTGGCGGCTTGCATAGTCCATTTCCGGCAGTTCTTTTGGGGGATAGGCCCTTGTAGCACCGTGCAAAAGGCCCTGCTCCAACTCTGCACCTGGCATTTCGGGGCAAAGGTGCTCATACTCGCGGGGGAACGCGGCCCCGATTTGGCTGGGGAAAATCGCCTGTGCGTTGAGCGGGCGCTCCCACGGGCCGACCAGAAAGGGGGCAGTAATGTCGCCGCCTTCAAAGGGGAAAGGCAGCCCCTCGCCGTAAGAGTGATGGCGCGAAGCATGAGATCTTCCGCCCTTGGCGGCAGCTGTTCCCGGTGTGGATTTGTGATCCTCCAGCCATGGCTTGGCCTGATGGAACGCCAGGTCGTATTCGTCGTGGGGTTCGATTGTCCGGCCAAGTTCCTCGGCAATTTCGTCCCGGACATGCCGCATGTGGGCCAGGGCTTCGTCCTGGGCCGAGCAGTACAGGTGTGCCGTCAGCCAGCAGGCCAGGCAGGCCAGGTTCAAAAGGTCCTCGGTATCCAGGTCTTCGGCATCGGCGCTGGAATGTGCCGTGTAGTTGCGCAGTGCCATATAGCTGTTTAGCGCGCTGTTAAAGGCAGAGGGGGAGCAGTCCTCGATGGAAACCGCCCGGCAGCCGCCTGTCAGGTAGGTATTCAGCGTCCCGTCTGAGTACATGTACAGCATCCATTTGGCGACGCCGCTTGCATCAAAGCTGCCGGTATTAACTTCCTTATTGTCTGTGGCAAAGATGTAGTTGGGGGCGTTTTCTTTATTGTACTTTTTAATGTCATCTCACCAGCGATCGTTTCCCGAAAGTGCAGGTTCATTTTCGATGATCTCATCGATTGCCGCACGTCCGAAATCGCGAAAGCCGTTTACAAAATCATTTTGCAATAGAATGAAATTGTAAGTGCCCCGGTTTTCTGTTTTCATTTGTTCCAAATCCATAGAGTATTGACCTCCTCCTTTTTTCCGAAATCCCACCTTATCATAGCACGGAAGCAGCGGGGTTTCAATCGTTCATTATAGGAATAGGGTCCCCGGCAAACAAAATTAAAGAAAATCCTGAAAATCTCTTTAACTTTGCCAGGGGGCACCCCTATTGTAAGGGTGTAAGAAAAAAACAAAAACTTAGGAGGAAATACACTATGAACCATTACGACGAAGATAAATCCGCAATTACCGCTGCCCTGATGGGTCTTTCTTGTGAAGGGGACTGCGGCCCGCTTGGGATACTCATGCACTGCGCCGTCCTCACGCTGGTATTTTGCGCGGCCACCATAGCGATTACGCTGCCGTCGGCTACGCGGAAGATCCTGAAAAAGGTGTACAACAGCGCCGATGGCACTCCGGATCGCAGCGAGGAAGAAATGCTGCAGGCGCACCCCCAGGCTGCCAAGCTCTGCCGGGTACACAAGGCACTCTTTTCCGTGGCCGGTGCGATCATCCTGGTGTTCGCCTGGGCACAGAATGTCCTGCACCTGCCCATTGTACACAGCCTTTTCTTCCGTGTGATCGGCTCTGTGGGCAGTGCCGCCGTCTTTGCGACGGCTGCAGTGGGGATAGTTCTGATCGCCGCTGCACTGGCCGCCCGCAAAAAGGCCAGGAAGGACAACGTCTGACACAAAAGCATAGAAAAAGGAGAAAGTAATCATGTTTGAGCATAAAGTTGACGACCATACCACCTACATCATCTGCGACCCCGATACGGCAGCCTGGTATAACATCTTTTGGCTGATCGGTGCCATCATCAAGCTGTGCATTTTCGTGGCAGCGGCCCTTTTTGCGCCGGTGCTGATCCTGCCGCTGTGGGGGCTGAACAACTCGCGCGACAATACGCCGGGCCGCGGCATGGGGGAGATGTTCCGTGCGCATCCCTACCAGTGCTTTTTCAGCATTACGTCGCTGGTCTCCTTTGCCGTGACGGGCGTATGCTTTGCGATCGAGTACCACATCACCAACGGATGGGAACTGCCTCAAAGCGCTTACGTGAATACCCAACTGTTCCGGGCTGTAAACCCGGTCTTTACCAATTCCGTCTGGGTTACGCTGGCCATCGGAGGAATCCTGGTGCTGATGTTCCTGGATGCGATGAAAAATGACTGACCCTGTGGCTTTTTCATTGAATCAGGCGGCGGGATTTGCTATACTATAAAAAAGATGCCGCCCACTGCGGCAGGAAAGGAATGTACTTCCCATGAAACGTATCTATATAACGGCGATCCCGCTGGACAGCAACTTCGCCATTGACTCCTATGCGGCAGAGCCGGTAAACTACACGCAGACCCTGGCGAAACCGACCTACTACCCCATTACCCCGATCCTGGCCGATACCGCCCACGCCGGGGATGAGATCAAGGTCATAGCGGTGCGCCAGATCAACAGCCCCCACAGCGAAAACCTGGAGATCTTCCGCCGTGAGCTGGACGGCCTGGGCCTGCCCTATACGCTGGTGGACCTGACCACGCCGGAAAACCAACAGCGCGATGGCCTGCTGGCTTTGTTTGAGGCGCTGACCGATGCGATGGACGGCGATGCCTGCTATTATGCGGATGCAACGTTCGGCACGAAGACTTACCCGCTGGTGCTGTCCTCGGCCCTGCATTATGCAGAGAAAATTTTGGATGATACCGAGGTATGCGGCATCTATTACCGCGAGTTGACGCGGGAAAACGGGAAAGTCAAGAGCGTGCGCCAATATGACATCAGCACCTTGTTTACGCTGGATGGCATTGTAGATATGGCTGCCGAAGCAGACCTGCCGGACAAACAGAAGTTTATCAGCGTAATGCTGCACCCTGACCGGGAGGTGTGACCCATGGCGGAAAACGCAAAGGACACCAAAAAGCAGGCTGCCCTGCGTGAGCAGATTGAACACCACCCGATATGGAACTACCCGCCGGAGGAACGCTTGCAGCATAACCGTGAATGGCAGCAGTTGTATTTGCTGGTATTCCAGTTTAAAGAGTTTCTTTCCAAGATCGAGAACCGGCTGGAAAACACCGATACAAACGCCATGCTGCAGGATGAAGACGCGCTGTTGGATGCCCGCTACACGCGCCGCAGCAAACTGCGTACCAAGCTGGATACCCTGACCTTTACCGAGTCTATGTGCAAGGCCGTTTCCAAGTACGATGTCAATTCCGGAAAGCCGTTTTTGGCGTATTTTGATGCCATCTATGCCAACGCCATGCACGACAGCGTAAACAGCAAGGCAATGCGCGACCAGGGAGACATGCGCCTTTCGCGCCGCGAGGGCCAGCTGTGGAAACGCCTGTGCGAACTGTGCGAAAAACAGGGGCTTGACCCCAAAAACCTGCCCGCCGGCTTTTACGAGACGGCTGCCGACTGCCTGGACGTGGACGAAGCAGCCCTGAAACGGCTGGTCCTGAACGCGACGACCGCGCGGCGCACCATCTCGCTGAATGACGATACCCACAAGGACGACGACGGCGAGGCCATCATGTTTGACGCCGATGATCCCAATGCCACGAGCATGCAGGAACGGCTGGAAAGCGCTACGGAAGCGCTGCGTGTGATTGTGATGTTTGCTTCCAAGGACGTGACGGAGTTCCCGCGGATCTTCTTTACCAACGATGTGATAGCCCTGCTGTGTGACGAAAAGCCGGCCATCCCGCCGGAACGGTACTGCACTGTGCTGGAAAAGAAGGAGGACCTGCTGTGGGCCAGGATCTTTGCGCGGGATTACATGAACTTTTTGTTTGAGCCGCACAAGCCGGACCGCCTGCGCCCGCTGCTGGATATAAAGCCGACCCATCAGCCCAAGGACCGCACGATTTCCACCTTTACCGGCAAAACGACCGTGACCATCAGCAACCGGCGCAAAGAATATAAGAAGCTGCTGCAAAAAATGCAGGAACAGCTGCGCCAAAGCTGAAACGCCGACACATAAAAAGCAAAAGCGTCCGCCAAATCGGCGGGCGCTTTTTGTGTGGGGCAATGTGTTATCCCTCGCTGCTTACAACGGGGAAACTGGTGTATGAATGTAAGGAAACGGCGTTTTGCCAATCCTGTGCTACCGAGATCTGATTCGGGTTATGGTAGCCGAGCCGTGCATCCAGCTGGCAGAAGACGCCGATGCGGTTGATCAGGCTTTCCGAGACCTGGCCGTCATGGCCAAGCACCAGGCGGCGCAGCTCATCCAGGGAGGAGATTGTCAGCCGGGTCGAATGGGCGGCGTTGTTGCGAAGATCACCGGCGCGGGCAAAATCACGGTAGGTCTTATCCCACCATCCGGCATTTTGCGGGTAGTTAGCCTGGCGGCTCAGGGCGGCCATTCGGTTGCTGAAATGCTTGCCGTCCAGCCCGCCGTAAAAGTTGCCGATGGTGATCTTTTTAGCTTTCAGCTTGGGGCTATTCCAAGAGGACAGGGCCGGATTTTTTTTGTTTACAAGCCAGCTGCCGATCACCTGGTCGGCCCGGTAGAACGGGAACAGGGCTTCCTTCATGCGCTGTTCCAGCAGCAGGCCGTACATCAGCCCGCAGGGCGAAAAGTCAAGCTGATCGTCCTTGTCAAAGCTGTGCAGCAAGCCGGTGAACATGCGGTCCACGATCACGCCCTGTTTGAAGATTAGCGCCGAACTTTCCGGCAGACGGTTCACAAGTTCCGTGACATGGGAGGGGAAAAGGTCCTGATCGGCACTTTGCAGCAGCTGGTTGAACATGTCGTCCAGGCTGATGTTTTTGCCGCTGAACATCTCGTCCAGGCCATCGGCCATGTTGCGGCCGTTTTCCTCGAACCATTCGGTGGCTTCTTCCTCGGTGGCGGCTTCGGGCAGATATTGGATCTTTCCCAGGCTGTCGGTAAGCTGGGCACGGCCTGCGCCTTCGCTGCCCTGGTTCAGCTGGTAGACGGAATCAAACAGGGTGCTCCAATCCTCGCGGCTTGTAACGACGATGTTGTTGTTGACCTGGTTCAGATCGCCCTGCACATTGGTGCTGGTAACCGAGCCGGAAATGTTGTAGTTCGTGACATAGTTGATCACGCTGGGGGCTGCCTGTTCCGGGGTGGTGGACGGTGCGTATGCGGGGGCTGAATGGGCGGTGTGGCGGGGGTTCCACATGTCGCTGGCCAGCATCTCCCGCAGCAGGCCGATGCAGAGCCGCCAGCGGCGGCTGCGGCGATCGGTATACACAAGGCCGCGCTGTACCGACTGGGGACGGTCCACGTCTTCTTCATCGGCACCGGAAAGGCCAAAGTGGGAGATCTGGGTCAGGATCTCAAATTCACGGTCATCCAGATCTTTCAGCCATTGGCTCAGCAGTAGATAGACGGTCTCCTCGGGCAGCATACAGGTGCGGATGCAGTCCTCAAAGGCGTCCTGCCCTTCCAGGCCATCCTCCTTTGCAAGAAGCAACGCCTCCGCCGCATCCGGCACGATGGCAGGAAAGCCGCCGGTCATCTCCAAAAGCCAGTGCTCTTCCTCCGGCGTAAAGGGGGAAGCATCGCCGCCGCGGTAGATCCGGCCCAGATACTGGGAAAATTCCTGCGGGCGCGGCCGGTTTTTGGAAAAGGTAAACTGGTTCAGGCTCAGGTTATTGAAGATCGACGAGCCGGCCAGATCCTCCATGGCGGGGCAGTACTGTGCGGTGTAAAGGTAGTCGTTCGTTACGATCATCCGCAAGGGAGCATCGGAGTTTTTCAAGATGTTTACCTGCTGGATACTGTCGGCCTGGCAGCCATCGATATTGCAGATAAAATTGTGAAAGCCCAGGACGACCAATACAAAGCAGTACCGCCGTTTTTTCCATTCCTGCGCGCAGCTTTGGGCGGATGCGCCGCCTGCGGTAGTCAGCAGGGTCTCCAGCGCCGGGTCGATCAGCCCCTGCTCTTTCAGGTACGAAAATCCCTCCTGAAAGGCACAGGCCAGCAGGTCGTCCAGGTCTTTTCGGTGCCGGAGAGTCGTGCCCTCCCAAACCAGCACAATGGTCGGCTTGTTCGTGTCAGCAGCCAGTGCCCGGTTTTTTTTCGGGGTAAAGTAATCTTTCAGAAAGGTATCCTTGCCGCAGCCCTTAGGGCCGAACAGCGTACCGGAGGAACGATCCTCCAACCATTCATCCAGACGGATGCGCACCGTAGAGAACTCATAATGCGGTGCGTCTTTGCGAAAATGCTCAGACATCAGTGTACCTCCTTTCTGGGTTTAAAATAGGGATAGGGCTGCAGTTTGCAGTCCGGCAGCAGTTTGTTGCGCAAGATCTGGCGGTACAGCTCACACTGCGGGCGGTAACTTCTTCTACGGGCAGAATATTCCAGCAGGCCGCGATAGCTGACAAGGTTCGACAGCACGTTGGAGATCTTATCCCAGGTGATACCGGCCGACTCATCCACAATGCTTTCCAGCACGGTAACAGGCACCCACTGGTAAGGAATGGTACATTCCCGCATCAGGCAGGTCAGCACACTGCGCCATAGATCGTTCGAATCATCGGAGAGAGAATCGATCAGTTTGTCCATGTGCAGCTGCTGCGGGGAACTGCATAGCATCGCGTTGGTTGCTTCCAGCACGCGCGCCGCATACAGGGTCGTCTTTCCATTCGGCGCAGGCTGTACCGAGGGGAAGTTGTCCAGGTAGGTAAAGCAGGTATCCATCAGGAGGTAGGCGGGGTGGATCAGGCCGCGGGTGTAGAACCAGAGCTGATCCAGCGCACGGAAATTGCTTTCCAGATCGACCGTATCGATGAGGGAGGAGGTCGCCGTGCGCCATTCCTCTTTGGCCATTTGGCCAATAATCATCGGGCGGCCATAGGTACATTCAAACAGCTGGGTCATGCTGCCGCCGCGCAGATAATACTCCGTCAGGCCGTTGGCGCCGCAGATCAGCAGATGGAACGGGGTGTCGCTTTGCAGAACGGCGCGCAGGTTGCTGGCGGCTGCACCGCCTACGGTCTCCAGGTCGTTGATCAGGCGGTCTGCTTCATCCAGGATATACACAATGTGCCGGTTGCCAAGTGCGGCGCACAGCTCACGACAGAATTGCGGCAGCCAGCGCAGATCCTCGTATACAACACCCTGCGAGATCCCGGCAGACAGGGCCGAAATATCCAGCGGTGCGTTTTCCTCACTGTCGATGTCTACGCCGGGGTTGGGCAGATACTGCACACGCTGCGGTGCCGGGGCAGCGGCTGCCTGCCGCTGGGCAAAATAGGCCTCCCACTTTTTGCGGTGGGCCTGCACGCGGGCGATTGTTTCTTCGTCGCGGTATGCCTGCGGCAAAGTTTCATCGTGCATGTAGGAAGTCAGCTGATCCCACAGCTGGTTAGAGAATACATCCCGCAAGTTTTCGGAAGCACCCTGCTGGTCGGAACTCTGGACCACTTCAAGCCGCAGCGGGATCACCTGACCGTTTGTCTCGTCCTGGATCATCTTTTGCAGCTTTTGGGTGATCATCGACTTACCCATGCGGAACTGACCACTGATCAGGAACAGCATGGGGATGCGGGAGGGATTTTCGCAATACAGGGTATGCAGGCGGCTCAACTCATTGCGGCGGCCGAAGAAGGTTTTCGTATCGCGGATGGTGTGATCCACGCGGACTTTCTGGTTTTCCGGCAGGAATTGCAGCGGCATTTCACCGCGGTAGAGCAGCAGATCATCGCCGCTCTGGACCAGGGCGCGGACCTCGACTACCGCAACGATTTCGGCGTTTTCTTCCTGCACGCGGCGGGCGGTCTTTTCGGGAATATCGGTATCGATCTGGAACGGAATATGCCACAGCGCCTTTTGGTCTTCATCCGTATATTGCTGTTTCGACAGCAGCACGGCGTTGCCGTTTCCGTTTCCTCCGCGCAGCGTCAGGCTGCGGGGAATCGGCAGCGCGGCCGCATCCCATTCTTTTTCGCCGGTCCTGATGCGGTAGCTCAGGTTAATGTATACGGGCTGCAGCGGGCAGCCGCCCACATTCTCCACATAGCCTTGCAGCGTAGTCGGCTCGCAGGGGTCGTCATAGCTATAGTCGTCTTCATCGCGGGTGCAGTAGTAGGCAGAGGACGGGTCCAGATATACCTTCATCTGCGGGCGGGCATCCAGCTTTTTCTGCTGATGCTCTGCCAGCATACGCACCAGCTCGTGGCGGTCCTGCTCGGCGGGGGTACGCTGCAGCAGGCTGCAGCGCTCCTGCTCCTGCATCAGATACTGCTCGTCCTCGTCATAAAAGTCCCTGCCGGATTCCCGGATCGGCTGTATCTTCAAATACTCCTGCAGGCAGGTCAGCGAAGCCTGACGGTAGGCCAAACGGCGGCCTTCCTGCAGGGCTTTGTTCTTATTTTCGTCTTCTTCGTCCGGGTTGGCAGTAGGCGGGCAGTTTTTCAGCACGGTGAACAGATTGGCATCCTGCAGCTGGATGCGCAGTGCCTGCAGGTCATCGTAGGCTGTTGCCCGGACTGCACAGATCAGCGCGCGGGAGAAGCTCTCCAGCTTTATGGTGGGCAGGTTGTTTTTGGCTGCATCCACCAGGCAGCGGACGATACTGGCTGCCGAGGGCTCCGGCTCTGCGGCCAGCAGCTCGGCACCGGCCATATAGATCAGGGAAAGGTCCTTTTCCTTCGCCACGGCCCTTTTGAAGTCGGCCGTTTCGCTTTCCGAGGAGAACAGCTCCATCACCCGCTGACGGCACTGGTCGACCCGCAGGCTGCGGTCGTCCGGGGCCAGCACATCCGTGCTGTCCGCCGTCTCGCTGTCCGCCGCAGCGGGCTTTTCCTCTGCTGCGGGGGCGGCTGCCTGAGAGGCCTCTTCCTTCTCCTCCGGCTTGCGGGCCTCGCGGCAAACGTCCTTCGGGTCGGCAAACACATAATTCGTGCCGCTGCGGGCAAGCATCAGCCGGATGCGGGCGCGGATCATAGCAATGCGGGAGGGGTCCTCGGCGGGGATGCGGAAATAGCGGGACTCATCGTTCGGGGTGTTGTGGTCGTACTCGATGCCAAGCTTTTTGACGATCTCGCACAGGTCCGCATCCCATTTGATGCGTTGGCTCCGCGGCGGGGTATGCATGCTTTCCAGCAGCACGCCCTTGATCGCATCCATGTACTGCGCACCCTTGGCGGTGGCGCACAGCTTTTCGATACAAGGGTCGATCAGCTCCGGCTTGGGCAGCAGAATGGCCACAAGCACCTGCACGGCAGCGACCTGCTCCCGGCGCATCAGGGGGTAGTATTTTTTGGCCAGCTCCCGTGTGCGGTCACAGAACAGGAACAGATAGGCGATCATGTTGACGAACTTGTCCGGGGGTGTGTTCAACAGCTGGTTTGCGGCTTGGTCGGGATTCCCCAGAAGCTGCGCCCAGGCGTAGATGCTTCGGTTGGCAAGCTTGACGGCATTGTTCGAGAAATATCTTTTCCAGTTGCGGACCGTATCGGTATAGGTCTTGCTCCACTGGGTGATTTTCTCCGGCTCCACATCATACGCGCGGATGGCAAACTGGATGGCCGCGTGCAGGGTCGTCGGATTGATCGTGCTGGTGTAGTCGTTATAGAGCGTCATTGCCTTGATGTAAAAGGCAGAATGACCGGCATTGGTGGTGTGGGAGAACTGCTCCCGCCATGTTGTGCAGGTGGAGGGGGCTCCCATCATTTCCAGGGCACGGCTGCGGAACTCCGCCTGCTCTTTGGTGCAGTCTGCTTTATGCTGGCCCAGCGCACAGAAGAAGAACTGCGTCTCCTGCATGGGCAAAGCGGCGCAGTTTTCGACCCAGCGCAGGTCTTCCGCGTCGCCCTTGCGCAAATATTCCTCGTACCACTGGAAAATATCACGGAAGGAGCGCAGCAGGGGCAGCGTCGCCATGGGGGCAAATACGGCTTTCAGGGCATCGTTTTTCTCCGGCGTTCCGGCAAGCAGATTCCCGGCCAGCGTGCCGACCAGCTCATGCGGGAGGCTCTGCCAGACGGTGCAGCGCGTCCACTGGTTCGATGCGTTCGGCGTACCGTTTGCCACGCCCACCAGTGCAAGGCGCAGTTTTTCGGCTTCTTCGCCGCCCTGGATCAGCAGGTCAAAGCAGGGCTGCCAATTCCCGGTCGCCAGGGCCGTGTGCAGTTTCGGCGCACTTTTCAGGATGTCGGCATACTGTCTGCGGCAGCGTTCGATCCAGTCATCCTGGAATTTGTTCTGCCGCGCAGAGAGGAGGAACCATTCGGCCGGGTCCTGTCCGTCCAGGATCGTGCTGCCGGGGCAGCGCTGCAGCCAGAGAATAGCATATTCCACATACATGGCGCGGGTGGCGTCATTATCTCTTGCCTTCACGCGCAGCAAACGGTCCATCAGCTGCACGATGCTGCCCCGCTCGTTCGGGTCATCGCGGTGGCAGGCCACATAAAATTCAATGCTCATCAGGAAGGCATCGGGGTGGAATTCCTTGGTGGCAAAGCGCAGCAGCACGCGGCGTGCAGAGGCCTCATCTTCCGGCGATTCGATCATTTTGCGGCAGTAATACTCGCCAAAATGCCGCCAGTTCCAGTCAAAGGCATCCGGCAGGATCAGGCTGTATACGTCCTGCTCCTCCTGCTCGGTACAGCGGCGCGGCACGGCAAAGCAGTCCTCGTACAGTTCGCGCATCAGGCTGGGCAGCCGGAGTTGTGCGCCCGCCGCTTCGTCGGGGTCTTTCATCTTGGCCAGCATTTGCGGGCCGATAAACTGCATCAGCGTGTAGGTGGCGGGGTCGGTGCCCAGCCGGGCCAGGAACGCGCAACCCTCCATCGGAAGTTTCTCGGTAATGATGGGGTACTGCACGGCGAATACATCGTAGTACAGGTTCAACGCCTGCCCGCCTACACAGAACGACACATAGCGGATTGTCTGCACCACGGTCCAGGATTCGGTTGCCAGGTAGCTCTGTGCAACGGCCGGGTAGAGCTTGCGCAGCGTCTTTTGCAGCTGCTGGCGGTCCATCTCCGCAAAGACGTTTTTGTCGCACATCTCCTGCAGGTTGTCGCTGTACTGCATCCGCTCGGCCAGCTCCGAAGCCTGGTTGAAGCGGTGCACCAGCCCGCGCAGGAAGAACATATACTCGCCCTCCTGCCAGAACAGCCGCAGGGCGGCCTGCCAGGTCTGGGCGTCATCCACGGCGGCGCAGTAGAAGGTCTGCGCCCGTGCATGGGGGTTGGCCTGGGTGCGCTGCAGCAGGCTCCAGGCCGCATTTTTGCGGCTGCTGTTCGTCAGGATGGCCCAGACCAGCACGTTCTGCGCCTCCGTGGAGACGGCGGCGTTCTGATCCAGCTGAAGCATTAGCTCCGATACCTGATCGGAAAAATCAAAGCTGACATAGGCGGTTGCCACGGTGCTCCATCTTTCCAGGAACTTGCTGACGCTTTCTGAGTCATTCTCGGCGGCCTGCTGGAGCCAGTACAGCATGGGGGGCTCCTTGGCCGCTGCGTCCGCAAGGCTGCCGCGGGTAAGGATGTCGGCCGAGGCCAGGCAGTCGCTGCGGCAAAGCACCTGCAGGTACATCGAAGCGGCGACCGTATCCCCGGCCTGCAGGGCATCGGCGCGCAGCTGTGTCAGGGTCTTATACTGTTCTGCCGGGGTGAACGATGCTGCCGGTTTCTCCTGTGCGGGAACGGGGGGCACCTCCTGCGGCGCTTGGGCGGCTTGCGGTTCGGCTTCTGCGGCAGGCTCCGGGGCAGCGGGCTGCGGGGCTTCCGGCTGGGCGACCGGTGCCTGGGCAGGGGCTTCGGCTTCCGGTGCGGCCTGGGCGGGGATTGCTGCGGCTTCTTCCTGTTCCGGCAGCGGGCTGCTGGCCGCTTTCAGGCCGTATTTGCTAAGTTCGGGGTATTTGTTCAGCAGCAGGGCGCACTTCTCCGGGTAATCTTTCATGGCCCAATTGGTAAGGGCGTCCTTTTCCTTCTCGGGAAAGTTTTTCGGCATCGGGATCAGCACATCTTCCCCGAAAAGCCAGTCAACTGCGGCATCGGGGGTGTGGCCGCCGTGCAGCCGCTGGATGACATACAGCCAGCCGATATAGCTCAGCTGGGTCGCTGCTGCCGGCAGTTCACACCGCTGCAGCATCGGCACAAGCTGGCCGACCCAAACACCGATGGTATCGCAGATAGGCTCTGCCGTTCCCGAAAGGAACGCGTCCCGAAGCATCCCGCGGAACCAGGTGACAGCCCGGGCGCAGGCTGCATAATCCGCCTGTGCCAGCTCCAGCAGGATCAGCATGTCCAACGCCTGCTGGCCGTTTTCCGCTGCGCGGGGCAGTGCGGTGACCAGCGTTTCCGGGATGGCCTTTGCCCCCTGCGGCAGCAGTACTTCCGCCACATCGCGCAGATGGTTCGGGTTCATGCGGTAACATTCCTCGGCCAGGACGCCCAGGGCATAGGCCAGCTGCGGCAGATAAGCCTGGGTATTCAGGGCAGCCAGCGTTTCCTTCAGCTGCTCGCGGTTGGGGGCTTTGCTAAGCACAAAGGGATTGATTGCCCCCGCCCACAAAGCGGAGAAATTATCGATCTCATGCCCGGTATAGATCCGGGCGCGCAGGGTCTCGCAGACATCGCGCAGGCCCATATTCTTCGGGTTGCAGATCACCGCCGTCGGCAGGGTGCGGCAGGCATCGTACAGCTTGCAATATCGGGTGTAGTCCTTGATGGCATACAGGGTGCGGAAATACCACAGAGACGTCGTGCTGTGCATCTGTGCCATCATTTCTTCGTCCGTTGGCAGATGCTCCGCCGCTTCTGCTAAGCGCTGCTCCTTGCAAAGCATCGCAAACAGCACGGCGGTCAGCTGCTTTTTGCGGGACTCGTTCGTCTCTTTCTGGATGGCCTTGCGCAGGCAGCGCTCGGCCTGGCCGTTTGCGTTGCCCTGCACATAGTACACACGCTCGTACTGCTGCACCGGAGCATTGCCGCTGGGGTAGTTGTTGACCTTGGGCAGGTTGGTGCAGATCATCTGAACCGTGGCCTTATCGTAGCCCATCTGTTCCAGCTGCTCCGGGCGGGAGACATAGTCCATCATGCGGCGGTCCATCGAGAGAAGCATCTGCTCAAACTCATTGGCACGGCGCTTTTTCATCTGGCTGCTGCAATGCTGGATCAGCGTTTCGTAGCGGTTTTTGTCCGTCTGCTCGGCGATCTCAATAATTTTTGTCAGCAGTCCCGCATCGGTGCAGGCGGTCCAGCAGGTATCGGCTACCGCCAGCGCTTCTTCGTTCTGGCCGCTGCGCAGCAGCGCGCCCAGATACAGCTGGGTATAGCGCAGGTTGCTGTCATACGTCTTTCGGTTGGGCGCAATGCAAACGCGGTACAACTGGATATACTCGGCGTCCCGCTTGCCGATGGGCTGGCCGTTGGCATCGGTGCCGGTGTTGCCCTGCATGTGCAGCGCAAGGCGGCCGACCGCCTTGTCCGGGGAGGTCAGCAGTTCTTCCCACAGATAATACTCGCTCAGGTAATGGATGTTCTCCTGTGCCACCGCCAGCCGTGCACCGCGTTCCAGCTCATAGGTATCCGCATTGATGCGGGGCATGCGGTCCGCGATCTTGGCGGCTTGCTCCGCCGTGTAGCCCTGCTTGCAAAGCATCTCCACGCAGTTTGCGCCGCGGTATGGGCGCAGTGCGTTCTCGTCATAATCGCCCAGCAGCAGCCGCTCAAAGGGGGTGCGGACCTCCCGGTCCGGGTAAGCATTTACATGGACTGCCGCTTCTGCAATAAGGGCAGCTTCTTCCGGCTTTGTGTCACTGTAGTTCTTGGCCAGTTCCCCCAGCGCGGGGTAAAGGGTCTTTTGGTGAAGCACCACAGGGTTGGCTGCTGCCAGTGCCAACAGTTCCTCGTTTTTCCCGCTGTTCTGCAGGGCCAGCGCATAGCTGCGAAGCATCGTGATCTCGCCCTGCACGTTTTCCGGGTACTGTTTGCCCAGTTCTGCGATGGCATCCCAATTTTTTTCCGCTTCACAAATGGAAAAACACAGCGAAAGGGTACCAGGCAGCGCCTTACGGGCATACTGCTTGGCCAATCCGGCGTGGTTGCCAACGACCCGCCACAGCCGCTGCGCGATCGCTTCCGGTGTATGGCCGTTCGGCAATTTATCCGCGCGCAGCTGTGCCGTGATCTGTGCCGTTTCCTCCTCGGTATAGCCCTGGTGTTGCAAGGCTTCCGGCTCTGTTGCAAGGGCCAGTGCGGCCGACAGATCACCATCGATCAACAGTTCTGTCAGCTGCTTCTGCGGCTCCTTTTTGGGGGCCAGTTCCAGGGGATTTACAGGTTCCGGCGCGGCCACAGGTTCTTCTGCCACCGGGGGCGCGGCAGGCGCTACGGGCGAAGAGGGTACAGGGGCAGGGGTCGTCGGTACAGCAGGCGCGGCCGGCTGTGCAGAAGCAGCGTTGTCAAAACGCAGGGTCTCCATCCCGAAGCAGGAAATGGAAAGGATGTCGTCCAGCGGGATGTCCATCTGCCCGTTTGGCAGCAGCACGGTCAGCACAGAACGCATAATATCCGTCTGCACCGGGTTGCCCACAAGACTTCCGTGCGAAGCCGTCTCGAGGGTAACCGTTTTGTAGATATATGGAATCAGCTTTTGGCACATATCAAGACGCAGTTCCATAATGCGGTAATTCCTTTCTATAGTAGATTTTTTAGGGGAGCAAATCTGTACGCCGATGGCGATACATGTTTAAATAAAAGTATACTGCAACCTTTTTTCCGAATCAAGGGATATAGCCGCCATTCGGCATGATGCAGTCTGTTTTCCGGTTTTTTTGTGTACTCTGCGAATTGACCTTGCATGACACAGGGCATCCAAAAAGGCCGCAGGGCAAGCGACAGAAAGGCTGCTTGCCCTGCGGCCTGTACAGTTACAATGGCCGGTACACAAAGTGGGGGGAAAATCATGGGGAAGAAGCGGGGTCACGGTTTGCCGGGGATCATGGTCAGGCCCAGCGCGATCAGAAAGATCATACCCAGTCCGACCACGGCATAGGCAACGGCCGTTCCTACCACCAGGGCCGCCAGGGGGCCTGCCTGTGCGCCAGCGACCGGCCAGACCAGGCACCAGAACGCCAGCACCATGGCGATGCCGGCCGCCGCCGCCACCATGGTCAGGTGTTCTTTCCGGGGGCAGAAGGTCTCCATTTTCTTCATCACGATTTCCATTGTTTCCTCACTTTCTGCAGCTTGGCTGCCTTATGCGTTTACATTGTCCTGGTGGTTGTACTTCTCGACGTTTCTGGTGACTGCCGCGCTGTACAGGTCGTCGATGGTCGCATACCCGTAGTAGTACCAGTTCATCGTGGAGTCGCTGAAGCTGAACTGCTGCAGGCCGGAGTCGATGGTGACCCGTTCCTCGGCGCTGTCGTAGCTGTTCAGCCCGCTGGCGACATTGCCGCTGCCGTCCACGCTGACATTCTTGAACGAGATGTACCAGTAGTAGCTGTTGTCGCCCTCGTACACTTCGTCGTTGAAGTTCTGGTAGCGGTTGTGTACATTGATCTTATACACAAGGGTCACAATGTCGTTATCGACCCAAAAACTATCCTCCTTCGGGGTCAGGATGTAGTCACCCACGTAGTCCATACCGATCAAGCTCTCGCTGTCAGTGTCCCAGTGGTTGGCTGCATAGGCTTTGAAGGTGTCTTCGGCCTGGGCTTTCAGGCTGTCCAGCACCGTATCCGTCAGCAGCGCGGGCGTGGTAACGTACTCATTCAGGCCGCTGACCGTAAAGGTTTTCTCGGTTTCGGCCGGGATGGCGCCATACTTCTCGATACAGTCGCTGAAATCCTCCCGGTTGCTGCTGGCCGTCAGGGTCACGGTATCGCCGTTGCGCAGGCCGTCCGTGGTATCCAGCGTGTAGTGCAGGCTGCCGCCCGCTTCGGCGGTGGGCAGGCTGTTCACGGTGGCCGTGCCCTGGGGCGCGGTACCGTTGAACTCCACCGTCACACCATCGAACGCATCAAAGGTGTTGACCTTTTCCAGCCCGGAGACCGTGTAGGTGATGTCGCTGTACTTCACCTTGACACCGAAAAGCGTTTCCGCTTCGTCCTCGCTCTCGTTCCAGCTGTAGGTGATGACATCTCCGTTTCGCAAGCCGCTGGTCTTGTCGGCGCTGCCCGTGGCACAGTAGTCCACAAACAGTTCCGTCTCGGAGCCGCTGTAGAGGTCGGCGGCCAGGCTGCTCAGGCCGTAGGTAGACTCCTTGTGGTCGTTCATCGCCTTTTTGAAGCTGTCCGCGATCCGCTTGCCATAGTCTGCTTCCAGCTTGTCCGTGTCGAACGAAACGTCCAGCTTGCCCAGGGTGTCGTACCCCTGTGCCGTGATCGTCACGTAGCGCTGCAGGTCGATGGACGGCATGCGGTTGGCAAGCCCTACGCCGACGACCGCCAGCAAAGCCACGGCCGCCACCGGCAGGGCCAGCTTGCGGGGGTCCTTCTTTGCTGCCTTTGCTTCGGGGGCTGCATCGCCGCCCACACGGCTGCCGCAGTAGGGGCAGAAAGCCTGGCCGTTGTCGATCTCTTTACCACAATGTACACAAATCATTTTATATTTCCTCCTTGTTTTGTACCGGCTGTTTTGCTCGGCTTGTTTTGTTTTCCTTACACCCTTTCTATAGGGTCCGGTTTGGGCCATGTTAAAGCCGATTTAAAAAAATTCTGCCGCACAAAAAAATAAAAAGGGGCCGTGACCGGCCCCTTTTTATTCGTCCATCACCTCCGCACGTCGTCCTTTCCGGCTGTAGTCTGTCTTTTTGCGCATGATGCGTGGGCAGAGCTTTACGCCCTGCCACAGCACACGGTTGGCACGCACGGCAGCACGCTGCGCTTTTTTAGAGCGCTTCTCTACCGGTACGCAGGTCTGCATCGGTCATTCCTCCTCTCTGGTTTCCTTCTCTGCATCTTTCCAAGCGCGGAACAGTTCCTCCGCCTCCCGGGTAATATCGTTTCGTACAAGGTCGGCCAGCCTGCGGAACTGCACGCTGGCCGAGGGCAGCGTCCCGCTATCCAGCTGCCGCTGCGCACGGACGATGACGCTGGCTATGTAGCCGTCCAGCGTCATATCCTGGCGCAGGTCGTAGTCCCGCGCGGTGCGTTTTAGGGGGAAAAGCTCCTCCATCAGCGCCTTGCGCTCAGCCGGGGAAAATGGGGTTATGTTCATCATTGTTCTTCTTCTCCTTCCTTTTCCTGCTTTATACGGTTCAGCAGATGTTCCGCTTCCGCCGTGATGTCGTTTGCGGCAAGGTCGGCATACCGTTCCTGTGTCTCGCCAAACACTTTCTCGCCTTCTTCCTCGATTAGGCGGAACAGTTCTTCAAAGTGGCACTGCTCCATGTGCCCGCCGTGCCAGAAGGGGCCGCGCTTCGCATACAGCGCGCCCGCCCCTACGTTCCGCATATTGAAGATGAATGTATCCAAGGTCATGTCCTGGTAGTAGTCATAATCAATACCACCATCCTCAGTATGACGGCAGTGACGTTCCATCAGCTGTTCCCGCTCGGCAGCAGGATAGGCATGGGGCTTTGCATCCGGCAAAACCGCCAGGTAACTGTCCATCAGGTCGACGACATAGTCCGGGAAGGTCTTTTCCCCGGGAAGCTCTGTCCCATCTTCCAGGCGGAGCTCTTTGGTGCCCTTCGCCGCACGGCGGACAAGTTCACACACGACGCGCCGCCAGCCGTTCTCGCTGGTCTGTATGGAAAAGAAACGCGCGAAGTTAAGCTCATACAGGTTGATTTCTGCTGCGTCAGCGTCGCGGTAAATGGATTTGTTTGGCATCATAGGGATTATCCTCCTTGTTTTCTGTTTGTCCTTACATGGATACAATAGGGGTTGCGCGAAGGGAAGTTAAAGAAATTTGAAAAATTCTTAAAAGATATTATAGCATTACGACATAATATCCCGCAATTCCCGCTTGTATTTATAATAGGTATTGCGGGCAATGCCGATGAGTTTGATGCAGTCGGCGTCGGCCAGGGTTCCATTAAAATCCCGGCTGTGCTTCAAAATCAGCGCCTTAGCGGCGGCAGCTTTTTTTATGTTCAGCTTGCGGCCAGGGATCTGCCCGATTTGTTTGCCGTTCAGCCGGGCGGTCATCAGACCCTCGCGGGTGCGCTGGTGCAGGTCGTCCACCTCTTTTTGCGCTTGGGCAAAGGCAAGGCGGATCTGCTCGGCGGCCAGGTCGGCGGTGTAGCGGTTCAGCGCATCCATCACCCCGGCCACAAAACGATCCGTTGCGGCGCTGCCGGTCTCCGGTGCCGTACCGATCTGCCGCTGCAAAGCCTGCTTGTAGGTATCTGTGTTGATGTGCGGCTCCTTCAAAAAGCACAGATTCACGCCGCGCTTGTACAGCGTTTCGTACAGGGCACAGCCCTCGTCGGCGCTGCGGCTCATGCGGGAGACGCTGTCAAACACGATGGTATCCCCTTCCTGCACAATGCGCAGCAGCTTGTCCAGTTCCCTGCGGCCCTGGCAGGCTGTGCCGGTGTAGACCTCCCGCACGATATGGGCCGCTGGGTAGGCAGCGGCAATGTTGCGGACCTGGCGCTCGATATTTTGCTGCGGCGTGGAAATGCGGCAGTATCCATAGACAAACATTCGTATCACCTCTGACGTTCGTTTGATTTGATACTTCTATTATAGGGACACACCGCCCCGCCGTCAACAAGATTTGCTACTTTTTGCAACCACCTCACTTTTGGTACTATTTTCACGGGCGTCAGCCGTTGTTCTGCAGCAGCTCCTGGTATGCTTCGGAACTCTCCAACTCATCCAGGATGGGGCAGTGGTAGACATCGTGACCGAAGTCACCGCAGAACACACAGTCACCGGTGAACGGGGTGTTTCCGGGCAGACTTGGGTCTGTGTCCTCCGGGCAGGTGTCATACCCGAAGATCACACACCGGGGTCCCTTGATGTACCGGCTGCCGTCCGGGCGCTGGACAACACCGCCCTCCGGGATGTCGGCATCTCCCTGATAGTAGATGCGGCGGCCTGCCCAGTCGACCTCATAACCGGGGTCGGCGGGCTGGGCGGCTTCGGCGGCGGGCTGTTCAGCCGCCTGCGCAGCGGCTTGATCCGCAGCCTGGGCCGCGGCCTGCTGCTGGGCGATCACGGCGGCTGCCTGCTGCTCCGCCGTTTTCTTTACGGCGCAGGTATCGGCCGTATGCCCCGTGCCGCCGCAATAGCTGCACTTGACGACCTCCTGCACAACGAGGTTGTAGGTGGTGGACACGCCGCCCGCCGTGCTGGCCGCCGTGATTGTGGTCTGCCCGGGTGCATGGGTCGTAATGACGCCGCTGTCGTCTATGGTGGCGACGCTCTCATCGGCGGAGGTCCATGTGATTGTCTTATCGGCAGCGTCCTCCGGCAGGACCGTCGCGTGCAGCGTCCAGGTCATGCCGTTGTTCAGGATGCCGCCTTCCTGCTCCAGCGTCACGCTGGTGGGCACGACCACGTCGGGCGTAGGAGCCGGGGTGGCCGTGGCTTCCGGTGCAGCGGTCTCGAGGGTGGCTTCCTCGCTGCGGGAGGTCTCGGCAGGTTGGGGCACCTCCTTCACGGCTGTGCTGCCGCACCCCGCCAGGCTGAACACAGCCACCAGCGCAGCCGCCGCAGTGAGGATACGAGTTTTATTTACAGTGATCTTTTTCATGTTTTCTTCTCCTTTGTGTTTGGGTTTGTTTCCTTACACAAAGGCTATAGGGTATGTGGCGGGGAAAGTTAAAGACCGACAAAAACTTTTGGACAAATAAAAAAGAAAAACCGCTCGCGGTTAGGCAAGCGGTTGGTTCTTGTTAATATTTTTTGTATTGCTCAATCAACATGTGCAACGCGACAACAGTATCTGCGTAGTTTTCGACGCCTCGTTCCTGTACGTCCTTTAGAAATTGACTATAATCAAAGGAGTATGCGAACGGACACATCTGGGATAGCAGGAATTGGAAGCTCCCACATAAATAATGTAGCGTTTCTCCGTCCATATCCTCCACTTTCATGGTTTCATCATCCATGAAAACCTTAATTGTATGCTGAAGCATCTCATTGATTTTATTGGTGTCGATGGTTTTGGGCTTTACGTTTTTGTATGGCTCAAGGCGACGCAAAACAACATCCTTTAATGCTATGCGCAGAGAAACTTCTTCCGGACGCTGGTTTACTTCTCCATCACACATATCAACGCTCAAACTGCGGATCGTGGCTTCACACACACATCGCTTCCAAAAATCATCTCCTGTATCATACGAGAAGAGTTCATCAAAAATTTCGCAAAAACTTTTGAGCGAATACATTCGGTATTCGACATCGTATTTGTCCATTTATTTTTCTCCTTTCATAAATAAATATAAAAATCGCTCGCGGTCACGCAAGTGGTTGATTGTTGAGGGCTGATAACGGCGCTTAGTATTTCTGGTATTGCTCGATCAGAGTGTACAGTGCAACGATTCTATCTGCATATCCATTGATACCCTGCTTTTTGACGAATTCCCTGAACTTATTGTAGTCCACGGCGTATGCAGTCGAGCAGGATTTGAACAGTAAAAAACGGAAACTACCGCATAGATAGTGTAGGCTTTCGCGGCTCATATTTTCAACGCGTTCGCCGTCCATAAAGTTTTTCAATGTGATGTTGAGCATTTCATTAACTTTGCTTGCGTTAATTACGTTTGGCTTTACGCCTTTATAAGGTTTGAGACGGTAAGTGATGACATCTATCTGTGCTTGGCAAAGAGAAATTTCTTCAGGACGCTGTTGCGTTTCTTCGTCATACATGTCCTGTTCCAAATAAAGAATGGACGCTTCGCAAACGCATCGTTTCCAGTAGTCATCTCCTGTATCATACGAAAGAAGCTCATCAAAAATATCGCAAGTATCCTTGATGGCTCTCATTCGGTATTCGACATCGTATTTGTCCATTTGATTTCCCTTTCTAAATAAGTAAGCAGCCAAATGATAAAAATACACCTGACCGCTCAACTTGTTATTTTACAACTTGTTATTTTAAATTGTTTTATGCTATTATCTTTTTTTACAGACTGCCGAAAAACTCCTGCAGGGGCGAGCATTGCTCGCCCCTGCCCGTATGCCTTGTAAGAAAGCCATCCCGGAAAGCACGTTGCTGCGCCAAGCTGGCGGGCGACCAATGGTCGCCCCTACATTCTCTATATAGCAAAGTCAATGTTTTTTGACATGCTGTTTTTATTATATCTGCTTTGCAGCAAAACACAAGGTTCTTTGCGTCCAAGCACTTACAGGTTTTTTCCGGATTTTATCTTCTTTTTCATAATTTTTTTGGTTTTCCTTTTAACTTTGCCGTACCCACACCCTATAGTCATGGTGTAAGGAGGCAGCAAACCGATCGGATGTTTCCCTGCAAAG
>ERZ857965.1339-NODE-1339-length-25566-cov-6.238799_pt1 | contig 25566 bp, 20 predicted proteins | sample MGYA00519758_ERZ857965 | MGnify/ENA primary metagenome ERZ857965 (study PRJEB31778, sample SAMEA3449381) | human gut metagenome | biome: human gut; feature: human-associated habitat; material: faeces | place: United Kingdom | collected 2010/2012 ... | reverse complement strand
GAAAGCATTCCGCCTGGTACCTGATACAGAAGAGTCTTGATGTTAACACCAAGGTTCTTTGGATTTAAGAGTCCGCTGTCAAGAGCTTCGTCACGGATTGGACGGAAATAGTCAGCGATCTCTGCCAGAAGTTTCTGGTCTAATCCTGTATCATAAGGTGTTCCCTTGAATGTCTCAACCATAACTTCTGTTGCAGGCTGAGATGTTCCAAGTGCGAATGGTGAGATTGCGGTATCAATGACATCTACACCGGCCTCTACTGCTTTCATGTAAGTCATAGAAGCAACACCTGATGTGTAGTGTGTATGAAGCTGGATTGGAAGATCTACAGCTTCTTTCATTGCTCCGATCAGCTCTGTTGCCTTATACGGTGTCAGAAGACCAGCCATATCTTTGATACAGATAGAGTTTGCACCCATCTCTTCAATCTTCTTGGCAATGTCTACCCAGTAATCTAGTGTATAAGCATCACCTAAAGTGTAAGATAATGCGATCTGAGCTTCTACTTTTTCTTTGTTTGCAGCCTTAACTGCTGTCTTCAGGTTACGAAGATCATTTAAGCAGTCAAAGATACGGATGATGTCGATTCCGTTGGCAGCAGATTTCTGTACGAAATATTCTACCACATCATCTGCGTATGGACGATATCCTAAGATATTCTGTCCACGGAATAACATCTGAAGTTTTGTATTTTTGAATCCATCACGGAATTTACGAAGTCTTTCCCATGGATCTTCTTTTAAGAAACGAAGAGATGCATCGAATGTAGCTCCACCCCAGCACTCTACGGAATGATACCCAACCTTGTCCATTTTATCAACGATCGGGAGCATCTGCTCTGTTGTCATACGGGTTGCGATCAGAGACTGATGCGCATCACGCAGGATCGTTTCTGTAATCTCTACAGGTTTTTTTACTATATCTGCCATTTTCTTTCCTCCTAATTATATATCGCTTAAATTCCTACGCCAAAGATTGCCATAAATGTTCCGGCAGCTACGGCTGTACCGATAACACCCGCAACGTTTGGTCCCATAGCATGCATCAGAAGGAAGTTTGTCGGGTCTGCCTCAGCTCCGACCTTCTGTGATACTCTGGCTGCCATTGGAACTGCAGATACACCGGCAGAACCAATCAGTGGATTAACCTTACCATGTGTTGCAACACACATCAGTTTACCGAACAGTACACCTGCGGCTGTACCAAATGCGAATGCGATCAGACCGAGAATTACGATCTTAATTGTATCCATATTAAGGAATGCCTCAGCACTTGTTGTTGCTCCTACGGATGTTCCAAGCAGGATAACTACGATGTACATCATTGCATTGGAAGCTGTCTCTGTTAACTGTCTTACAACTCCAGACTCACGGAACAGGTTACCAAGCATTAACATACCAACCAGTGGTGCTGTTGTAGGAAGAATTACACACACAACGATCGTAACGATGATTGGGAATAAGATCTTCTCAAGCCTGGAAACAGGTCTTAACTGTTCCATCTTAATCTTACGTTCTTTTTCTGTTGTCAGAAGCTTCATGATTGGTGGCTGGATAATCGGTACCAGTGACATATAAGAATATGCTGCTACTGCGATTGGTCCAAGTAAAGCTGTCTGCTGTAACTTACCTGCAAGGAAGATAGAGGTAGGTCCATCAGCTCCACCAATGATTGAGATCGCTGCTGCCGCTTTGTCAGAGAATCCCATAGCCATCGCTCCAAGGTATGCTGCAAAGATACCGAACTGAGCAGAGGCACCAAGAAGGAAGCTCTTAGGGTTAGCGATCAGTGGTCCGAAGTCTGTCATCGCTCCTACACCCATGAAGATCAGGGAAGGGAGGATTGACCACTCATCCAGTTTATAGAAGTAGTAAAGCAGTCCGCCTGTTCCATTTGCCGCATCTTCTGCATGAAGCATGATGTCCGGATAAATGTTAACCAGTAACATACCAAATGCGATTGGAACAAGAAGCAGAGGCTCGAATCCGTGTCTGATTGCAAGATAAAGGAAAACACATGCAACCGCGATCATGACTACATTGCCCCATGTAAGACTGAAAAACGCCGTCTGATGCACGAGGTTTCCTAATGTTGTCGTTATATATTCCATTTTTTAACCTCCAGTCGTGTTAGATAAACACCATATAAATGATGTTAGTTCAATGTAGCAAGAACAGCGCCTGAATCAATTGCATCGCCTACTGCTACATCAATGCTTGCAACGGTTCCGTCTTCCGGTGCTACAACTGGGATTTCCATCTTCATAGCCTCGATGATGACAACTGCATCACCCTTCTTTACAGCCTGACCTACATTTGCTTCGATCTTGAATACCTTTCCTGCTGCTCCGGCTTTTACTTCGATGGATCCGGCTCCGCCTGCAGGTGCTGCCTTTGGTGCTGGTGTTGCCGCAGGCGCTGCCTTCGGTGCTGCTGCAGGTCTTGCTACTGGTGCTGCACCTGCTCCGTTTTCTTCTACTGTTACATCATATACATTGCCATTCACTGTGATTGTATAATTTTTCATTGAATTCATCCTCCTAATTAATTATGCGTGCCACTTATTTGATGGACGACGCTTGATGCTTCTTACTACGAAGCCGTCTGTGCTTCCACCGGCTTCTGCTTCATAAGCAGCGATCGCTGCGGAAATAACTGCTGCCAGTTCATCATCATTCGATGCTTCTTCTACTACAGGTGCTGCAACTGCTGCCGGAGCCGGAGCTGCTTCCTGTGTGCTTTCTGCTTTTCCTTTGTTCTTGAATTTTTCTTCAAGTGCAGGAATGTATTTGAACAGGGAGATCAGAATTGAGATAAAGATCAGGATTACGAATACGGTACCCATTCCAAGGATTGTATTCAGTCCTGCTTTTTCCATGATCTCACCGATGCTGTAATGTGCATCGATCGTTGTACTGTCCAGATAAAGGTCCTCATCAAAAACAAATGTAATGTCTGCATCACGGTCTTTGAATTTTGCACTGGTCGTTACTTTCAGTTCATCAGAGGATGGTTCGAATTTGTAATCACCGTGGCTTACATATTCCCCACACTCTTTTGTTCCCTGCTGCCATGCATCCAGAGCTGCAAGGAAACTATCTTTTGTAAATGGAACACCCGCCTGGTTCAGCTGGGACTCGATCTGAAAATCTGTCATCTTGTTCCACTGTTCGATAGTATCTGCATCTGCACTGTTGCAATACTCGATCAGAAAATCTGTTGCCTGTGTGATCGTTGATTTATCATACTGAAGATTTTCTTTCTTACTTCCGCAAGCGGTAAAGCAGAGCATTGCGACAAGCACACAAAGTAATACGCTTAATTTTTTCTTCACTTTGCCTCACCTCTCTAAACCGTACCGTGTTTCTTTACCGGACGATCCTCTCTTTTTGTGAATAACATCTCGAATGCGCCGATCACATATTTTCTTGTATCTGCTGCTTCGATGATTGTATCCACATATCCTCTTTTCGCTGCTGATAATGGGCTTGACTGCAGATTCTTATATTCTGCTGCTTTTTCTCTGATTGTTGCTGCATCAGCGTCTGCATACATGATCTTGGCTGCCTGGTTTGCGTCCATCATTCCAATCTCTGCTTCCGGCCATGCATATACCATATCTGCTCCGACTGCTTTGCTGTTCATTGTCACATACGCACTTCCGAATGCTTTACCGATTACAACATTTACCTTCGGTACTGTTGCATCTGCAAATGCATAAGTAAGTTTTGCTGCTGATTTTGCAATACGTTTCTCATCGTATTCGCTTGCTGTAAATCCGCTTACATTTGTAAGTGTCAGTACAGGGATGTTGAATGCATCACAGAACTGTACGAATTCTGCAGCCTTTTCAGCTCCGTCAGCAGAAAGTGAGCCGTCAAATTCAGCCTCCACTTCAGCTTCTTCGTTATATACTTTTGAACGGTTTGCAACTGCACCTACAGTCATACCATTCAGTTTGATGAATCCTGCCACCATATCTTTTGCATATGCTTTCTTCACTTCGCAGAAGATGTTGTCATCAGAGATCATTGTAAGAGCGATCGCTGTGTCTTCTTTTGCATTAGCAAGGTCTGCACATACACGGTTCAGATCATCGTTACATTCTTCATAAGAAGAATCCTCTTCGTTGTTGCTCGGTAACATGCATACGAGAGAACGGATATCTGCAAGAATCTCTTCTTCAGATCCGATTCCGTCTACAAGACCGGTTGTCTCACTCTGGAATTTTGCGGAAGATGTATCACATTTAGAAATGTCATTTCCCGGAATTGCATTTGGAGTATTGGTAAATAATTTACCATTCTTTGTCTCCATGAATGTGAAATCTGTCAGAGCAGGTACGATAGAAAGTCCACCTCCACATGTTCCGAAGATTGCTGTGATCTGAGGGATCACTCCGGAAGCCATTGACTGTTTCTGATAAAGTTTTCCAAATGCCTCTAAAGCATCTGTAGCTTCCTGCAGTCTGAATCCGGCGCAGTCAACCAATCCGATGACCGGTGCTCCCATCTTCATTGCCATATCGTAGATATTAGAAATCTTCTTTGCATGCATCTCACCGATCGCACCATTTAAAACAGTAGCGTCCTGGCTGTATACGTATACCAGATTTCCATCGATCACTCCATATCCGGTGATAACACCGTCTGCTGGAGTTTCTTTTTCCTGCATGTTAAAATCAGTTGTTCTTGCTGTTACAGCTCCACCGATCTCAACAAAACTGCCTGCATCAAGTAAACTGTTGATTCTCTTACCTGCTGCATTGTCTGCTGCCATGTTGCCCATAGTCTAGCCCTCCATTTTCATTATTTTAAATTGGGTTTTTCCTGATTCTTGTATCAAAAGTAAAACCAAATTTTTTCCGATTATATTATACTGTTTTTGACACTTTAGTGCAATACCTTTATATTGTTTTTTGTTAAATACTTGACGAGTCGTATAAATCCTGTATATAAAAAAGCCATGTGTCCCCGTACTTCTTCCGTACGCACATAGCCTTTTCATCTGCAGCATTCTGTTCTAAAACTTCTTCACTTTTTTTCTCTTCATATTCCTGCATCTTTCCAGAAGAAATTCTGCCAGTTCGTCCGTATTGTTTCCTTCCAATGCAGTCTTTGGAAATCCGATCATCACTCTTGCCGATCCGACCGTCTCGGGATCTGCCTTCACAACTACACCGAATGCCTCTTTCGTCTCCAGGATCTTGGTAACATCTTTGTACGAAAATGATCTTGTCTTTTTCGCAGTTACACTGTCAAAGTGATCATCAAAAAAGTGGATTTCGGAACTCACCGGTCCACCGTTCAATCTGCATCGTCTGTCAAACTGATCTTCTGCATCCCCGACCGCCGTTGTCGATAACACCTTTCTCCAGATTGTTCTGTTCAGTATCACTGCCGCAACAAATGCCAGTGCCCAGACTACAATATACTTAATGACAAAAAAAGTCATTCCTCCCGGCGTACCGCCTCCCGGGTTTCCATATTTGCACATAAAATAGAACACAAGCGGTCCCATCACCGTCACTATAAACTTAATCGTAATATCACTGCTGTCCACACGGAAAAGTTCACAGATCTGTTTCAGCGTGTTCTTTGACTCCTTATAAGCCACACGGTAATAATTTGCCATATCATTTTCCCCTTTACAAAATCTGTGTCTTATTATATCCTTATATAGTTGATTATTCAAGAATATCCTTTATATTATTTGTAAATAATCTATAAACTCTTTTATGTATTCTATCTATGTAGTTTCTCTATAAGCGATCCTGTTTATTTTTTGATTTCTATTATCATTTAGTGATTTTTGCTTACATTTTCCGGCTATATATGGTCGTTTTATTACATTTCAACATACATATTCCTAACAAAGCATAAAAAACCTTAACTTTTTCTTAAACAATTAGTTGTACTTTAATCTAGTTTGTGATAAGATTAACTGCGTTGAGAGTTTTAATCATAAGGGGGGTTCCTCGTATTATTAAAACCAAAGAAAAATTTCATATTGGAGGGTGAATCTCATGGAGAACACTAAGAAAAAATTTCCATTTGGTTTCTATGTGTGCTGTCTGACTTTCTCTTTTGAAAGACTTGCATACTACGCTGCTAAATGGGGGCTTACGATTTTCATCGCAGCCAAAGTAGCAAACGGTGGTCTTGGACTTGATCAATCCGTAGGTGCTGCAATGAGTTCTAACCTTGTAGCGTTCACTTATATCACACCTATCATCGGTGGATATATCGCTGACCGCTGGATTAGTCCTCGTATCCTCGTACCAATTGGAGAGATCATGATGGGTCTTGGATATCTGTGTGCCTGGAAAGCAAACGGAGTCGGAATGTTATGGGCAATGATCATTCTCGTTTCTATCGGAACTGGTTTCTTCAAAGGAAACGTATCTGGTATCAACGGACGTCTCTTCCCATTAGCTGATCAGGACGAACTCGACACTGTATTCAACTTACAGTACATGTTCGTTAACATCGGTTCTTTCTGCGGAACTACTTTCCTTTCACTTGTTGGAAAGAGCGCTGGATACCGTGCAATGTTCCTTGTCTGCGGAATCTTCCTGTTCATCGACTGCGTATGGTGGTTCGTTGGAATGAAGTCCTTCGGCGAAGCCGGAAAGAAACCATTCCTTGTTGACAACCGTACAGAAAATGTTGACAAAGCCGACAAAGAGAAAGACAATGCACCTCTTACCAAACTTGAGAAAAACCGTGTGATTGCTATCTGCATCGTAACACTCTTCTCTGGTATTTTCTGGCTGATCTGGTACATGGCTTACATGCCTGTTTACTATGAATTCGGTCCAGTATCAGAAGCAGGACGTGGATGGGCTAACTGGAACATTGGTTCCTTCGAGATGCCTACTGCATGGTTCGACTCAATGAACGGACTTCTTTGTATCATCCTTTGTCCTGTATTCGCAGGAATCTGGGCTAAGATGAGACAGCGTCCACAGGGTGACTGGGGAATGTTCACAAAGACTGCTCTCGGAATCATCGTTCTTGGTCTTTGTACAGCTTCCATGGTACTTGCAGCAGTTCTTTGCGGACAGAGTGCAGATAAACCAGTTGGTATCTGGGTAATCGTCCTGGCTTCTGTATGTATGTCAGTCGGAGAAGTTATCTTCTCACCACTTGGAAACTCATTCATCAGCAAATATGCTCCAAAGAAACTTCTTGGAACTATGCTTGGTGTATGGCCACTGGTCATCTTCTTCTCTGGTAAAGCTTATGGACCACTTTATAACTGGCTCGAAAACTTCAACTTCGTTAAAGCATATGGTGTTGTTACAATCATCATCGTTGCCTGCGGAGTTATCATGTTAGCATTTACTAAGAAGTTCGACAAGATGGTTGAAGGTAAATAATTCGTGAATTAAATACCGTACATAAAAATAAGACTTGCATAAGCAAGTCTTATTTTTATGGGGACGGGTTTTCCGGCTTTTTTGTTGTCCCCTCCGGCTCAATCTATCATATTCTTTTATTTTTTACGATACTTTTTATTCCCTGTACTGTAACTTCTTTTAATCTGATTATTATTTTTCTTCGTCTTCTTCGTGCTTTCTTTCTTATTTGCCTTCACACTGAATGAATCTCCGGATCCACGTGGTGTAATATTCTTCTTTGTTCCGATTTCTTTCTGGTCTTCGAACGCAGGCTTCAGAAGTAATTCCGCACCAATTACAAAGCAGGCAACTTCTACTGCCAGCTGGATCATCTCCCCGTTCTTTCCGAGTCCTTCAAAGAAAGGATCCAGAACTCTTGCCCCAGAAAGGATCACCAGTGTCAGTCCGGCATAAGTAAACAACGAATAGAACATCATCGTCTTCCCCCTGCCTTCATTCTGCTGCATGAAGTAGTATCCTGCGATAAAAATCACACCGCCAAGGATCATCAATATGTACTTTAACATTTCTATCTCTTCCTCCCAATCATGTTTTCTGTAAAGTCTATTATTTATTATACATGAAATCCATCTCGATTCCTATCTTTTTATATGTATATTTTTATTTTTCCGTTTACGCACTTTTAAAAGGGATCCACCTTCCGGCACATCCCTCACAACTTTTCATTACTTATTCTATTTCTGATTTCTAAACTGCATCGGAGTCATATCATAAGCTTTCTTGAACAGTCTGTTGAAATGCTCCACATTCTGATATCCGACTGACATTGCAATGTTCTCGACTGTCATATTACTGCTTTTGAGCAGGGCTTTCGCTTTCTTCATACGAATCTTCTTCACCAGATCGCCAAATGTCATTCCTGATTTTTCTTTAATATATTTTGACAGATAAGGCTTTGACAGGAAGAATTTCTCAGCCAGATCATCCAATGTGATATCAATATAATTAGCCTGCACATAGTTCATGATCTCGATCATTCTTGCATCCGTACATGCATCAGCATTTCCAAGTTCTTCGATCTTATTGACTGCAACAATCAAAGCTTCAATAGATGCTCTGATAATATCAGGGTCGATTCCTACACCCCAGAATGTCTTTCCATTACAGATAATTCCCACATAAGCCACAGCCTTAGAAGAAGATCCCTTTGTAAGCGAATGCTCCTCATAGAAGGATAATTCATAGCTGATGTTAAAATACTGCTTGATCGCATTGCTTACTGCGTCCAGACGTCCATTTCCGTTCGAAGTGATCACTTTACTCTCTCCTGCATGATTGATCGTCACTTCTGCGGTAATTCCGTCTACCTGTTTAAAATGGCACTCATCAATATGGAAGATGGATTTGGTATTAATATAGTGATCAGAGAAGATCTGGTATACCCAGTCTGGTGTCAGCTCTTTGTGTGCTTTATCCGATACATCTTTTATCATATATCCTACTTCTTCACGCATTGCCTTTGGAAGATTGATTCCGTGGCTGTGCATTAAGATGTAGTTTACGCCGCCCTTACCAGACTGACTGTTGATACGGATAACGTCCGAATCATACTCTCTTCCGACATCTTTTGGATCGATCGGCAGATACGGAACTGTCCATTTATCACATTTCTTCTCATCTCTCCATGCCATACCCTTGGCAATCGCATCCTGATGTGATCCGGAAAATGCAGTAAATACCAGGTCTCCGGAATATGGCTGACGGTCATATACCTGCATTCTGGTCAGACGCTCATATGTCTCGCGGATCTTTCTCATATTAGAGAAATCCAGTCCCGGATCTACACCCTGGGAATACATATTCATTCCAAGTGTGATGATATCAACGTTACCGGTACGTTCTCCGTTTCCAAACAATGTACCCTCGATACGATCAGCTCCTGCAAGAATACCCAGTTCTGCAGTTGCCACTCCGCATCCTCTGTCATTATGTGGATGAAGTGAAAGTACCACATTCTCTCTGTGTTTCAAATGCTTATGTACATACTCTAACTGGCATGCAAATGTATGAGGCATTGCATTTTCTACAGTTGTAGGAATATTGATGATTGCTTTATTATCAGCTGTCGGCTGCCATACATCCAGAACAGCGTTACAAACTTCTACGGCATAGTCCACTTCTGTTCCGTGGAAACTTTCCGGACTGTATTCAAATGTGAAGTTACCATCTGTCTCATTAGCCAGCTTCAGAAGTAATTTTGCCCCGTCGATCGCAAGTTGTTTTACCTGTTCTTTATCTTTTCTGAACACCTGCTCTCTCTGTGCAACAGAGGTAGAATTGTATAAATGGATCACTGCGTGAGGTGCTCCTTTTACAGCTTCAAATGTTCTCTTGATGATATGTTCTCTTGCCTGTGTCAGGACCTGAACGGTTACATCATCCGGAATCATATCTTTCTCAATCAAAGTTCTCATGAACTGATACTCTGTCTCGGAAGCAGCCGGGAATCCAACCTCAATCTCCTTAAATCCGATATCAACCAGCATCTGGAAGAACTCCAGCTTTTCATCCAGACTCATTGGTTCGATCAATGCCTGGTTACCATCTCTTAAATCTACACTGCACCATTTCGGCGGCTGTTCTACCGAATCTTTTTTTGCCCAGTCATATGTGACCTCAGGCGGCATGAAATAACTTTTCTCATATTTCTGATAATTCTTCATAATTAAAAGTCTCTCCTTTTACCCAATATTTCAAATCTTATCATCTTGCAATAATAATCATCAATTTTGTTGTTCATTTTTAATACTTTTATATCCTAACATATCCCTACGCAAAAGGGAAGTGATAAATTTAATCACTTCCCTTGATGTTTTTTAATATGTTCGGTTTTTCAGATTATTTCGGTTAATTCTGTTCCAGAGAACGTTTCTTGGTGATTGTAACCTTCTCATCATAGCAGGCAAATATCTCATCCACCCTGTCTTTCTTAAGTTTTGGTGTAAGTACACTCACTACCGGCACTACGATCAGTCCTGCTACCATCGCAATTGCTCCTGCATTAATCGGAGATGCAATAAAGTGGAAGAAGAGGTTCAAAACCGTAATTCCGACACCTGCCGCAAAACTTGCCCAGACCGCAGCTCTTGTCACACCTTTCCAGTACAATCCATACATGAACGGTGCAAGGAATGCTCCGGCCAGTGCACCCCAGGAAATTCCCATAAGCTGTGCAATGAATGTAGGTGGATCCATTGCAATCACTACTGATAATACAATGAAGAATACTACCATCACCTGCATGGTTCGTACCTGTTTCTTCTCACTCATATCTTTCATCACATTGTCTTTTAAGAAATCCAAAGTCAATGTCGAGCTGGATGTCAGTACCAGCGAAGCCAGGGTTGACATGGAAGCCGATAATACCAGCACTACTACGATACCGATCAGGATATCCGGAAGTGTTGATAACATATGTGGAATGATTCCGTCGAAGATCATATTGCCCGCCTCATCATGTAATTCCGGTGCATCAAACAATCTTCCAAATCCTCCGAGGAAGTAACATCCTCCGGAGATCACGATCGCAAACAACGTAGAGATCACAGTTCCTGTATTAATTGATTTTTCATCTTTAATCGCATAGAACTTACCAACCATCTGTGGAAGTCCCCATGTTCCAAGAGAAGTTAAGATAACAACCCCCAGAAGATTTAACGGATCCGGCCCAAAGAATGAAGTAAACGCGCCCGGCTGTCCCATTGTCACCGGCACATCACTTGGAATCTCTGCCATTGTCTTAATTGCCTGAATAAATCCGCCCTGACCATTTAATACCGCCAGGATAACTGCCACGATACCACCCAGCATGATAATCCCCTGAATGAAGTCATTGATCGCCGTAGCCATGTATCCGCCAAGAATAACATAAATTCCCGTAAACACTGCCATTCCGATCACACAATATTTATAAGGAATATTAAATGCCATTCCGAATAACCTTGACAATCCGTTATATACAGAAGCCGTATACGGAACCAGGAATATAAATACGATTGCAGAAGCTGTAATCTTAAGCGCCTTACTTTCGTATCTCTCACCAAAGAAATCCGGCATCGTCTTAGAATTCAAATGCTGTGTCATAACCTTGGTACGTCTTCCGAGTACAACCCATGCCAGCAAACTTCCGATAATCGCATTCCCAAGACCGATCCATGTAGATGCGAGACCATATTTCCATCCAAACTGTCCTGCATATCCTACGAATACAACTGCGGAGAAATATGACGTTCCATACGCAAATGCCGTAAGCCAGGGGCCTACCGATCTTCCTCCCAATACATAGCCGTCTACACTTGTCGCATGCTTTCTTGCATAGATGCCGACCGATACCATAATCGCAAAAAATATCACCAGCATCAATAATTTCATCGCCATAACTTTTCTCCTCTACTTTCCTCATTTCTTTTTACTTGTTTTCGCTAATTCACTTTAAAGTGTTGCGCTTTAAAGCATTAAAGTTTACGGTGTAAGAATAACACAGATGATACGGTATGTCAATCTTATTTTGCAGAAATATAAAAGGCAAAAAAACAGCTGCGATTCCTTTTTTTGCGGAATGCGCAGCTGCTCTTTAGCTTCTATTTCATCTTCTCCACTCTGTCCTGAATGGTCTTGTTAAAGTTCTCTACCTTTCTTTCATATGTAGAATTCATAAATTCAGACTTCAGCATGAAATCTGCTGTTGCAAGATTGTTAGCTGTAGGAATATCGTAAAGTACGGCAATACGGGATAATGCTCTTACATCCGGATCGTGCGGCTGTGCCTCTAACGGATCCCACAGGAAGATCATAAAGTCGATCTGTCCTTCTACGATCTTCGCTCCGACCTGCTGATCTCCTCCGAGCGGGCCGCTGTTATATCCCTTTACCGGAAGCCCGGTCTTCTCTGCGATCAGACGTGCGGTTGTACCTGTACCGCATAAGAAATGACCTTTTAAGATTTCCTTATTCTTGTCGCACCATTCAATCAGTTCTTTTTTCTTACCATCATGGGCAACGAGTGCGATATGCTTTGCTTTTCCAATTTCAAATGTTACAAAATTATCGTTTAACATCTGTTGAATTCTCCTTCCGTTTTAACTCTCTTCGTTATCTTTATATATCAAACTTATATTTATAATAAAATGTATTTTATTATCTGTCAACTTTAAACTGGAAATTAAATTGTATTTTAGTTACAACAATTTGCCCATCACTTTCAGAACGTCTCAACGATTTCCTGCATCTGATCAAACTGTTCTTCCATCTCTTTTACAAGCCTGAACTGTGTTCTTGCCCGAACAAGATTGTGTTCTGGATAAGTTGTTTTGAAATATACATCGCCCTGGAGGAAGTCAGTAAGAAAACGCATACCGCATTCCAGCGTCATAAGTCTCGCTCCCCACGGAAGACTGGCGTTCTCCACCGGTGTCAGTACATCCTTCGCCATCTCCAGATACCCTTTCACGTAGATGCGGTAAAGCTCTATATCAAAGTGCACCTTGTTCAGATCCTTCTCATCTTCTTCCGCTGTCGATGCCCCGAACCGGATGGAATCACCAAAGTCATTTGCCGCAAGTCCCGGCATGATCGTGTCCAGATCGATGATGCACAGTCCCTCTCCTGTATTCCTATCAAACAAAATGTTATTCAGCTTGGTATCGTTGTGCGTCACACGGAGCGGAAGTATTCCTTCCTCAAGCTGCTTCATAAGGACACCGCAGTCATCCTCGCGTGCCAGTACAAACTCTATTTCTTCACGGCAAAGTCTTGCCCTGTTCTTCACATCTTTCCGCAGTGCGTCTTTGAAATCATGGAAACGCTTCACCGTATCGTGGAACTTCGGAATCGTCTCATAGAGACTCTCGGCCGGATAATCCCCCAGCTGCTTCAGAAAATGGCCAAAGCTGAGTGCCGACTGATAGAACTGTTCCGGTCTCTCCACCATCTGATAGCACACAGAATCCGGTACATAATGCAGGCAGCGCCATGGCTGTCCATCCGCATCTTCAAAATAGCTCTCTCCTGATTTTGTCTTAATATAAGACAATGCCTCTCTGTCTAGATCTCCACCTGCCTCACGGATCATACTGCGCAGATACTCCGTAACGCCGAATATATTCGCCATTACCTGATCCGGGTTCTTGAATACATTAATATTGATGCGCTGCAAAACATAGAGCGGCGTATCCTTTCCATCTGCGCCCGGCATATAGACTGCATAAGTCTCATTGATGTGTCCTTCTCCGAATGGCTTCACATAACTGCACTGCTGCCCGAAACCAAATGCGTACACGGCATCTTCCAGACTCCGGCTGTCCACGCCCTCGATCTTCCTTCTGGTTGAGAAGATCACTTCTCCTGCCTCCACTTTACATCCGCTCTCGATCGTACAGTCTGACTTTACAACACTCCCCAGTCCGACATGCGCTCCGGCACATACTACTGAATTGTGATCTACGATTGCCCCGCTGTTCACCAGCACCGCACGTCCGATCCGGGTATTGGTATTTACCACTGCTCTCTGCATCACAAAACAGCCCGGCTCCAGCACCGCACTCGGACTTACGACTGCAGACGGATGCACGATTGCCGGTACCTCATACCCTTTTTCCAGCAATTTATCCGTCCAGTACAGACGCATCTTGTTATTTCCAAAAGCTGCTACTGCCACCGGATACTCCTTATGCCTGATCTCATAATCACAGCACATTCCGATGACCGCTTCATCCTTCACCGCATCATCCAAAAATACAACCTTTTCATACCCCAGTGCCTGCGCAGTCTCCGCTACCATCCGGCCGAATCCGCCTGCACCGAGAATCAGCAAACTTTTCATTACGTATTTCCCCCAATTGTTTTTTTATTTTATTTTGAAATATTTTGTTTTAAAATATTATTTCTTACATTCATCAGTTATATCATATCATAGAAGTAGAACCGGAGATAGTTATTTTCATAAAAAGCTTCGGAGAATCACAGGTAACAGGATTCTCCGAAGCTTCTTTATATTTATATTTATATTGGAAAGGGGTTCCCTTTTAGGGACATATTTTAAAGATAGTTCAATCTTTCAAGGGTATTCAATACCATATGGCGTCCGGCATCCGTTCCGTCAATGATACGTCTCGCACGTACAGAAGCCCTGTGCCGCCACGTGCACGCAGCTCATAATATTTGATATGTTCGTCGCTCAGTTTCCCATCATGTCCGGCGAAATCACTTCCCATAGGCATCATTGCAACACGGTTTTTGAGTGTCATACCTCTGATCGTAAGAGGGCTGAATACGTATGGAAAATTGTTTTTCATAGTTTACTAACCTCCATAAAAATGTGATTGTATTTGTTTGCATTTCTTTATAATTTGTTTATATGATTTTGTTAAATAAAAGACAAATTAGTATTTTTATGAAAGTTGATAGATTTTGTCTATGAATTATCAATCTTATTTTTTCTGATTTTTTTCAGGTATTAATTTCCCGGCGATCAGACACAGGATGATCGTGATCACCATATCCGGCAATGTATTTCCTACCGGCATATCTACATTCATAAGAATTCTGTACACAACGAATCCAATCACCCAGATGATCATATTAGGCACATATACTGCCCGACTGCTCTTGTCTTGTTTTAACAGGAAAAAATCAGCAATCTGAATAGCGATCATCGGTGCAAATACAGAACCGATCAGATACAGGAAATCTGTTATATTATCCATCGGATATACAATTGCAGCGACCGTTCCAATCACTGTCACAACGATAGCAACATGCTTTCCGTTCCATCTGCTTACAACCGTCTCGCTGGAGATTCCAGCAGAGTATGCATCCAGGAAAGTGGTTGTAACTGTTGAAAATACAATGATCAGAAGTCCCAGAATGCCAAGACCTGCCTTTAACATGATCTGTGCAATGTCATACTCTCCGGTAATGATAGCAGCTCCCATACCAATCACATACATCCAGCAGCTTACAATTCCATATGTAACCGCACTGACTGCAGTTGCTTTCACAGGCTCCTTCGCCTCTCTTGTGTAGTCACTGATCAGCGGCAGCCACGATAATGGCATTGCAACCGCAAGCTCTACTGCTGCTCCAAATGTCATACTATCGTCAGACGGTGTTCCCACCCCGCTTCCTGTAAATATCACCTTACACAGAATCAATGTCAGGATAAATAATGCTGCCATCGCAACGGTATTGATCTTGCCCAGATTCGTAATTCCGATCACAATCCACAGAATGATCAATGCTCCAATCACCAGGCACCATATCCATCTGCCGGTATGCATCACACCGTCTGCTGCCAGTGCCCCGTCATAGATCATGATCGCAGTCCAGCCGACAAGCTGCAACACATTCAGGACCGCAAAAAGGATACTTCCCTTCTGTCCAAAGCTCATCTTTACAGTCTCCATTGCACTCTTTCTGACTTTTCCGCCGATCACTCCTGCCAGGAACAGCATCAGACAACCAATGATGTGTCCTACTATGATTGCCGCCAGTCCTTTTCCCATGCCAAGCGGGGCCAGATATGTTCCGGTCAGGATCTCTGCGATCGAAACCCCTGCGCCGAACCAGATCAGACCGTTTTCAAATAAGCCGGTACGCTTCTCTTCCATAATGTTTATTCCTCCTCGTCTTCCTTTGTAGTCTTATATAATAGTCTTTTTCAAAGCCTGTTCCAGCAGCTGCATCTCATCATCACTTAGTTTCCACTCAAATACCTTGCAGTTCTCTTCAATTTTATCGCGGCTCTGCGCTCCTATAATACAAGAAGAAATAAAAGGTCTCTGCAAGGTCCAGTTCAATGCAATCTGCGACAATGGAACATTTCGTTCCACGCTAATCTGATCCATTGTTCTTAAAAGAAGCATTACTTTTGAAAACAACGGTTCTTTAAAATATGGGTAAAACCGGTTTCGGTTATCATCCACACCATATTCCTTGAGTTCTCTGTATTTTCCGGTTAAAATGCCTCCTCCGAGCGTTCCATAAGTCATAACTCCCATTTTCTGAGCACAGGCCCACCGGATCAGCTGCTCCCATTTCCGATCTACCATAGAATACTGTGGCTGATATACTTCTATAGCACAATATTTTTCTGCTTCTTCCATCTGTTCTTTTGTAAAATTCGATACTCCGATATGCAGAATCTTTCCTTGCTTTTTCAGTGTATTAAGCGCATCCATTGTCTCTTCCATCGGAACATTCGGATCCGGCCAGTGGACCAGATATACATCGATATAATCTGTCTTCAGATTACGGAGTGATTCTTCGCATTCCCGCATAATCTTATCTGCCGACCCACAGCGTACATATTTTCCATTAATAAATTCATTTCCACACTTGGTAGCCAGGATCACTTCTTTCCTGACGCCAAGTTTGTGCACAACTTCTCCGATATACTGTTCTGCCCTGCCTCCGTTGTAGGCGGGTGCCGTATCAATAAAATTGATTCCACAATCTACTGCTGCCTTGATCGCATCCATCCGGCTTTCGTCGGAATAAGAATCCCATCCGGCACCTCCGATTCCCCATGTACCAAGACACATCCTGGATACACGAAGTTGTGTCTTTCCAAATTCTGTATATTCCATTTTCTTCATCTCCGTTTCACTTTTCGCTCATTTTGTCAATCTATCATTTTTATATTTAGAATAATGATATCAGAAAACTTTTTATGACTTAAGAGCTGAATGCTTTCTTCCAAGCTTGCCCGTTCCCGTCTCCAACGACTGTCAATACCGCAGCGGAATCTCCGACTTTTTCACACGCACTTCCAGATTTCTGCTTCCAAAATAATGCCGCAATCCCTTAACCGCCAGATCACTTATATTCTTCGTCCCAACGCAAACAAATTTTAAACAACTTATATCTCCAAGCTTCATTCTTATAAACGGAATAAACACTTCATCTTTTATCCGATATTCCACCGGAATGCTATTTTCCGGCACTTGATGCTCTCTTTTATGTACACAGAGGAACACCATGCGATATTCCTGTTCCTGTGCAAAACATTCCTTTTTGAAGAACATATTATACAACAGGCAGATCACTGAGATATGATCTACAAATAATTTGACATCCTCTTCTTCTGCGCTATCCAGATCATCCCAGCCATGAATGGTTTTATAATCTTCTCCATCCGATAACAGCAGCCGTTCTATGGTAACATGTTTTATACGTCCATCTCTTCTTCGTAGTACTTAATCAGTGCCTGGGTACCGAGATCTCCACAGCCTTCTGCCTGAAGGAGTTCGTAGTTGGCAAGCACCTGGCTTAATACGTCCAGATTGAGATTGCTCATGTTCGCTTCGGTAAGGGCGATCTTCATGTCTTTGACGAAGTGCTTCAGGAAGAATCCCGGTGCGTAGTCTCCTGCCAGAATCTTCGGTCCGAAGGTATCTAACTGCTTGCTTCCTGCCGCTCCGGTCGATACGGAATCGAGTACCGTCTGAAGATCCAGGCCTTTTGCCTTCGCATAGGTGAGTGCCTCGCAGACTCCGGATAAGGTGCCGGCGATCATGATCTGGTTCGCAAGCTTGGCGTGCTGGCCGCAACCGGATCCTCCCTGGTAATTGATATTGGTTCCCATCGCCTCGAATAACGGCATGCAGGCTTCGTAGTCTTCTCTGGAACCGCCGACCAGGATGGAGAGTGTACCGTTCTTCGCTCCGGTGTCACCGCCGGTGACCGGTGCGTCCAGTACGTGGAAGCCTCTTTTGGTTCCTTCTTCTGCGATCTTCTGGTCCAGCATCGGGCTTGTGGTCGTCATGTCGATCAGGTATGTGCCTTCTTTTGCGCTCTCTAAGATGTTGCCTGCATCGAAGTAGACTTCTTCTACGTCGGTCGGGAAGCCTACGATGGTGATGACTGCTTCTGCGTCTTTTACGCAGTCTGCAATGGCGTCGTGGAAGGTGGCTCCTTCGCTGATCACGTCTTCGACTTTGGATCTGGTTCTGGCGTAGATGTGTAATTCGAATCCTGCTTTCATGAGATTGCGGACCATGGATCTGCCCATGATGCCTACGCCGATGAATGCTATTTTGTTCATTGATTTTTCCTCCGTGGTCTGATTACTCTTCTACTTTCTCCACTACTTCACCCTGTCTCTTGTAGATGCTGTGTGCCGGTACGAATCCTCTGACGCTTGACAATGGGTAGATGTTGCTGTGGCTTCCGATCACGGTTCCCGGATTCAATACGCTGCCGCAGCCGACTTCTACTTCGTCTCCGAGCATGGCTCCGAATTTCTTAAGACCTGTCTCGATTCTTTCGTCTCCGGCTTTTACTACGACGAGCTTTTTGTCGGATTTGACATTGGATGTGATGGATCCGGCTCCCATGTGGGATTTGTAGCCGAGGATGGAATCTCCCACGTAGTTATAGTGCGGCACCTGTACTTTATTGAACAGGATGACGTTCTTAAGTTCTGTCGAGTTACCTACGACTGCGCCTTCGCCGACGATCGCATTTCCGCGGATGAATGCGCACTGACGGACTTCTGCGTTCTTTCCGATGATCGCCGGTCCGTGGATGTAGGCTGTCTGAAATACGGTTGCGGATTTGGCGATCCATACGTCTTCGCCGACCTGATCGTATTCATCTGCCGGAAGGGTCTTTCCGAGTTCTTTGATGAAGCCGCTAATCTTTGGAAGGATTTCCCATGGGTAGGTGGCTCCTTCGAAGATGTCTTTTGCGATGGTTTCTTCCATGTGGTTGTAGAGGTTTTTGATGGTTAATTGTTCTGACATGTTGGTTCTCCTTTTTTATTTTTTAGTTTTTCCGGTCTTTCTCACCGGCTTCTTATAAAACTGCGCTGCCTTATCATAGCACGCCCGCATCTGATACTGATTGTTCAGACCTTTGACTGCAAGTGTGCGTCTTGATACAAAATCATCCAGCTTTTTCATATATTCATCTGATGTGATATCTCCGTCTGCCACATACGTCAGACCTTTTTCCCAGCTTGCCGTAAGTTCCGGGTTCAGGAGCGGCCGGATGGAGTGGTCTACGACATCGTAGATCATTTCCCCTAACATCGTCGGCGTGACGATCTGGGTCTTTTTATTGAGCGCCAGATATTTATTATTGAATAATTTCTTCAGTATCTCGCCTCTGGTGGCACTGGTGCCGATTCCGCTTCCTTTGATCTGGGCGCGGAGTTCTTCGTCTTCGATGAGCTGTCCTGCATTTTCCATGGCAAGGATCAGTGAACCGGAATTGTAGCGCTTCGGCGGCGAGGTCTTGCCTTCTTTGATGTCCAGGGACTGTACCGGAAGGGTCATGCCTTTCTTGAGTCTCTGGATCCTGGCGAAGAAGGCTGCATCAGTGTCTTTGTCCTCGGTACTGTCTGCGCTGCTGTCTGTATTGTCGTTATTATCGTTATTGTCGTTCTTGTCGTTCTTGTCGTTCTTCCTGCCCGGCACGCCTGTAACTTTCAGATAGCCTTCTTCTGCCAGTACTTTGAAGCTTGAGAAGAAGGATTCTTCTTTGATCTTCGTCACGATCGATACTTTCTGATAGACAGCCGGTGGATAGAAGATGCTTAAGAATCGTCTTACGATCACATCATACACCCTCTGTGACAGATTCGGAAGTCCTTTTAGTGCTCCCATACCCTGTCCTGTCGGGATGATCGCATAGTGGTCTGTGATCTGTTTGTCGTTGACGTATCTCGTCTTCTCCAGTCCTTTGTGGCTGCCGAATTTCACGATATCCTGAAGATATGGCTTTGCCGGTTCGTACTGCATCAGACCGTTTAAGTTCTTGTGGATCTCTTTTGCCACTGCTGTCGACAGGACACGGGCATCTGTTCTTGGGTAGGTGACGAGCTTTTTTTCATATAGTTCCTGGATGATCCGGAGTGTCTCATCTGGGCTGATCTTGAACCGCTTGGAACATTCATTCTGGATCTCGGCCAGGTTGAATAATAACGGCGGGTTCTTCTTTTCTTTCTTCTTTTCTATGGACACGATCTGGCAAGTCAGGGGCTGGCTGGCGTCTGACTCGCTGTTGCTTAGGAAGCGGATCAGTTCTTCTGCCTTTTCCTTTTCTTTGAATCCATTTTCCTTATAGAGATCGAAGGATTCGAACCATTTTGATCCTTTGACTGCCCGCCATTCGCCTTCGAATGTTGCCCCTTTCTCTCCGATGGTGCTTAGGACTCTGTAGAACGGGGTCTCTACGAATTCCCGGATCTCCCGTTCTCTGCGTACGACCATACCGAGGACGCAGGTCATAACACGTCCTACGGATACGACGGAATATTTCGTATTCAGGTAATTGGAGATGCTGTTGCCGTATTTTAACGTCAGGAGACGGGAGAAGTTGATTCCCATCAGGTAGTCTTCTTTGGCTCTTAGGTAAGCCGATGCTGCCAGGTTGTCGTATTCTTTTAAGTCTTTTGCTTCTTTGATCCCGCGCAGGATCTCTTCTTCTGTCTGGGAGTCGATCCATACGCGGCGGCGGTTCTTGCCTTTTACGCCTGCCTGCTGTTCGACCAAACGGTAGATGTATTCTCCTTCCCGTCCTGAGTCGGTACAGACGTAGATGGTGTCTACGTCTGTACGGTTCAGAAGTCCCGATACGATTCGGAACTGCTTAGATACCGCCGGGATGACTTCGTATTTGAACTCCTGCGGGATAAAAGGCAGAGTCTCAAGACTCCACCTTTTTAATGCCGGATCGTATTCTTCCGGATAGCTCATCGTGACCAGGTGTCCGACACACCAGGTTACGATTGCTTCTGCTGATTCGAGATATCCGTCTTTTCTCTGTGTATTGATATGCAATGCCTTAGCGAACTCCTGTGCTACACTGGGTTTCTCGGCAATGTATAATGATTTTCCCATGTTACTCCTTCCAGTAGGGTGAAACAGCGGCTTTTTCTTTTATCTTTTTCTGTGCCAGAGAGACCGGAAAAAGGTTATCACTCTTCCACCGCCACAGTTCTCACGGGCACGCTGCTGACTTTTGTCGACTTCTTCTGCTGCTTTTAATGCTTCTTCCATGAAAGCTGCCTGAGAATCCACCGCTTTTATGCCGCCGGTCCGTTTCATATATGTGCCGTCTTTCTGCATGATCCTTGCTTTCACGTTATCATTTAACATAATCTTCAGATCATGGTTGATCTGACGTCTGATCTGCCCGTCTAATACCGGGCAGGCTACTTCTACTCTTTTTTCTGTATTTCTTGTCATCATGTCTGCGGAGCCGATATAGATCTTCTGTTCTTTTCCGGTTCCGAAGCTGAAGATACGTGAATGTTCCAGATAGCGGCCAACCACGCTCATCACCCTGACATTTTCTGTAAATCCAGGCACTCCCGGTAGCATACAGCAGATTCCGCGAACAATCAAGTCTACCCTTACTCCGGCGCAGGAGGCCTCGGATACTTTCTTTATGAAGTCCACATCTGTCACGGAGTTCATCTTCATAATGATGCGTCCTTCGCTTCCTTTTGCTATCTCTTCGTCCATCATCTGTAAGATACGGCTCTTTAAGCTGACCGGTGATACGATCAGGTATTGATAGCTGCCCTGCAGATTGCCGATGGACATATTCTTGAAAAATTCTGCGGCGTCCTGTCCGATTCGCGGATCAGCAGTCATCAAGGACAGATCGGTATACATGGCAGCTGTCTTCTCGTTATAATTGCCGGTTCCGACCTGTGTGATATACTGGATGTCATTTCGGTTCCTGTATGTGATCAGACAAATCTTGGAATGCACTTTGTAACCGTCGAATCCATAGATCACACGGCATCCTGCTTCTTCCAGACGTTCCGACCAGTCGATGTTGTTCTGCTCGTCAAATCTTGCACGCAGCTCGATCAGCACGGTGACTTCTTTGCCATTTTCCGCAGCTGCGCACAGGTATTCTACCAGTCTTGCCTTCTTCGCCAGGCGGTAGATAGTGATCTTGATCGTCATAACGTTCGGATCTGCCGCGGCATCTTTGATCAGCTTCAGGAACGGATCCATGCTTTCGTATGGGTAGAACAACAGGATATCATTCTTTTTCACCTGTTTTAACATGTTTCCGCCCTGTACATGTGCTGATTTTTGCGGGGAGAATGGTTCGTAGACCAGTGCTTTCTTCATAGACTCCGGGAGATTTCCTGCGATGGAGAACATATAATCCAGTTTCATCGGCATCTTCGTGCGGAAGATCTGCTCCGGTGTGATCTTGAATTTCTTACAGAAGTATTCCTGCATTTCCGGTGTCAGTTTCTCCGCTGTTTCTAATCTTACTACCGCCATCCTGCGGCGTTTGTGCAGGGTACTCTGCATGAGTTTCCGGAAATCATCGGTAACCTCCAGTGCTTCATCGTCCGGAGATACGTCTGCATTTCTTGTCACGCAGATGTAGTTCGGGTCGGATACTTCGTACTGATCAAATACCAGATCCAGGTATTCCATGATGACTTTCTCCATGCGGATATAACGAATGTCATGTCCCGGAAGCATCAGGATATCGGATACATAGGTCGGAACCGGTACGATTCCGAGGATTTGTTCTTTTTCTTTGTCGTCTTTATTCTTCCTGCTATTGATATGCTTCAGATTGGCTGTTACGTAGATATCTTTATTCATAAGATGCGGGAACGGGTGGCTGCTGTCTACGATCTGCGGTGACAGTACCGGCAGGATCTGCTCTTTGAAACATTTCTTAACATATTTCTTCTCGTCTGCCTCCAGTTCTTTAAAGTCCAGTCCGCAGACTCCGTATGGGGACAGTTCTTTCTTGATCCCGGCGTAGGTCTTGTCACGTTCTTTATATAACGGGGCAACTGCTGCGTAGATCGCATCCAGCTGCTCCTGCGGTGTCATTCCCGACCGGCTGTCTCTGTGTCTGTCGTCTGTCTGCACCATGTCATAGAGACTTCCGACACGGATCATGAAGAATTCATCTAAGTTACTGGTGAAGATGGCCACGAATTTCATACGTTCCAGCAATGGCACGCTCTTATCTCTTGCTTCTTCCAATACACGCTGATCGAATCTCAGCCAGGAAAGTTCTCGGTTCTGTGTGTAGTTTAATAGTTCTCGGTCCATAGGGTCTGCCTCCGTTTCTTGCCGGTGCCATTGGTGCCATTGGCACTTTGTAATCAGCGAATTTATTGTATACTTTATTATAGCAAAACCATCTTTTATTCTCAACACTGAGATGTATTGTGTTCAGATTTGTAATCTGATTTATAATCTGATTGATATCGGTAAGCGGGGTCGAATTTGCTGGATGTATAATGAAAAAAAGGCGAGAACTACGCCTTTTCACATGTTGCAGTTCCCACCTTTTTATTATTATTTTATGCTCTCACCTTATGAACGATAAACAGGTGAGTATGAGTGTGCCACCAGGGACACTAAAAGAGCCTGTTTTCCCGTCCCCTGGCTACTTTGCCTGAATATATCCCTTGGCAGTCAGTGCTTCGGCGCAAAGTACGGCTCCGCCTGCTGCACCACGTACTGTATTATGAGAAAGTCCGATGAATTTGTAATCATACATGCTGTCTTCTCTCAGACGTCCGATAGACACACCCATTCCGTTCTCATAATTTACATCCGCTTTTACCTGTGGTCTGTCATCTTCTGACAGATACTGGATGAACTGCTTTGGAGCACTTGGAAGTTCTGCTTCCTGTGGGAATCCCTTGAAGCTTTCCAGTTTCTCGATCAGCTGTTCTTTAGTTGGCTTCTTCTCGAAGTTGATGAATACAGCTGCTGTATGTCCGTTGAGTACAGGAACTCTTAAGCACTGGCATGTGATCTTTGGTTCTTCTGCAAGTTTGATTTCTCCGTTTTCCAGTGTTCCGAGTACACGAAGAGGTTCTTTTTCACTCTTTTCTTCTTCTCCGCCGATGTATGGAATGATATTCTCGATCATTTCCGGCCAGTCTTTAAATGTCTTTCCTGCTCCTGAGATTGCCTGGTATGTTGTTACAACAACTTCTTTTGGTCCAAATTCTTTCCATGCTGCAAGTGCAGGTGTATAGCTCTGGATTGAGCAGTTTGGTTTTACTGCGATAAATCCGCGTGTTGTTCCGAGACGCTCTTTCTGAGTCTTGATAAGGTCAAAGTGTGCTGCATTGATCTCCGGAACTACCATCGGCACGTCTTTTGTCCAGCGGTGAGCACTGTTATTAGATACTACAGGGGTCTCTGTCTTTGCATATTCTTCTTCGATCGCTCTGATCTCATCTTTTGTCATATCTACGGCACTGAATACAAAATCTACAGTAGAAGCAACTTCTTCTACTTCATTTACATTCTTTACGATTAAGTTCTTTACACCTTCCGGCATCGGTGTATCCATTTTCCAACGTCCGCCTACGGCTTCTTCATATGTTTTTCCTGCTGAACGTGGGCTTGCTGCTACAGTTACAACCTCGAACCAAGGGTGATTTTCAAGCAATGAGATAAAACGCTGTCCAACCATTCCTGTTGCTCCTAAAATACCTACTCTTAATTTCTTATCCATCTTTGTTCTCTCCCTTTCTTTTTATCATTCCTTAATACAGCCTTACGCTACCTTCATCCGTATGACATGTACTAGTATTTATAAATGTATATTTTAATATTCTTCCATATATTTCTGATAAGCCGCAATTGATTTTGCCATAGCATCTTTTCCTGGTGCTCCTATGGTGACACGCTTATTCACACATGTCTCAAGATCGATTGCTTTATAGATATCTTCTTCAAATACCGGCGAGATCTTTCTGTACTCTTCCAGTGGAAGTTCATCTAACGGAATCTTCTTCTCAATGCATGTCAGTACCAGTTTTCCCACGATACCATGTGCATCTCTGAATGGTACACCGTGATTTACCAGATAATCTGCTGCATCTGTCGCATTGGTAAATCCGTGTTTTGCACTTTCTTCCATGCGGTCTTTATTAAACTGCATCGTCTTTAACATTCCGGCAAATAATGTGATACATCCTTTGGCTGTATCCATAGCATCAAATGCCCATTCTTTATCTTCCTGCATGTCTTTATTGTATGCAAGCGGAATTCCCTTCATCGTAGTAAGGAGTGCATTTAATGCGCCGTATACCCGTCCGGTTTTTCCTCTTACCAGCTCTGCGATATCCGGATTCTTCTTCTGCGGCATGATACTGCTTCCTGTACTGTACGCATCATCAATCTC
>ERZ857965.1333-NODE-1333-length-25608-cov-4.919305_pt1 | contig 25608 bp, 17 predicted proteins | sample MGYA00519758_ERZ857965 | MGnify/ENA primary metagenome ERZ857965 (study PRJEB31778, sample SAMEA3449381) | human gut metagenome | biome: human gut; feature: human-associated habitat; material: faeces | place: United Kingdom | collected 2010/2012 ... | reverse complement strand
TCGCGTCGTGCTTTTGGCAAGGCAGCACGGAACGGTCAAGACCGTTCCCTACAAATCTACCGAAAGTTTGCAATATTCCCATTAAGTTTTTCGTCAGTCTGAGGGGCGGCCAATGGCCGCCCCCTACCTATTTAATATAGGCAGGATAGGCTCAGCGGGTACCCTGTGCGGGTTTCTGTTTGGCACTTTTGCGATACTCGTTGGGGCTGGTGCCTTCGATCTTACGGAAGCATTTGGAAAAATAAGCCAAAGAGCCGAAGCCGATCTGCTCGGCGATTTGGGTCAGGCTGAAATCGGTGCTGGTAAGCAGCGCTTTGGCCTCGGTAATGCGGCGCTTCATCAGGTAGTCGATGGGGGAGACCTTATACTCGTTCTTGAACGAGTGGGACAGGTAATATTTGTTTACGTGGGCAATCTCCGCCAGCTTGTCCAGGGTAATGCTTTCACTGTAATTTTCATCGATATATCGTTTTGCAGTGGCACATTCCTTGCTCTCGGCGGGCGGCGCGGTGAGACGCAGCGAAACCGATGCCATACGCACGATCCTGACAAGCAGCACCTCGGTCAGGTCCTGGCAGACCATCTCGCAGCCGTCCTCCCGCGCGTCGATTTCCCGCAGCAGCAGCTGCATCAGGCTCAGCAGCTCCTCCCGCTGGGGACCGCATTTCAGCATCGTGTAGCCGTGGTCCTTCTGGTCAAACAAAATTTCAATGCCCTCGATGCCCAGCACAATATATTCCAGCGGGTTTGCCTGGTAGCTCAACTCGGTATGCAGGGTGCGGGGGTTCACAATGACCATGTCGTCCGGGGCAACGTCCAGCATTTTGCCTTCGACGTTGAACTGACCGCGTCCATCCACGCAGTAGAACACTTCGGTGCAGGAGTGGGTATGCGGCACCGAGTTCCAGTCCCCGCCGAAGCGGCTCTTGCTCACGTACATCAGGCGGATGGCCTCCCGCGGGGAAACGTCCATATTGAATTCATACCGTGTGTTCATAGGCGGTGCGCCTCCGAATGACAAAATATTTACAAAAAATCCAAAGCATTTGGAGCAATATCGTTACACAATTAAGCAAGAACGGAAAAATAAAAAGCCGCGGGCCGTTTTCGGTTCCGCCCTTATTATATACGCATTTGGGGCGCATGGCAAGAGCTTTCCCTAAAAAATCGCGATGCAAAACAGAATATCGGCACGTTTCGCTGCAAACAGGCCCAAAGTTGGCAAGCTGCACAAAGAAAAGTCTTACTTTTTGTGCAGCTTTTTCTTTATTTTCTGATGTTGCCGCCGACATTTGAAAATAAAGCAAGATAATACAAATGCACGACAATATACCTACTGTTCAAGGAGGGCAGAAACAAGTATGATGATGTCAATGAAACGATGCCTGCCGTGGCAGACAAAACGGACAGAGAAGGGATTATGAAGATGGAGCAGACCGGAAGATTGACACTTCCCACAGACGCAGATGTGGTTGCGGAGACCCTGCGGCTGAAGAATCTGTTGGGCGCGGATGCCCTGCGCGACTGCGACGGCACCGAAATGCCGAAGGAGCTGCTGACGGACCCCGCCAAAAAGTACGCTACCTATTATACGACCCGCAAGGACAACGCCTGGGCGGAAGCAAACCCCGACGAGGTCCAGCAGGAGTATCTGATCAGTGACCGCCACACGGCGCGCGGCACGAAGCTGCGCATTCATCTGATGGACGGCTTCCACACCCAGCAGCTCAAAGTCAACACGCTGGACGACCCCAAGCGCTGGTGGGAGGTCATCGACCGCACGACGGGCGAGGTCGTCCCCACCGACAAGTGGTTCTTCGATGAACCGACAGGCGAGGTCGAGATCGAAACCGTCCCCTATCACGAGTACACCGTCAGCTTTCTGGCGTTTTTGATCTGGGACCCCGTACACATGTACAACTTCCTGACCAACGACTGGAAGGATACGCCGCACCAGCTGACCTACGATGTGCGCCAGCCCAAGACGCAGGCCTATGTAAAAGAAAAGCTGCGCCGCTGGTGCGAGGCCAACCCCCACATTGATGTGGTGCGGTTCACGACCTTCTTCCACCAGTTCACGCTGACCTTTGACGACCAGAAGCGCGAGAAATTCGTCGAATGGTTCGGCTACAGCGCCAGCGTCAGCCCCTACATTCTGGAAAAATTTGAAAAGTGGGCAGGGTACAAGTTCCGCCCCGAGTTCATTGTGGATCAGGGCTACCACAACACGATGTTCCGCGTGCCCAGCAAGGAGTTCCGCGACTTCATCGAGTTCCAGCAGCAGGAGGTCTGCGCTCTTGCCAAAGAGATGGTCGACATCGTCCACTCCTACGGCAAGGAAGCGATGATGTTCCTCGGCGATCACTGGATCGGCACCGAGCCCTACGGCAAGTATTTTGCCTCCATCGGGCTGGACGCCGTGGTCGGCTCCGTCGGCAGCGGCGTTACGCTGCGGATGATCTCCGACATCAAGGGCGTCAAGTACACCGAAGGCCGTCTGCTTCCCTACTTCTTCCCCGATGTGTTCACCGAGGGCGGCGACCCCATTGGTGAGGCCCGCACCAACTGGATGAAGGCCCGCCGCGCGATCCTGCGCAGCCCGCTGGACCGCATCGGCTACGGCGGTTACTTAAAACTCGCCAGCAACTGGCCCAGCTTTATCGACGAGATTCAAAACGTGGTCGGCGAGTTCCGCCAGATCCACGAAAATATGCAGGGCACAAAGTCCTACGTTGCCCCGTTCAAGGTGGCCATCCTCAACTGCTGGGGCGGCCTGCGCAAGTGGATGAGCAATCAGGTGCATCACTCCATTTACCACCGTGAGACCTACTCCGCCGAGGGTGTTCTCGAATGCCTGAGCGGCATGCCGTTTGACGTGGAGTTCATCGACTTCGATGACATCCGCAATGGCATCCCCAAGGACATCGGCGTCATCATCAACGTCGGCGATGCGTACACAGCCTTCAGCGGTGCCGAGAACTGGATCGACGAAAAGGTCGTGACCGCCATCCGCAAATTTGTGGACGAGGGCGGCGGCTTCATCGGCGTGGGCGAGCCCACCGCCTGCCAGCATCAGGGGCGGTACTTCCAGCTGTCCGACGTGATGGGCGTGGACCGCGAGATGGGCTTCTCGTTAAGCACCGACAAATACAACACCTGCGACCCGCACCACTTTATCCTGGAGGATATTGACACCGCCGTTGATTTCGGCGAGGGCACGAGCCGCATCTACGCGCAGGGCAAGCACTATCAGATCCTGGCGCAGGACGGCGAGTACAGCCAGTTGGTCGTCAACGAGTACGGCAAGGGCCACAGCGTCTACTTTGCCGGGCTGCCCTACTCCCCGCAGAACTGCCGCATTTTGCTGCGCGCCATCTACTACGCCGCCGGTATGCCGGAGGAGATGAAGCACTACTACGTGACCAACGTCGATACCGAGGTCACGGTATTCCCCGAAACGAAGCGCATCGCGGTCATCAACAATGCAGATGCCGAGGAAAAGACAGACCTGTACATCAAGGGGCATCTGATCGACAGCCTGACGCTGGCCCCGCGCGAGATGCGCTGGGTAGACGATGCCGAATAACACCCGATAATTTATGCCCCGCCGTGGGACATACGTTATACAGCCAAAGAATGGAGAAACATTTTTAAGGAGGAAACCCCCATGAAAAAGAAGAATGCAGCAGCCCTTATGGCGGCAGCTATGGCAGCATCCCTGCTGGTCGGCTGCGGCGGCGGTGCCGCTTCCAGCAGCGCAGCTGCCTCTACCGCCGAGAGCACCCCTGCCGAGTCCACCGCAGAATCCACTGCCGCCGACACCACCGCTGACGGCGACGAGACCCTGACCGTATGGGCATGGGACCCCAACTTCAACATCTACGCCCTGAAGCAGGCGGAGGCCATCTACCAGAAGGACCACCCCAACTTCAAGCTGAACATTGAAGAAAACGTCTACAGCGACATCGAGACCAAGCTCATCACCGCTGCCACCAGCGAGGATTACAGCACCCTGCCTGATCTTTTCCTGATGCAGGACTACTCCTACCACAAGATGGTCGCCAACTTCCCCGGTATCTACACCGACCTGACCGATTCCGGCTTGGATTGGGACAAGTTCTCCGGCGGCAAGCTGGCTGATTCTACCGTCGATGGCCACCACTACGGTCTGCCCTTCGACAACGGCGCTTCCGTCATGGCGGTTCGTTCCGATATGATCGAGAATGCCGGTCTGACCGTCGACGACTTCAAGGATCTGACCTGGAGCGAGTTCGAGGAGAAGGCGCAGAAGGTCGTGGACGCCAACGGCGTGCCGATGCTGACCTCCTCCGGCGGTTCCGAGCTGATCATCGAGATGATGCAGTCTGCCGGTGCCTCCCCCGTGGTGGACGGCGAAGTCAAGATCGCCGACAATGCCGCGCTGAAAGAGTCCCTGACCGTCTACAAGGACATGGTCGACAAGGGCATTCTGGCCGAGTACACCGACTGGGACCAGTACATTGCTTCCATGAATGACGGCAAGGCTGCCGGCGTCATCAACGGCTGCTGGATCATGTCCAGCGTGCAGGCTGCCGCGGATCAGTCCGGCAAGTGGGCTATCGTGAATATGCCCAAGCTGGACGGTATCGACGGTGCCACCAACTACGCAAACTGCGGCGGCGCAAGCTGGGCCGTTTCCTCCAACTGCAAGAACACCGAGCTGGCCTTCGACTTCCTGAAGAGCACCTTCGGTTCCAGCGTCGAGCTGTATGACGATCTGCTGCCCAACGCCGGTGCGATCTCCAGCTACCTGCCCGCTGCCGAGAGCGACGTCTACAACCAGCCCTCCGAGTTCTACGGCGGCCAGACCGTTTACAAGGACATCGTTGAGTTTGCAGGCAAGGTTCCCGCATTCGACTGCGGCGCTTACTACTCTGACGTGCGCAGCGCCCTGACCGATGCCGTCACCAACATCGTCCAGAACAACGCCGACATTGACAGCGAGATGCAGAACGCCCAGGATACCGTGGAGTTCAACATCGCTGGCTAAGCAAAACATGACACACACTGTGTCCGGTTACAACTGAGAATTTGCCAAGGGCACGGTTTGCATCTGATACGTCCGCTGCAAGCCGCGCCCTTGCTTTTGTGGCAAAATAGGAGACACTACGATGAAGAAAAAAGGACTGAATATGGAGCAGAAGCGCAGCCTGACGGGTTGGGCCTTCCTGCTGCCGGCAGCACTCCTGATATTTGTATTCTGCTTTTACCCCATGGTGCAGGCGCTGATCCTTTCGTTCCAGAAAGGCACCGGCAGCGCTGTACAGCCTGCGGGCTTTGCCAACTACGTGCGCATTTTAAAGGATGCCACGTTCCAGCAGTGCCTGTTTAACACGATTTTCTATTTTGTGATCCAGGTGCCCATTATGCTGATCCTGGCATTGATCCTGGCGCAGCTGCTCAACAGCCCGAACATCAAGGGCAAGGGCATCTACCGCACGATGATTTTCCTGCCCTGCGCCACGTCGCTTGTCTCCTACTCGATGATTTTCAAATCCCTGTTTGCCAACGATGGTCTGGTCAACCGGGTGCTGTCCACCGTGGGCATCCCCACAGTGGATTGGTTCCAGAACGCATGGGCGGCACGCTGGGTCATCGTCATTGCGCTGATCTGGCGCTGGACCGGCTACAACATGGTCTTTTATCTTGCCGGTTTGCAAAACATCGACTACTCGATCTACGAAGCGGCCCGCATCGACGGCGCTTCCCCGCTCCAGCAGTTTGTTCACCTGACGATTCCCCTGCTGAAGCCCACCATCCTGCTGACTGCCATCATGTCCACCTCCGGCACGCTGCAGCTGTTTGATGAGTCCGTCAACCTGACGGCGGGCGGTCCCGGCAAGGCGACCATGACACTGACCCACTATATTTATAACATCTCGTTTGTCGAGACGCCCAAGTTCAACTATGCGGCGGCGCTGTCGGTGTTTATCCTTGTGGTCGTGGCAGTGCTGTCTGCCATCCAGATGAAAGTAGGTGATAAGCGTGACTAAGGGTAAAAAGATTCTGGCGCACGCTGTGCTGATTTTGGCCAGCTTCCTGTCTGTGTTCCCGCTGTACTATATGCTGTGCGGCGCGACGAACACCAGCATTGATGTTGTGCGCGGCAAGCTCATTCCCGGCACCTATCTGGTAGAAAACTTCAAGTCGCTGGTTGCCAACCAGAATCTGGGGCTGGCAATGGCAAACTCCTTCCGCAACGCCATCCTGATGACACTCATCACGCTGCTGGTCTGCTCCATTGCGGGCTATGGCTTTGAAATTTACCACGATAAGGCGAAGGACGCGCTGATGAGCGTTCTGCTGCTGGCGATGATGCTGCCGTTCGTGGCCATTATGATCCCCCTGTTCAAGATGATGTCCCACTGGGGGCTTGTCAACAGCTGGGCGGCGTTCGTGCTGCCGTCCATCTCGACACCGTTTATGATCATGCTGTTCCGGCAGGCATCGCGTTCCTTCCCCAATGACATTATTGAAGCGGCGCGTCTCGACGGTTTGAGCGAGATCGGCATCTTCTTCCGGATGTTTGTCCCCATCATGCGCTCTACCTACGGCGCGGCGATGACTGTCACGTTTATGAACGCATGGAACAGCTACCTCTGGCCGAAGGTCGTATTCCAAAGCAACGCATCCATCACAATGCCGATGCTGGTCGCAAACCTCAAGAGCGGCTACAGTGTGGACTACGGTATGCTGATGCTGGGCGTTCTGATCTGCACGCTGCCCACCGCGATCATCTTCCTCTGCCTGCAGAAGAGCTTTGCCAACGGCATCACGGGTGCAGTCAAGTGATGGACGAACGAACCTACTGCCTGACGCCGGAGCAGTGGCGTCACGCCAAAGCCTGCCTGACGCTGGCAAAGCGCTGGGGGCTGATCGGCGACGACAGCCCCGAGGCGCTGGAACGCCGCCGGGCGGCCAAAAACGCGCAGGCAGAAAGAGCGGAGCAGGACGGCAAGCCCGTGTACGGCACGCGGCGCTTCTCTGCCCCTGCCTACCTGCAATATGAGCTGACCCGCTTCAAGCTGGATTTCGCGGAGCCGTGCGAAAAGATCCGTGCGCTGGGTATCTGCCCGGATTTCACCGATGCGCAGACCCGCGCCTGGTATGACGCGAATCCGGATCTGTTCACGCGGTACGCCGGCGACAGCTTCCCCTATGAGGAAGTAAAGCAAATCATCGAAAAGCGGATGCGGGAGGAGGTGTACGACAGCCTTGTGCAAGACCTATTACGTGGACCCGCAGACAGGCCGTGACACCAACGACGGCCTGACGCCGGAAAAACCGCTGGCCACACTGTTTGCCGTCAACCGGCTGGCCCTGGCCCCCGGTGACACGGTGCTGCTGAAATGCGGCAGCGTGTTTGAAAAGCAGTTCCTGCACCTGCGCTGCTGCGGCAAAAAAGACAGCCCCATCACGATTGCCGCCTATGGCGAGGGGCCCGCGCCGCGCATTGACGCCGACGGGCAGGGGCTTTGGTATCAGGACTATGGCTGCGCACTGGACGCACCCACCCATGTATACCGCGGGTATGTATCCTCCGCCGTGCTGCTGTATGATGCAGCCTATGTCACGGTGCGTGATCTGGAACTGACGAACCGCGCCGACGCTGTCATCGGCGAGCAATATTCCCAGCCGGATAAGCTGGAGCGCACCGGCGTGGCTGTGGTGGCAAAAGACAAGGGCACGCGCTGCGGCATCACACTGCAAAACTTGCTGATCCACGATGTACACGGCAACGTGTACGACAAGCACATGAACAACGGCGGCATTTACATGACCGCGCTGCAGCCCGCAGATGAGACTGCTACCGGCGTGGCACGCTTTGCCGATGTGCTGGTCGCGGGCTGCTGTGTAGCCCGCGTCAGCCGCTGGGGGATCGCGGTGGGGTATACCTACGCCCATGCGCAGTTCCGGGGTGCCGAGCTGGCAGAAAAAGCCTTTCTGCAGTACGGTCACGAGAATGTCGTTCTCCGTGATAACTACGTGAAAGCGGCGGGCGGCGACGGCCTGACGGTCATGTACGCCCTGCGCCCGCTGGTCGAGCACAACACGGCAGACTCCGTCGCCTGCGAGATGAACGACCGTGTTTATCGGGAGCCGGGCAATCGCATGGGCAAGGTGGCCGCCGCCATCTGGCCGTGGAAATGCAAGGATGCGCTGCTGCGCTGCAACGAAGCCGTTGACACGCGGCTCAATCAGGACGGCATGGCCTACGATGCCGACTCCGGCGACGGCACGGTGTACGAGCACAACTACAGCCGCATGAACGAGGGCGGCTGCGTGATGTTCTGTTTGGAGGAGGCCATCCACAACACCTTCCGCGGCAACGTTAGCTACGACGACCTCGGCGGCACGATCAGCCCTTCCCAGAACCCGGACGCCCTTTTGGAGCATAATACCTTTTATGTGCGTGACGGTGTGCCCTTCGTGCGCGCCCGCATGGATGGAGGCAGCTACACCGAGAAGGATGATACGATCCTCCCGCTGCCCTAAAAAGCACAAAAACACCCCCCCGCCCCGGATGTCGAATCTTTCAGCATCCGGGGCGGATTTTTGTACGCATTTTGCCCGTTCGGGCGGGGTTTGCGCAAATGTCGAATGTATGGTAAAATACAGGTAAAATCAGCTTTTGGGGGGTCATCTTATGGGCATTGTAGTCATCGGTGCGGTTTTTGTGGACATCAAGGGGTATCCGCTGTCTACCTATATCCCGGGCGGGCGCAACGCGGGCCGGGTCGAGCAGGTACACGGCGGCGTCTGCCGCAACGTGGCGGAGGACATTGCCAATGTGGAGCTGCGCCCCACCTTCGTCAGTCTGGTGGACGACACCGGCTCCGGCCAGGACGTCATTGACAAGCTGGCCCGGCACAAGGTCAACACCCGCTACATCCAGCGCATGCCGGACGGCATGGGCACCTGGCTGGCCGTGTTCAACAACGACGGCGATGTCTGCGCCGCCATCTCGAAGCGGCCCGACACGACGCCGCTGACCGCCTTATTAAAGGAAAAGGGCGACGAGATCTTTGCCGACTGCGACGGCATCGCCATCGAGTTTGATCTGGAGAAGGAGACCGTCAAGCAGATTTTGCACTTCGCCAAAAAGTACCGCAAAAAGGTCTACGCCGCGGTCTCCAACATGAGCATTGCCATGGAGCGCCGCAGCCTCCTGCAGGAGATCGACTGCTTTGTCTGCAACCAGCAGGAGGCCGGGCTGATGTTCTCCGACGATTACGACCACCTGACGCCGGACGAGATGCGCGCCACGCTGGCCGCCAACGTGCGCAGCGCCAACATTCCCTGCATGGTCGTAACGATGGGCGAGCAGGGCGCCGTCTACGCCCGCACCGACGGCGAGAGCGGCATGGTACCCGCCAAGAAGGTCGATGTCATCGACACCACCGGCGCGGGAGATGCTTTCTTCGCCGGGACGGTCATCGGTCTGACCTACGGCAAGACGCTGGCCGAGGCCTGCGAGATTGGCAGCCGCCTGGCCGCGTCGGTCATCTGCATCTCGGAGAATGTCTGCCCGCGGTTCCGCCCGCAGGAGTTCGGGCTGGATGTACCGGTCACAGACTGATTTTTTCGGTTTTTTGGCACGCATTTCCCTTATTTTGCCATTTTTCCGATTTCGCACATTTTGCCTTTTTAGCAGTTTTTTGTCTGCACATTTTGGCTCTCGTGGCCGTTTCAGTGCATTTCAGTATTGGAATTTTACGCACAGTCTTTCGAAAATTCAAAATATCTAGTTACTGTATAACCAAACATGAAAACAGACAACCTCATCCCCGCAGCCCCGCTTGACCGGCGGGAGCTTGCACCCGGCGTGCAGCTCTGCTTCACCCGGCTGGACGCGCCGCTCTGCCCGCCCCCGCTGGACTGGCCGCGGCTGCTCGTCTTTGATTTCTGCCGCAGCGGACGACGCGCCATCCCGGACGGCGCACAATATGCCATCGTGACGGAGGGTCATGCCGCCGTCAGCTTTGCTGTGCCCGGTGCGGACTTCTACCTGCCCGGCAGCCAGTACGAGGCGCTGCAGCTTTTCATTGACCCCGACGCCGTGCAGGCAGACAGCTTTTTGACGCTGATGGGGCTGGAAATAGGCGGTATCGCGGATTATTTCTGCCGCGGCGGCGTCCACTGCTGCCCGATGAGCGACGCCATCACGGCCATTGTGGACGAGGTCTGGGACGACGCCGCCTACGCCGCCCCCGGCGAGCTGCGCTATGCCGCCGTGCGGCTGCTGTATGAGTTGCTGCGCCTGCCCGACGAGGCCGACACGGCCCGCTGCCCCGCGCGGCAGGTCGAATGCGTGCGCGAGGCCGAGACGCTGGTTCTGCAGGACCTCTCGGTCCGCCGCCCGGCCCGGGAGCTGGCCGACCATTTTGGTTTGAGCGAGAGCGGCTTCAAGCTGTACTGCCAGAACGTGCTGGGCGAGGGGTATCTCGCCTACTTCCGCCGCCGCCGGCTTGAAAGAGCCGCCGAGCTGCTGCGCACGACCCCCCAGCGGGTGCAGGACATCGCCGCCCGGGTCGGCTACGAGAGCCAGGGCCGCTTTGCCCAGGCGTTCTACGACCAGTTCCGCCTGACTCCGCTGGAATACCGGCGCTTGTCGAAGTAGCCCCCTTGGCCACCTCCCTCGCAGAGGGAGGCAAGAAAGCCACGACCCGAAAGGAGCGGAAAATTGAACAACATCACGCGCTCGATTTTCCGTGCCATTCATGAGGGGCGGTGGTTGAGCATTGAATACAAAAACCAACAGACCCAGCAGACCAAATACTGGGTCGCTATCCGCGGGCTGAACCCCAGGACCCGCACCCTGAACGTTGACGGGCTGCATCTGGGCAAATTAAGCGTGCAGGCGCTCGACCATATCAGCATTGACCGCATCCAGACCGCCGAGGTCGTCGACGGCTCGTGGTGCCCCGTCAACCAGACGCTCATCGACGACATCCGCGACAACCCCGGGCGGTACGCGGCGCTGTTTGACAACGCCGCCAACCTGCGGGTGCTGGACTATCTGGCCGCCTGCAACCGGCTGGACGCCACGCCCTACCAGTCCAACTACAGCCTGATCCATCAAATTGACGCCGACTGCTTTGCCGATTATAAGGAGGACACGCTGGAGCTGACCGACGACCAGTTCCGTGAGCTGGTGGGCCGGTTCCAGCGCCGGGTCGAGGACCGCCGCCAGAACGCCGCCCGCCCCAGCCTGCCCACGCTGGGGCTGAACCTTATCAGCATCGACACCCGGCAGGGGCTGTACGTGCTGGCCTACCGCCCGCTGCGGCTCGACGTGAAAAAGCGCGCCCTGCGGGCCGAGCCGGAGCCGGTCATCTGCCGGGAGTTCACCGTCAACGGCAGCAAGCTGAGCATCCATCAATTTCTGGATGCCGACGACTATACGCTGCTGGACGAGTTCACGAAGCACGCCGAGACCATCAAGGACCGCATCACCCGCTGCAACCCGCGGGTGCGGGTCGATGACCTGCCCTACCTCGTCGCCATCAGCCGCGACTGCCCCGTGGACTTGGAGCATGAGTACCGCGGCATCCTTACTATGTTCGAGGATCCCTCCGGCGAGACGGCCACCGCCCCGCTGCGGGCCTTCTTCGGCGAGATGACCGCCAAGCCGCGCCGCCGCAAGTCCTACCCGCTGGCGCTGCTGAACAACAAGGTCAATCTGGACCAGCTGCTGGCCATCAACAACGCCATGCGCTACCCGCTGGCCTACGTGCAGGGCCCGCCGGGCACCGGCAAGACCAACACCATCGTCAACACGCTGACGACGGCGTTTTTCAACGAGCGCACGGTGCTTTTTTCTAGCTACAACAACCATCCCATTGACGGCGTTGTGGAAAAGCTGCAGGCCGTCACCTACCACGGCCAGACCGTGCCGTTCCCGATCCTGCGCCTTGGCAACAACGAGAAAACCGCCGAGGCCCTGCGCACCATCGACCAGCTGTTTGAGCAGTGCAAAAAGATCCCCGTGCCGGAGCGGCTGCTGGACAAAAACCACGCGGACCGCACGGCCCGCGCCAAACAGCTGACCGCCCTGCTGGAACGGTATGAGCGCATCCTTGATCTGCGGGAGCGGCGGGAGACCATCCGGCGCCTGCTGGACGCCCGCGGCCAGATGAACTTCCAGTACGAGCTGCAGGCCGGGCAGCTGCCGCAGGTGGACCGTGAGCTGGCCGCCTACGGCAGCATCGACTCTGCCGACGCGCTGGCTCTGCTGGACCGCAACGAGGACGAGCTGCTGCGCTACCTCTACTACACCTCGGCCCGCTGCATCCGCCGGTTGGAGGAGCCAAAATATAACGATTTAATGAGCATCGTCCACAGCCCCGACACCGACAAGGAGCGGGTCACGCAGTTCAACAAGTACCTCTCGGAGCCGGAGAACCTGAAAAAGCTGCTGCGCGTCTTTCCCATTGTGGCCACGACCTGCATCTCCGCCCACCGCCTGGGCGACCCGGAGCCGAGCTTTGACATGGTCATCATGGACGAGGCAAGCCAGTGCAGCACGGCCATGTCTCTTGTGCCCATCCTGCGCGGGGCGTCGCTGATGCTTGTGGGCGACCCGCAGCAGCTCTCGCCTGTCATTCTGCTGGACCCCGCCGACAACCGCACGCTGCGCCGCCGCTACGGTGTCACGCAGGAGTACGATTACATCGAAAACTCGATCTACAAATGCTTTCTGGCCTGCGACGCTGTCAGCGACGAGACGCTGTTGAGCTACCACTACCGGTGCAGCCCCAAGATCATCGAGTTCAACAATCGCAAATACTACAACCACAAGCTGCACATTGCCAGCCGCGAGACCGACCCCACGCCGCTCGTCTATGTGGACGTACCCAACGACACCACCGACGAGAAAAACACCGCCCCGCAGGAGGTGCGCCGCATCGAGGCATACCTGACCGCGCACCCGGACAAGCAGGTGGGCATCATCACGCCGTTTGCGAAGCAGCGCGCCGCCATCGAGGCCATGCTGCGCGCGAAGCACTTTGAGAACGCCGCCTGCGGCACGGTGCATGCCTTTCAGGGCGACGAGAAGGACGTGGTCATCTTCTCCCTGGCGCTGACCGACCAGACCCGCCCGCGCACCTACGACTGGCTGAAAACGAACAAGGAGCTCATCAACGTGGCGACCTCCCGCGCGCGGGAGCAGCTGGTCATCCTCTCGAATCAGGCCGCGCTGGACCGCCTGCACGCCGACAGCACCGACGACGATATTTATGAGCTGGTGCAGTACGTGCGCAAAAACGGCCAGTCCGAGGTGACCGAGAAGCCCGCCGCCAGCCGTGCGCTGGGCATCAAGCCCTACAGCACCAAGACCGAGGATGCCTTTTTGGAAAATCTGAACCACGCGCTGGACAACGCCTTCCTCGACGGCAGCCGCTGCACGGTCCGCAAGGAGGTCCCCATCGCCCAGGTGTTTGAGGATAACCCCGGCTGCGCCGACCTGTTCTACACCGGGCGGTTCGACTTCGTCGTCTACCAGCGGGAGGGCCGCCGCCTGATGCCGATTTTAGCCATCGAACTGGATGGCCGCGAGCACCGCGACGACCCCGCCGTCCAGCGCCGTGACCGCAAGAAGGACCAGATCTGCCGCGAGCACGGCTTTGAGCTGATCCGCGTCGAGAACAGCTACGCGCGGCGGTATAATTATATCAAGAGTATTTTGATAAATTACTTCCGCAAGGTGTCGTAGCACCTGCAAACGGGCAAAGCCCGCGAGAAAGCCTCCTCACGAAGTGGGGAGGTGGCCGAGTGGAACGAGGCCGGAGGGGCTCTGCCCGCTCATCCCAGCATAAAACCGAAAAGTCCTGCCTCCCTTTCCCGGAGACAGGACTTTTTCCTTTTTACCGCCAGTGAAACGTAACCATGCCGTAAATATAAATAAACAAAATCGCACCCGGCACAAAATACTTAAAAATCGGCTTCATCCAGGGGCGGACCTTCAGGCCCCTGCCGGTGTTGGCTTCGGCCACAAAATTGTCCCAGCCCCAGCCAAAGCGGTTGCAGCAGAACAGCGCCAGCACCAGCGACCCCAGCGGCAGCACATTGTTGCTGACGATGAAGTCCCAGAAGTCCAGCCACGCGCTGCCCGGCGCAAACGGCTGGAAGTGCAGCACGCTGTAGCCCAGCGCCGTCGTCAGTGCCAGCAGAAAGATACCGACGCCGCAGACCACGCAGCCCTTCGGGCGGCTCCACCCGGTCAGCTCACGCACCATGGCAAGGATATTCTCGCAGACGCCCAGCACGGTGGACAGCGCCGCAAACACCATGAACAGGAAGAACAGCGCGCCCCACCAGCGGCCCCCGGCCATATTGCCGAACACCCCCGCCATCGTGTCAAACAGCAGACTGGGGCCTGCCGTGACCTCCAGCCCGTAGGTGAAGCATGCCGGGAAGATGACGATGCCCGCCAGCACAGCCACGAACGTGTCCAGAAAAATGACCCGCAGTGACTCGCCCATGAGCGCGTGATCCTTTCCGATGTAGCTGCCGAAGATTGCCATGCCGCCCATGCCGACGGACAGCGAGAAAAACGCCTGGTTCATGGCCGCCACGATGACCCCGCCGTCAATGGCCGAGAAATCCGGCACAAGGTAGAACCGCAGCCCCTCCGCCGCACCGGCAAACGTCAGGCTGTGCACGGCCAGCACCAGCATCAGCACCAGCAGCGCGCTCATCATGTATTTGGTCACGCGCTCCAGCCCGCCCTGCAAATTAAAGCTCAGCAGCACAAACGCCGCTATAAGGACCACAAGCAGATAGGTCACGTTCAGCCCGGGGTCGGCGATCATCTGCGCAAAGCCGAAATCCGCATGCTGCCCGGTCAGGAACTTGACAAAATAGTACAAGATCCAGCCCGTGACCACCGTGTAGAACGCCATGATGGCAATGTTGCCGATGAGGCTGACGACGCCGAATACGCCCCACTTGTGGCCGGGCTTTTCCAGGCGTTGGTACATGGTAACAGGGCTGGCCTGGGCGGCGCGGCCCACGGCAAACTCCATGACCATGACGGGCAGGCCCAGCACCAGCAGGCAGAGGATGTACAGCAGCATAAAGCTGCCGCCGCCGTTGCGCCCGCACATCCAGGGGAACTTCCATACATTGCCGCAGCCGATGGCACACCCGGCCGACAGCATGATAAAGCCTAAGCGGCTGCCAAGACGTTCACGATTTTCCATAGTCTCACACAAATACGTAGGCGCTCAGGCGGTTGAAAGCTTCCTCCACCAGGGCGCGGATCAGGGCCAGATTCATGCGGATGGCGCAGAGGCGGTGGAACATCCGGCCATCCTGCCAGGCCACGCCCACATCCCAGCCGGCGTGCAGCACGTCCTCCAGCGTTTTTTCATGGGCAGCGCACCAGTCGGTGCAGTCCAAAAACAGCATGTAGGTGCCCTCAGGTTTGGCAACCTGCACACCCGGGAAATGCCGGGTGATGAAGTCGCAGGCAAAGTTCATGTCCGCGACCCACATGGGGATGACGGAAAAGCCGTCCTTAGGCTTGCCCGGCGCAAAGCCGCCCGGCTGGCCCAGGGCATCCACCGCCAGCGCATCCATCCCGCGGCGGTCGTACACAGTGGTAAAATCGTATTTCATAGTGATACCTCAAGAATCGGTTAGATTGTTGAAAATATACTTGTAGAGGTGTTCTATACCGAAAGGCTCCCCCCAAGGGGAGCCATTAAGGGCAGGGTATATAAATGTTTTTTCCCAAAATCACACGTATGTGTGATTTAATTTAAAGTTCTTTGCGTCGCTTTCTTTCAAGAAAGCGACATTACTTCTCGCAGGCCCCGTCATTTCCCTCACCGCAGCCGTCGCAGTCGCTCTCAAATTTCACGGCGTTTTTGGCAAGTTCGGGGTCCAGGCGCTGGGCGACCTGCATCATCAGGGCGCACTCCATGCGCTTGCGGAACACCTTGCATCCGTACTCATAGGTGCCGTGGATGTCGCCGGTGGCGTGCAGGGCGTTGGCCGCGCAGCCGCCTGCGCAGTACAGGCGGGCCCAGCAATCCTTGCAATCCGGGCGGGCATACACGTTGCACAGCTTGAACTCATCCCGCAGTGCGGTGTTGGTCACGCCGTCCCACACGTTGCCCAGTTTGTAGTTGGGGTCGCCCACGAACTGGTGGCAGGGGTACAGGTCGCCCCAGGGGGTCACAGCCATGTACTCGGTGCCGGAACCGCAGCCGGAAATGCGCTTGTAGATGCAGGGGCCGTGCTTCAGGTCCAGGATATAATGGTAGAACGTGATGGGCTTGCCGGCCTTCTGGCGGCGTAGCATGTCGTTGGCCAGCAGCTCGTACTGGTCAAACAGCCTGGGTAGATCCTCCTCGGTCAGGGCCTCGGGGGAATCCGGCGCGGCTACGACCGGCTCCATGGACAGCTCGGTAAAGCCGAGGTCGTCGGCCATGTGGAACAGGTCCTTCGTAAAATCAACGTTGTGATGCGTAAACGTGCCGCGCATATAGTAGCCCTGGCCGCCGCGCGCCTTGACGAGCTTTTGGAACTTGGGCACGATGCGGTCATAGCTGCCGTTGCCCGCGAGGTCGACGCGGAAGCGGTCATTGACCTCCTTGCGGCCATCCAGCGACAAAACAACGTTGTGGCATTCTTTATTGCACCAGTCGATGACCTCGTCCGTGATGCCGATGCCGTTGGTCGTCATCGTGAAGCGGAAGTTTTTGTTGTACTTTTTCTCGATGCTGCGTGCATAGGCAACCAGCTGCTTGCAGACCTCAAAGTTCATCAGCGGTTCGCCGCCGAAGAAATCGACCTCCAGGTTGCGGCGGGTGCCGGAGTTTTCGATGAGGAAATCCAGCGCGCGCTTGCCGGTCTCGAAGCTCATGAGACCGGCCTCGCCGTGGAACTTGCCCTGCGCGGCGAAGCAGTAGCTGCAATTCAGGTTGCAGGTGTGGGCGACGTGCAGGCAGAGCGCCTTGACAACGTTGGAGCGGTTTTTGAAGTCAAAGGCGTGGTCGGCGTAGGCGTCGGGCGCAAACAGCTGGCCCGCGGCGGTCAGCTCGTCGATGTCGTCGAGCACGTCGCTGATGTCGGCGGCGGTCACATCGGCGCGGTCCGCGTACTTTTTGGCGAGGGCTGCAGCAGCCTGCTCCCGGCTGCTGCCTTGGTCGATCAGGGCGATGGCGTCATAGGCGACGTCATCCACCGCATGCACGCTGCCGCTGTAGACATCCAGCACAATGTTGTAACCGCTTAATTTGTATTGATGGATCATGGTTTTCTCCGTTTTGTTATGGTGCAATGCGGCGGACAGCCACGGGCGGATATGGAATCCGCCCCTACGGCATTTCCCTTGTAGGGGCGCATTCTATATGCGCCCGCCGCACCCTTTGTATCATAGAAAATGCCGGGCTGCCACACGGCATCCCGGCATCAAAGCCAGCAAAAATTACTTGTCGGTCTTCTCGCAAGGCTGGTTGGCAATGCCGCAGCTGGTCTTGCAGGCGCTCTGGCAGGAAGTCTGGCACTCGCCGCAGCCGCCGTTCAGCAGGCTCTTAGCCATGTCGCGGGTCTCGAGAGTCTGGATGTGCTTCATAAAACAGTCACCCCTTTATACATTTTAGAATTATTATTATTGTACACGGAAATCCGGGGTTTGTCAATAGGGGCGGAGGAAAAACGATAGTCTGCGCGAGGCCCGTCGGAACCCCTCAGGCCAGCTTCGCGGCCAGCTCCCCTGATGGGGAGCCTTTCGCGGGCGCATGCCCGAATAAAGCCTCCCCATCAGGGGAGGTGGCCGCGCGCAGCGCAGGCCGGAAGGGTTCCGACGGGCTTTGCCGCTGCCTCCCTTTACAAATTACAAAACCGCAATCTCCTCCGCCCCGCTGCCGCCTGTATGCTTCAGCGCGGTTCCGGCCTGCTCCAATGCACGGCAGGCCGTCACCAGCTCTGCCGTCACTTCCTCGCCCGGTGCCACCAGCGGCACGCCGGGGGGATAGGCCCAGAGATACTCCGCAGCGGTCTCCCCCACCGCGTCCCGCATCCTTACGGCCCGCGCGGGGCGCAGCAGCGCCTCGGCAATCGTGCAGCGGGCCGCGCCGGGGGCGGGCAGAATATGCCGCGGGGCCGCGGGCGGGGCCGTCGTTTTGTCCCAGGCGTGCAGTACATCGGCCAGGCGTTCCAGCGCGTCGGCGTCGTCGCAGGGGCTGGTCATGGCCAGCACGTTCGGGCCGCAGACCATCTCGGGCTCAAAGCCGCCGGCCCGCAGGTACGCCGCCCCCGCCGCGCCGATTTGCAGCAAAATTTTGCCGCTGTCATGCGCAAAAAAGTCAGGATGCGCCGCCAGTGCGTCCGCGCCGCAGCACAGTATTTTTGTATTTTTCAGATCCCGCACCGCCGCGTCAAAGGCATCCAGCCGGGCGCGCCACGCGGCAAAGGCGGCCTCTCCCTCGTCGGCCAGCCAGCGGGTGCAGCCGTCCAGACTGACCATGAGCGGGTAGCTCGGCGAGCTCGTCTCGAACACGTCCAGCTGGCGCTCGACCTCGGCAGGGTCGGCCAGATCGCCGTTCAGCTGCAAAAACGCGGTCTGGGTCAGGCTGGGCAGCGTCTTGTGGGCGCTCTGCACGACCAGATCGGCCCCTGCGGCTACGGCCCCGCCGCGCCAGCCGTACCGGGCGGCAAAGGGCAGGTAGTGCGCACCGTGGGCCTCGTCCACCAGCAGCGGCACGCCGCGGGCGTGGCAGATTTCCGCGATAGTACGTATATCGCTCAAAACGCCCTCATACGTCGGGCTGGTCAGGATCACGCAGCGGGCGTCGGGTGCAGCGTCCAGCGCGGCGGCCACATCGGCGGGGCGCACACTGCCGTAGATGCCAAACTGCGGGTCCACGGGCGGCGTGAGCCAGCGGGCCTTCAGCTGCCCCAGTTCCATCGCGTGGTAGACGGCCTTGTGGCAGTTGCGCGCCGCAATGACCGTGCTGCCGAACGGTGCCAGTGCGCGGATGCCCGCCAGCAGGCCGACGGTGGACCCGCCGACGAGGTACCAGCACCGCCGCGCACCGTACAGCGCCGCCGTGCGGGCCATGGCGTCGGCCAGAATGCCGTCCGCGTCGTGCAGGTCGTCCGCGCCGTCGATCTCGGTCAGGTCCCAGGCATAGCAGCCCAGCCCCGGTGCGGGCGGCACCCGCCGCTTATGCCCGGGCATGTGCAGCGGGTAACGCGCCGCGGATAGGGTTTCCAGTTGTTGTTGCAGCGTTGATTTTGTCATATTTTTATACTTTTTATAAATAAGTGCAAGCTAAAAAGCCTCCCCTTTGAGGGGAGGTGCCCGCGGGGCGGAGGGGTGGGCGGGAGACACACACTTTACAGGTCTACACCCGGCCACCCCTCACCGCCTGCGGGCAGAGCTCCCCTCAAAGGGGAGCCTTTAAGAAATCTCAATTTCCGCCTTACTGCCCGCCCGTGTTTTGGTCACGTGGATCTGTCTCGTCAGGCGGTCCTGCAGCGCCTCGACGTGGGAGATGACGCCGATGAGCTTATCGCCCCCGGCCAGCCCGGCCAGCGTGTCCACGGCCTTTTCCAGACTGTCGGAGTCCAGCGAGCCGAAGCCCTCGTCGATGAACAGCGTCTCAATGACGACGCCGCCCGCGTTCTGCTGGATCGTGTCGCTGATGCCCAGTGCCAGGCTCAGCGCGGCCATGAAGCTCTCGCCGCCGGACAGGCTGCCCACGGGGCGGGTCTTGCCGGTGTAGGCGTCGAACACGTCGAGGTCCAGCGCAGTCTTGCCGCCGACGGCCTCGCTCTTGCGGCGCAGCAATCGGTACTGACCGTCGGTCATGCGGGTGAAGCGCAGGTTCGCGGCCTCGACCACGCCGTCAAAATAGAACGCTTGTACGTACTGTTCAAACGGAAGTTTGATTTTCCCGGTCAAATTGCCGTTGATCGTTTTGGACAGATTGTCCCACATAGCACGCTTCTCGCGAGCGGCGGCGCTCTCCCGCATCGTCTTTTGCAGCGCGTCGATGGCGGCACGGTTCGTGTGCAGACGGTGTACGGCGGCGTCCCGGGCGGCCATGGCGGCAGCGCGGTCCCTGCGCAGGCGGGCCAGCGCGTCCTGCAGCTGGGTCAGTGCGTCGGGGTTGTCGCGCTTGGGCATCGTCTCGCGCATCTGCTGCACGCGGGCGCTGGCGGCAGCGTGCCCGGCCTTGGCGTTGGCAGCGCGGCGGGTGGCCGCAAAGCGCTGCTTTTCCAGGTCTGCCAGCTGGCCGTTCAAAAGGTCGGCCTGCTTGGCCAGGCTGCGGGCGCGGTCCGTCTTTTGCTTCAGCTTCAGGTGGTCGGCCTGCAGGCCGCGCAGACCCTCGGTCAGGCTGGTCTGCTGGGCGGTCAGTGCGATTTTCAGCTCGTCGGGCGTCAGCTCGGCGGCGGGCTTGCCGGTGTAGCGGTCCCCGCGGCGCGCGAAAAATCCATCCGCGTCCCGCTGCAAAGCCGCCCGCAGCTCATGCGCGTGGGCGGCGGCATCACCGGCGGTGCGGCTGGCCGCGGCAGTGCTGCGGCGCTGGGCCGTCAGTGCCTTCTCCCGCTCCTCCAGCTGCTTTTCGGTGATGTGGTCCTTGGGCAGGGCCGCGATCTTGGGGTGGCGGGTCGAGCCGCAGACCGGGCAGGGCTTGCCCTTTTCCAGATCGCGGGCCAGCAGGCCGGCGCGGTTGGCGTTAAGCTGGCGCTGCAGCGTGCTGTACTCCTCCTCGGCCTTGTCCAGCGCGGCCTGCGCCGCCACATAGGCGGTCTGGTGGTCTGCGGCGTCCTGCCGGGCCTTGTCGGCATCCTGCAGCTGGCTTAAAAGCTGCCTGCAGTCGGCAGAAAGTCCCTCCGCCAGCTCAATGCGGTGGTCGGTTTTCAGCAGGTCGGCCTCGGCCTGGCTCAGCGCGGCGCGGTCCGCCTCGTTTTTGGCAATATTTTCCTTCACGCTCGCCGTGCGCTTTTCCAGATCGGTCATAATGAGGTCGGTCTGGTGCTCCACATCGGCGGCGCGTTGCTCCTCGGCCACCAGCCCGGCCAGCTGGCGGCGGCGGGCGGCGCGTTCCTCGGCAATTTTCAGGCCGGCGTCACCGCGGGCGATCTTCTCGTCCAGCTCGTTCATAACGCTGGTCTGTCGTTTTTCGTTGGCGTCGTCGGCCTCCAGCAGCAGCCTGCCCAGCTCGGCGGCAGCCCCTGCGGCAAACGGGTCGCGCTCGGCCTGCATTTCGGCCAGGTCGGCGGCGGTCTCCTCGTCGGCACCGTCGCCGATCAGCGTGCCGACGTGCATCAAAAGTACATCGTCCAGACGCTTGCATTCCTCGTCGGCCTTACGGGCGTGCTCGACGGCGGCCTGGCCCAGGCGCTGGTGGTCGGCGGTGTCAAAAATGCGGCGCAGGATGGCGGCGCGGTCCGCGGACGGCGCGTTGAGCAGCCGGGTAAAGTCGTTCTGCGCCAGCATCGACACCTGGGCAAACTGTTTGGCGTCGATGCCCAGCAGCTTGACCACGGCGTCGGTCACGGCTGACGCACCGCTGACCGGCTCGTCCGGCTCACGGATCAGCTCGGCCTTGGCGGGCACCTTGACCATGCCGGTGCCGCGCTTGGCGGCGCGCTGCTGGTCGGGCCAGCGGCGCACGGTGTAGCTGCGCCCGCGGTGGGTAAAGGCCAGCTCGACGCTCGTCTCGGCGTCGGGGGCGGCAAAATCACTGCGCAGCATCGTGGTTTTTCGGTTCTCACCGGAGGTCTCGCCGTAGAGCGCAAACGTGATGGCGTCAAACAGGGCGGTCTTGCCCGCGCCGGTGTCGCCGCCGATCAGAAACAGTCCGCTGCCGCCGAACGCCGAGAAATCCAGCTCGGTGCGGCCCGCGTAGGGGCCGAAGGCGGTCAGGATCAGCTTTTGGGGTTTCATTCGCTTTTTGACGCCTCCTCGCGCAATCTTTTCACAGCCACGGTCTCCTCCACGGTCAGGGGGCGTCCGTTCATCTTGGTGAAAAAGTCCTGGAACAGCTCGACAAAGGGCTTGCCGCGCACGGCCTGGGTCATGTCCAGCGGGTGCGCGACCTCACCTTGGGGCAGGTAGTCGAGCCGCATGGCGTTGGGATAGGCGGCGCGCAGCTGCGCCATGGCGTCGGGCAGCGGCGTCGGGTCGGTCAGGGTCGCCCAGATGTAGTCCTCGGTGTCGGTTGGCCGGGCGGTCAGCCGGGCCAGCGGGCCGGTCAGGTGGCGCATGGCGCGGCGGGGCGTCAGCGGCAGCTGCTCGATTTTTTCCACGCCGCGCCTGCCGACCCGCACGAGGGTGACGGATTTCTGCATCCCGCACTCGTCCAGATGGTAGCAGAGCGGCGCACCCGCGTAGCGCACGGCGTCGATGCCGACGCGCTGGGCGCGGTGGATATGGCCGAGCGCTGCATAGCAGAAGCCCGCAAACCGCGCTGCATCGATGGAATCCACCGTGCCGATGGTCAGGGGCGCGGTCTCGCTGCCGGAGAGCTGCGGCGGGCAAACGCCGGAGACCACCATCTGGTGGGCGACGAGCACCCGGCGCGGGGCGGCGGGCTCACAGACGGCCAGCGCCGCGCCGACGGCGGAGTCGTAGTCGGTGATGTCGGCGTCGGGCAGGTAGTGGCGCACCGTGGCCGCCCGCACAAAGGGCAGCAGCGTGAACTCGATGGGGCCGTGGCGGTCATTGAGTACGACCTGCTTGGGGCAGCCGGTGAAACGCCCGGCAATGTGTACGTTTTGTTCAGCCAGCAGACTGCTGGCAAAGTCGAGCCGCTCGGCGCTGTCGTGGTTGCCGGAGACGGCCAGCACCGGGATGCGGCGTGCGGCCAGCTGGGTCAGGAACCAGTCCAGCAGCGTGCAGGCCGCGGCGGGCGGCACCGGCGTGTCGTAGATGTCGCCCGCGATGACGACGGCCTCGACGCCGTGTTTTTCACAGAGGGTCAGAATTTGTTCAAGGATGAACCGCTGATCCTCCAGCATATCAAACCCGTTGACCCGTTTGCCCAGGTGCAGGTCTGCAAGGTGCAGAAATTTCATGGTGTATCTCCAGATTTTGCGTTTACCGCCACAGCTTCTCCCAGGTCGTGATGTCCAGCGTGGTGCCGGGCAGGACCTCCACGGGGGCTGTCTCGGCCTTGCGGAAGCGGCACTTTTTGGCAAAGCCCTCGGCCTTCAGGTCGCGTGCCCACACCCGCATATACAGGCGGCTGCGGCCATCGCCCTCGGCCAGCTTCTGCGCATAGGCCACGATGCTGCGGCCAATACCCTGCCCGCGGGCCTTTTCCTTTAAGAAAAGGCGGCTCAGGCACATAGCACCCGCGGGGCCGAGGTCGAGCGCGAAATAGCCCACCGGCTCGGTGCCGAGGTAAATTAAGAAGTAGTTGATGACGCCGCTGTGGATCTCGTCGTCGGTCAGGATGTCGCTCTGGTACTTATCGGCCAGTGCAGCGGCGACCTTGGGCGTCAGCTTGGTGTAATGCTGGACGAAAATCTCCTGCGCCAGCTCGGAAACCAGCTGGACGTAGCGGGTCTTGGTTACTTGCTTGAAGGTTGGATTCATGGCTGCTCCTTTTTTAGAGAATAGATAATAAAATTGGTAGTTCGCGTCGCTGCGCTCCGCTCAAAATTTTCTGCCGCCGTAGGGGCGCATTCTATATGCGCCCGCCGGTCGTCTGCCTGTTGACGGGCGGATATGGAATCCGCCCCTACGGATTTTGTTTTCATCTTTTATCTATTATCTTTTATTTTTTCTTATTCTATCGTCAAACTTGCCTTCGCCGGCATGCACGCGGCCCAGTCGCCCTCGTTTTTCAGGGTGCCGAAGCCCTCGCACAGGTGGTCGGGGCAGGGGCTGTCTACAAAGGCGATGCCGCCGTTTTCCACCCGCAGGTGAATCGTGTACAGGCCGGTGTCAATGTCATATTCGGCGTTTTTACGCAGATCAATGCACTGCTCGACCTGCGGGTCGCCGTAGCGCAGCACTTCGAACGGCTCGTCCGCCTGCGTGAAGTACACCGTCCCGCCGACGGAAAAGAAATCCTTGACGCGCATGCCCTTTCGAACCATGAACGTCCCGCGCTCCGTGTCGTATTCGAGCACCGTGTTGTTTTCGCTCAGAACGTCGCTCTCGCTTTCCTTGATGCACATCGCCAGATAGTAGATGTGGTTGCACACGCAGGCTCTCGCCGCGCTGTCCATCCCCTCCATGCGCATCCGCATCGTTTCATACAGCGCGTCCCGGCTGAGCAGCCGCAGCGTGTTTCCGTCGTACAGGCCGATTCCGTTCTGCGACAGGTACAGCATGCTCGTCCTGTCCGTGCAGATGCTCCGCTCTTCGACGGGTCCATCCGTGCCGTAGGCCTCCGTGATCGTGAAACTGCTCGGGTCGGTGCCGCGAATTTCGAAGATCGTCTGCTCCTTTACCGCCAGCAGATACCCGCCGAAGGGTTCCAGCGCGATAAACTTGTCGCCGTCCCATGTCGGCTGGTTAATCACGCCGCCGCCCAGCTCCGGCGTTTCAGCAACATTCGTCCAGTTGAACGGGTCGTATGGCCGCGAATAGAAGATGCTGTCCGGGTATCCTTCCGCGCCCGTTCCCCAGATGCGCTCCGCGTGCCGTCCCAGCGTCGCGAACTTCACCTCGGCGTATGTGTCGCCAATCGTCAGCGCCTTCTTTTCCACCCGAAGGTCGCTTCCGTATACCGCGATCATGCCGTCCTTCGCGTTGGAGAGGATCAGGATATCCACCGTCGCCCCGCCCTCCGTCGTCTCGTAGGTGACGGAAGACCACACGTCGCTCTTGTACCCCTCCGAGCGCTTCACCCAGCCCTCCGTGCCCATCGTGTAGGTGTAAATCGCGCCGCCCGCCGCCGCAACGTACACGTCCGCGTCGTCCGGCCTCGTTCGCCGATAGAACCGCGCCAGCGTCTCAATCTGCGCGCCCAGCGCCGGAAACGCGCGGCTCGTGCCGTAGCTCGAAGCCAAAAGCCCGCGCTCCGTGCGGATGTTCTGCGCAAGGTAGGCGTAGTCGGTATTGATGTTCGTGTCGCCCGCCGCCTGATAGACGCCCTTCGGCGTGGGGATTGTGAACCGCCCCTGATAATCGCTGTCTGAAATGCTCATCTGCGATACCTCGCGTCCGTGACCTCGTATAGATGCTCAAACCGCGTCACGCTGCCCATGCCCTGCGGCCTGATCCGCTGCATCGTCTGGTAGAAGCTGTTCTGGTAGAACTGCGCCCGGCTCTGCTTGGCCAGATTCCCGCTGGACAGATGGCGGTAACAGATGTAGTCCGCAAGCGCCGCGTGCGCATATTCCGGGATTTGCGGCTCGTCGTCCCCGTCCTCCATCGGGTAAAACGCCACTTCGCACACAGCGCGCAGCGTCTTTCCCGTCAGGTCGTCCCGCCAGACGTGCAGCCCGCGCCCGTCCGGGTCAAGGTCATAGCCCACGTCGTAGCCGTATTCATCCCGCAGCTCCACCACGCGCGTGGCCAGCATGCCCGGAACAGGCGCGTTCCCTTCCTCGTCCACGTCCGTATAAAAAATCCGGCGCGGTTTCAGG
>ERZ857965.1317-NODE-1317-length-25882-cov-3.538932_pt1 | contig 25882 bp, 29 predicted proteins | sample MGYA00519758_ERZ857965 | MGnify/ENA primary metagenome ERZ857965 (study PRJEB31778, sample SAMEA3449381) | human gut metagenome | biome: human gut; feature: human-associated habitat; material: faeces | place: United Kingdom | collected 2010/2012 ... | reverse complement strand
TTTTTGTGCCTTGGTTCATTTTTCCAGCAGCGCATGAAGCTCGCCTGCATCGGCGGCCAGCTCGGCTGCTCCCGCTTCGAGCAGCTGCTCCCGGTCGCGGAAGCCCCATGTCACCGAGATGCAGGGGATGCCCGCGTTCCGCGCCGTCTCGATGTCCACCTCGCTGTCGCCGACGTAGACCGCGCGGGACTTGTCCGCGCCGAGCGCCGCGAGCGCGTCGTTCACCATGTCGGGCGCAGGCTTGCGGCGGCGCTGCGCCGTCTCGCCCATGGCGATGTCGGCAAGCGCGCCGAAGTGCTCCGCGACCAGCGGACGCACCGCCTCGTCCGGCTTGTTGGACACCACCGCAAGGCGGAAGCCCTCCGCCTTGAGCGCCGCCATCAGCTCCGAAACGCCCGCGTAGGGCTTCGTCTTGATCTGGCAATGCGCGGCATAGTAGGGCTTGTAAAGCGCGAGCGCCTTCGCGACGGTCTCCTCGTCCGCGTCCGCGCCGAGGGCGCGGCGCATCTGCATCTCCGCGCCGTTGCCGACGAAGCGCCGCATCTCCGCGAGCGTCCGCTCGGGATAGCCCAGCTCCCGCAGCGTGTGGTTCGCCGCACCGCGGATGTCCTCGAGCGTGTCGAGCAGCGTCCCGTCAAGGTCAAATAGGACGGTATCAAATCTCCGCATGGTTCGTCAGCCCCTTTCTTCGGTCTGCACCCGCCGCGCGACCTCCTGCGTGAAGCGCGCGGTCGCCGCGCTCGGCGGCACGTCGCGCAGCGTACACATATCGACGGAGCGCGGCGGGATCTCAAAGTCGGTTTTCAGCTCGCGGATCGCGCCGCTCTCCAGCTCCGCGGTCACGAACTCCCGCGTCACGCCCGCCACGCCGAAGCCGATGCGGGCGAGGTCCACGAGCAGGCTCCTTGCGCCCAGCTCGATCTCCGGCGAAAGGGAAACGCCGTGCGCGAGGAAGTATTTTTCCAGATACACGCGCGAGCTGGCCTTGCGCTCGAGCAGAATGAGCGGCAGCGCCGCAAGCTCCTGCATCGAATAGGCGCGCTCAAAGTCGCAGGGATAGTCCGCTGCGGCGACGAAGCACGAGTGCGTCGCAAAGCACGGCACGCAGCTCAGTCCCTCGTCCTCGCTCGGCGACGAGGCGAACGCCACGTCCACCTTGCCCGAGCGCAGCAGGCCGAGCACCTTGTGGCTGCGCCCGCTGATGATCTGAATATGGATGTTCGGGTACTTCTTGTGGAACGAGTCGAGGTGCGGCAGCAGAAATTGGCTCGTCACCGTGTCGCTCGCGCCGATGACGAGCTTGCCCATCTGCAGGGCGCGCGTCTGCGCGAGCTTTTCCTCGCCCGTTTCCAAAAGGCCCATCGCGCTGCGGACGTGCTCGAAGAGCATCTGCCCGTCGTCCGTGAGCGTCACGCCGCGCGGGGAGCGGATGAACAGCCGCGTCTGTAAGGCGCCCTCGAGCTGCTTGACGCTCTGGCTCACCGCGGACTGCGAAATGTAAAGGTTCTGCGCCGCGGCGGAAATATTGCCCGTCTCCGCCACCTCGCGGAACACGCGGTACAGCTCCAGCTTTGCCGTCATAGCCATGTCCTCCTCAAATCTCGCGCCGTCCCTCGAGCGCGCGCATGAGCGTCGCGTCGTCGGCAAATTCCAGATGTCCGCCCACGGGGATGCCGTAGGCGAGACGGGTGACCTTCACGCCGAAGGGGCGCAGCAGCCGCGCGAGATACATCGCCGTGGCCTCGCCCTCCGTGTCGGGATTGGTCGCCATGATGACCTCGTCGATGCCGCCGGCGGCGACGCGCTCGACGAGAGACTTGATCTCCAGATCGTCGGGGCCGACGTGGTTCATCGGTGAGATGACGCCGTGGAGCACATGATAGCGCCCCGTGTACTCGCGCGAGCGCTCAAGGGCCGCCACATCGCGGGCGTCCGCCACCACGCAGATCACGCGCTCATCGCGCTTGGGCGAGGCGCAGATGGGGCAGAGCCCCCCGTCCGTCAGGTTGCGGCAGATGGGGCAGCACGTTACCTTCTTCTTCGCCTCTACGATGGCGTCGGCGAACTCCTGCGCCTCCGCGTCCGTCAGACTCAGCACATGGAACGCCAGCCGCTGCGCGCTCTTGCCGCCGATGCCCGGCAGCCGCGCGAACTGCTCGACCAGCTTTTCCAGCGCTGCGGGAAAATACTCCATACCTTGTTAACCCTCTCTCAAAGCCTTGATCTTCGCGGGGATGTCCGCCGCCTTGTAGACCGCGCTGCCCGCGACCAGCACGTTCGCACCCGCATTCACGCAGGCATCGCGCGTGGCGGTGTCCACGCCGCCGTCCACCTCCAGCTCGCAGTCCGGGTTGACCTCGTCGAGCATCGCGCGCAGCTGCGCGACCTTGGGCATCATGTCCGCCATGAACTTCTGCCCGCCGAAGCCCGGCTCGACCGTCATCACCAGCACGATGTCGCACTCCTTGAGGTACGGCAGCGCCGCTTCGGCGCGGGTGTTGGGCTTGAGCACGATGCCCGCGCGCTTGCCCTTCGCGTGGATCTTCTCCAACGCGGCGTGGATGTTCTCGGGAAAGTCGGACTCGACGTGGACGGTCACGAGGTCCGCGCCCGCGTCGCAGAACTGCTCAACGTAGCGCACGGGCTTGGTGATCATCAGATGCACGTCCAGCGGCAGCCCGGTCACGGGCCGGATGGCCTTGACCACCGGAATACCGATGGAAATATTCGGCACAAACTCGCCGTCCATGATGTCCACATGGACGTAGTCGGCGGTGTCGATCTTCCGAATGTCCCGCTCGAGATTGACGAAGTCGGCGGAGAGAATGGACGGTGCGATCTTGATGTTCATGGCGGCAGCCTCCTGTGAAAAAACAGATTCAATTTATTGTAGCAAAGGCCGCGCCTAAAATCAATCGCAAAATAAAAATGTAAAAGATACTTGACATTTTGCCGATGAGGTGTTATGCTCATGAATGTAAAGCAAGCTTGACTTTCTAAGAACGGAGCACAGCATGAAAAATATCATTGAACAAAAGCGGAAGGAGCGGGGCATGACGCAGCAGCAGCTTGCCGCGGCACTCGGCGTCTCGCGCCAGACAATCATCTCATTGGAAAACGGGAAATACAATCCGTCCATCCTGCTCGCCCACGCCATCGCAAGGCTGTTCAGCGCGCAGATCGAGGACATCTTTCTTTTTGAGGAGGAAGAAGCATGAAATTGAAGGAACAGAAAAAATTCGGCATTTTGTGGCTCAGCATCGGCGCGGCGCTCTTTCTTGCGGGGCTGCTGCTGGGGGAGACGGAATACGGCAGCTATATCAGCGGCTTCGGCGGCGCACTGATGGGCGTGGGAGCGGCGCGGCTGCTGCGGGTGCGCCGTCTCAGCCGAGATCCGGAAAAGGCGGCGGACTATGAGGCCTCACTTCGCGACGAGCGCACGGCGTATGTGGCAAACAAGGCGCGCAGCATGGCTTTTTTCATTAGCATCTACGTTCAGCTTGCAGCCGGACTGCTGGCGATCCTTGTGTTCGACCGGCCGCTTGTCGGGCAGGTGCTCTGCGGCCTGACCTGCTTGCAGGGGCTGCTCTACACCGTTTTCTACTGGCACTATGACAAGGTCTATTGAGAAAGAGAAAGAAAGCATGAACGCATTGGAGGTAACGGGGCTTTCCAAGTCCTTTGGGGACTTCCGGCTGCAAAACGTCAGCTCCCCGGGCGATTCGGTTCGCGAGCTGAAATCTTAAAAAAGTGTTAAACGGAAACGCGGCGCTTGTCAACGCCGCGTTTTTATGCTATCCTAACGTGTGGTCAAGGTGGAAAGGGCCTTCCCTTTCCGCTCCGGCCGCCGCATTTCTCCCGAGAAAGCTACAAAAGGAGACCCTGCGCATGAAGCTCGATCATCGCCGCACGATCCTCGTCGGCCTCGCCTTTTTGTCCATCTGCTCGTTCTGGCAGATGTACGACAGCGTTATCCCTAAGATCCTGACCGAAACGTTCCATTTGAATGAGACGCTCTCCGGCGCGATCATGGCGCTGGACAACATTCTGGCGCTTTTCCTGCTGCCGCTGTTCGGCGCGCTCTCCGACCGCACGAGCACCAAAATCGGCCGCCGGATGCCCTTCATCCTCCTCGGCACGGCCTGCGCCGCCGTGCTGATGAACCTGCTGCCGGTGCTGGATAACCGCTACGCCGCAGCTCCCTCGACCGGGAAGCTCGTCGGCTTTGCCGCCGTGCTGGGCCTGCTGCTCGTGGCGATGGGTACCTACCGCTCGCCCGCCGTCGCCCTCATGCCGGACGTGACGCCCAACCCCCTGCGCTCACGCGCGAACGCCATCATCAACCTCATGGGCGCCATCGGCGGCATCATCTATCTGGCTGTCGCGGCGGTGATGTACCCGAACACCAAGATCGCGGGCCTCGCCCACGTCAACTATCAGCCGCTTTTCCTCGTCGTTTCCGCCGTCATGCTCGTGAGCGTCGCGGTGCTGTTCCTGACGGTGAAGGAGCCGAAGCTCGCCGCGGAGACGTGCGCGCTCGAGGCGCAGCATCCTGAGTGGGACCTCACCGAGGACGACGGCAGCGGCAATGAGGTGCTGCCTAAGCCCGTCAAGCGGAGCCTTGTCTTTCTGCTCGTGTCCATCGCGCTGTGGTACATCGGCTACAACGGTGTAACGACCTGGTGGTCCACCTACGTCGGCGCGGTCATGGGACAGGGACTCGGCGGCGCGTCCACCTGTCTGCTCATTGCCACCGCCGGCGCGGTCGTCAGCTACATTCCCATCGGTCAGCTCGCCTCGCGCATCGGCCGCAAAAAGACCATTCTCTTCGGCTGCGCCCTGCTCGCCGCGATGTTCCTGACCTTCTACTTCCTCACCACGCTCTACTCGACCATTCATCCCGTCATGTTCGTCTGCTTTGCCCTCGTGGGCTTTGCCTGGGCGGCCATCAACGTCAACTCGCTCCCGATGGTGCTGGAGATGTGCCGCGGCAGCGACATCGGCAAATTCACCGGCTATTACTACACCTTCTCCATGGCGGCGCAGGTCGTCACGCCGGTGCTTGCCGGCACGCTGATGCGTCATATCAGCTACCGCGTGCTCTTTCCCTACGCGGCGCTCTTCGTCGGCGCGTCCTTTGTCACGATGTGCTTCGTGCGCCACGGCGATTCCAGAGCCGAGGCCAAGAGCGGCCTGGCTGCCTTTGAGGATATGGACGACTGAATTCGGCAATTTCCGATAACAAGAAGTGATATTTCGTGCAGACTCTACAATTAGTTATCCTTTTCACACTGTTTCTGCTCACCGTCTGGCTCTTTTTTCTCAACAGCCGTGCCAACCATCCGAGCTGGGCGGCGCTGGAGCATCGGCGCTACGCCCACCGCGGGCTGCATTGCAGCGCCGACAGCGTGCCGGAAAACTCCCTTGCGGCCTTTCGCCGCGCCATCCGGCACGGATACGGCTCGGAGCTGGATGTGCATCTGCTGCGCGACGGCACGCTCGCCGTTTTTCACGACAGCGACCTAAAGCGCATGACCGGCGTGACCGGCGTGCTTGAGGACTGCACAGCGCAGGATCTTGCCGCGCTCCATCTTGCCGGTACGCCGGAAACGATCCCACAGCTGTGTGAGGTACTTTCCCTTTACGAGGGCACGGGCCTGCCGCTCGTCGTGGAGCTCAAGAGCTATCGCGGCAACCACCGCGCGCTCGCCGAGCGCACGGCGAAGGAGCTGGACAAATATCAGATCCCCTATTGTATGGAGAGCTTCGACCCGCGCTGCCTGATGTGGCTGCGCGCCTTCCGGCCCGAGATCATCCGCGGTCAGCTCTCCGAAAATTTCCGCAAGGACGCGCGGGGCTGGGAGCATTTCGTGGGCTTCCTGCTCTCGAACCTCCTGTTCAACGCCTTCACCGCGCCCGACTTTATCGCTTATAAATTTGAGGACCGCCGGCGCTTCGCGCCGCGCATCTGCCGCGCGTTCTACGGCGCGCATATGTTTTATTGGACCGTCCGCACCTATGAGGACCTGAAGGCCGCGGAGCGCGAGGGCGCGCAGGCGATCTTCGAGGGCTTCGACCCGGACGGGGCAGAGAGAAAATCAGAAAGAAAAGAGGACACTCCATGAGCGAGACTCCGAAGAGACGCCGGGGCGACCGCAGAGACGCGGTGCTCCTGCGCGAGACCGACGCCCTGCACTTTATCATGGGCATCATCTATCCCCACCGCGCCGACAACGAGGCCTACATCGCCGAGCGCATCGATCTGGAGCCCATCAAGGCCTACCTTGCGAAAAAGAACGTCGAGGGCATCGAGTTCAAGTACACCTTCTTCCACGTCATCGTGGCAGCGCTGGTCAAGACCATCACCCTGCGTCCCAAGCTCAACCGCTTCTACGCGAACGAAAATTACTACCAGCGCAACAAGGTCACGGCGGGCTTTATCATCAAGAAGGAATTTTCCGACGGCAGCGAGGAGGCGGTCGCCCTGCTCGACGCTGCGCCGACCGACACCGTGGACACCGTTCACGAGGAGATCCGCCGCCGCGTCTACGCCACGCGCCATGAGCAGAAGCTGAACACCACGGACAACAGCATGGATATTCTCAACAAGCTGCCGCGCTTTCTCTCCAAGGCGGCGATCCGCTTCATCCGCTGGCTCGACCGCCACGGCTGGTGTCCAGATTTCCTCATCGGAGCCGACCCGAACTATGCCTCGGTGTTCCTCTCCAACCTCGGCTCCATCCGTCTGCGCAGCGGCTACCACCATCTTACGAACTGGGGCACCTGCTCGTTCTTCTGCGTCATCGGCGAGAAGAAGTGGACGCCGCTTTACGATCAGAACGGCCTCGTCGCCATGCGCGAGACGGTCGACCTCGGCTTCACGGTCGACGAGCGCATTGCCGATGGCTATTACTATTCCAAGAGCATCCGGCTCTTCAAGCACCTGCTCGCGCACCCCGAGCTGCTCGAGCTGCCATTTGAACAGGAGGTCGATTATGACTGAGATCACTGCCAAGACCCCGTGGGCGGGTCACACCGGCGACGTGCCGCTGCATCTGGACTATTTTGACGGCTCGATGTTTGAGGCGCTCGAGCTGGTCGCCAAGAAGTACCCCAGGAACATCGCGTTCGACTTCATGGGCAAGCCCACCACCTATCCCCAGATGATCGAGGAGATCAAGAAGTGCGCCCGCTCCCTCAAGACCATCGGCGTGCGCGCGGGCGACAAGGTGACGATCGCCATGCCCAACTGCCCGCAGGCCATCTATATGTTCTACGCCGTCAACCTCGTCGGCGGCATCGCAAACATGATCCATCCCCTTTCGGCGGAGAAGGAGATCGAGTTCTACCTCAACGAGTCCGAGAGCGTCACCGCCATCACGCTCGACCAGTTCTACAACAAGTTCGAGAGCATCCGCCAGAACACAAAGGTCGTCAACATCATCATCGCGAGCGTCAAGGATGAGCTGAGCAAGCCCGTCCGCGCGGGCTATATGCTCACCGAGGGCCGCAAGATCGCCAAGATTCCGAAGGACGCGCCGGTCATCCGCTGGAAGGAATTCATGAACATGGGCAAGGCCTGCTTCTGGAATTATTCCGTCAAGCGCACCGGCGACGACCCCGCCGTCATTCTCTACTCCGGCGGCACGACCGGCACGACCAAGGGCATCGTGCTGACGAACAGGAACTTCAACGCGCTCGGCCAGCAGGTCATCGCGGCGAACCCGATGTTCAACCCCGGCGACAAGATGCTCGCCGCCATGCCGCTGTTCCACGGCTTCGGCCTCGGCGTGTGCATCCACACCATGCTCTCGCAGGGTGGGCGCTGCATCCTCGTGCCGCGCTTCACCGCCAAGAGCTATGCAAAGCTCATCACTAAGTATCACTGCAACTTCATCGCGGGCGTGCCCACGCTCTACGAGGCGCTGCTGCGTCTGCCGAGCATGGAGGGCGCGGACCTCAGCTCGCTCAAGGGCGTGTTCTCCGGCGGCGACAGCCTGTCCATCGAGCTGAAGAAGAAGCTGGATAAATTCCTCTACGCCCACGGTGCGCCCGTGCAGGTGCGCGAGGGCTACGGCACCACCGAGACCGTCACGGCCTGCTGCCTGACGCCGCCGCATATGTTCAAGGAGGGATCGATCGGCGTGCCCTTCCCCGACACCTACATCAAGATCGTTGAGCCGGGCACCGATCAGGAGGTCCCCTACGGCACCGAGGGCGAGATCCTGCTCGCCGGTCCCACCGTGATGAAGGAGTACATGAAGCACCCTGACGAGACCGCGCAGACCCTGCGCCGTCACGCCGACGGCCTCACTTGGGTCTACACCGGCGACCTCGGCACGATGGACTCGGAGGGCTTCGTTTACTTCCGCGGCCGCGCTAAGCGCATGATCGTCTCGTCCGGCTACAACGTCTACCCCAGTCAGATCGAGAACATCCTCGACGCGAACGAGATGGTGCAGATGAGCTGCGTTATCGGCATCCCCGACGCCTACCGGATGCAGAAGGTCAAGGCCTTCGTCAAGCTCGCCGCCGGCATCCCCGCGAACGACGCGACCCGTCAGGCGCTGATGAGCTACTGCTCCAAGCACATCGCGAAGTACGCCATGCCCTGCGACATCGAGTTCCGCGACGAGCTGCCCAAGACGCTCGTCGGCAAGGTCGCCTACCGCGTTTTGGAGGAAGAGGAGCAGGGCAAGCACGCCGCCGAGGCGCCCGCCGCGCCCGCCGAGGAGGGGAAAAAGTAAGCAAAAAGCGAGCCGCTCACAGAGCGGCCCGCTTTCTTTTTGGTATGGAGCGATCCGGCGGCGCGGCGGTCAGAGGTCGTCCTCCCCGGTGTCGCGGTCGAAGCCAAGCAGATGGCCCGGCAGGCGGCACCACGGCTTGCAAAGCGTATCGTTGTAGTGCGCGACGGCCTGCCGGTAGATGCTCTCGCTGCGCGCGAGGATCTGGGCGAGCTCGGGATCGTAGCGCACGCCGGCGGCCTGACGGCGGCAGGCGGAGAGCTGCGCGGCGGCGCTTTCCACCACGCTGCGCCGACTGCGCAGGACGCGCCGCACTTCCCAGAACCAGAGGACGAGAAAGGCGGTGGTGCTCACGGCGGCGATCAGCCAGGCGACCCACGACGGCATCGGCTTCAACTCCTTTTTCTGCAGATTTCATCATTGGAACCAAGCATAGCAATTTTTTCCAAAAATTGGGAAACAAGGGTATGAGATGTATGCTTTTTCGGCGTGAAATGCAGGGAAAGGCGAATTTTGCGAAAAAATGAAAAAAGAAGTGACAGCTGTCCGCCGATTGTGGTAAGATAGAAAAACAACGATCCCGGGAGGTCAGGATATGAGCTATGCCGATCAGGTTTTTCGCCGGAACTGCGAGGACATTTTGAAAAACGGCGTGTGGGACACGGAACTTGCCGTGCGTCCGCGCTGGGAGGACGGGACCCCGGCGCACACGGTCAAGAAATTCGGCATCGTCAACCGCTACGACCTGCGGAAGGAATTCCCCATCCTCACGCTGCGCCGCACCTATTGGAAGAGCGCGGTGGACGAGCTCTTGTGGATCTGGCAGAAAAAAAGCAATAACGTCCACGACCTCTCCTCCCACATCTGGGACGCCTGGGCGGATGAGAGCGGCAGCATCGGCAAGGCCTACGGCTACCAGCTCGGCGTGAAGCACCAATATAAAGAAGGAATGTTCGATCAGGTGGACCGCGTGCTCTACGACCTGAAGCATGATCCTGCCTCGCGGCGCATCCTGACGAACCTCTACAATTTTGCCGACCTGCATGAAATGGCGCTTTACCCCTGCGCCTACTCCATGACCTTCAATGTGTCGGGCGATACGCTCAACGCCATTTTGAACCAGCGCAGTCAGGATATGCTGGCGGCGAACAACTGGAACGTGGTGCAGTACGCGGTGCTGGTCCACATGATGGCGCAGGTCAGCGGCCTCAAGGCCGGCGAGCTGGTGCACGTCATTGCGGACGCGCACATCTACGACCGCCATGTGCCCATCATCGAGCAGATGCTTTCGGAGCCGGAGAAGCCCGCGCCGGCGTTTTTCATCGACCCGAGCGTGACGGATTTCTATGCCTTCACAAAGGACAGCTTCCGGCTCGAGGGCTATGAGCCCTGCCCGTTCGAGGCGAAAATTCCCATCGCGGTGTAAAGGAGAACGCTATGACCGCCATCGTCTGTGTGGACAAAAACTGGGCCATCGGAAGGGAGAACCGGCTTCTCTTCCGCATTTCCGCCGACCTCAAGCATTTCCGCGCGCTCACGACGGGAAAGACCGTCGTGATGGGGAAGAATACCCTGCTTTCGCTGCCGGGCGGCAGACCGCTGCCGAACCGGCGGAACCTCGTGGTGAGCACGACGATGGCGCCGCGTGAGGGCGTGGAGATCGCGCGCAGCATCGAGGAGGCCGCGGCGCTGGCGGGAGAGGACGCCGTGCTCATGGGCGGCGCGCAGCTTTACCGCGCGCTGCTGCCGCACTGCGAGCGCGTGCTGGTGACGCAGGTGGACGCCGCGGCGGAGGGGGCGGACGCCTTCTTTCCGAACCTCGACGCCGCGCCCGATTGGACAGTGGAGACGGTGGGGGAATGGCAGGAGGAAAACGGCCTGCGCTTCCGCTATGTCGATTACGTCCGAAGAACATAAGGGAACAGGGGCTTTCCGCAAGAGCGGAAGGCCCTTTTCAAATGCGGAGAAAACGAGTATAATGAAGAAAGATTTTCTGAGAGGAGGCGAGGGCCGTGGCGGAGCTGAATACCGATGTGCGCTTTGTCAGGGGCGTGGGCGAGGCGCGGGCGAAGAGCCTTGCGAAGCTCGGCATCACAGACCTGAAAAGCCTCATCTCCTATTTCCCGCGCGCCTACGAGGATCGGCGGGAGAGCCGCCGCATCACGGAGCTGCAGGTCGGTGAGCGCGCCTGCGTGACGGCGATGGTGGCGTCGGAGCCGAAGCTCTCGCGCATCCGAAAGGGATTGGAGCTCGTCAAGCTGCGCGTGGTGGATGAGAGCGCCGCGCTGGAGCTGACGTACTTCAACCAGTCGTACCTGAAAAACACGTTCCACGTGGGCGAGAGCTACACGTTCTACGGCACGGTCGAGGGGACGCTGCTGCGGCGGACGATGACGAATCCCGCCTTTGAGCGGGAGGGGCTGCACGCCGTCACCGGTTGCATCGTGCCGGTCTATCCGCTGACGGCGGGCGTGGGGCAGAGCCTGCTCCACCGCGCCATCCGGCAGGGGCTGGACGAGGGAGCGGACCGGCTGCCCGACCTGCTCCCTGCGGAGCTGCGGCGGCAGCATGGGCTGTGCGATGTGCGGTATGCCTATGAGAATATCCATTTCCCCGCGGACGACGCGGCGCTGGCGGCGGCGCGGCGGCGGCTCGCGTTCGAGGAGCTGTACTTCCTCACGCTCGGGCTGCGGCTGCTGCGCGCACGGCGGACGACCGTAAAGGGCAAGACCTGCGCGGCGGTCGATATGACGCCGTTTTTCGGCGCACTGCCGTTCTCGCTCACCGGCGCGCAGGTCCGCGCGGTGGACGATATTCTGCGCGACATGACGGCGGAGCGGCCGATGAACCGGCTCGTGCAGGGCGACGTGGGCAGCGGCAAAACGATGGTCGCGGCGGCGGGAATTTACTTCGCGGCGAAAAACGGCCTGCAGGCGGCGTTGATGGCGCCGACGGAAATTCTGGCCGAGCAGCACTATCACACGCTCGCGCCGCTGCTGGAAAAGCTTGGCGTGCGCTGCGCGCTGCTGACGGCCTCGACCAAGGCGAAAACGCGGCGGTCGATCTTAGAGCAGCTCGCGGCGGGGGAGATCGACCTTGCCATCGGCACGCACGCGCTGCTCTCGCCGGACATTTCGTATCAGAACCTCGGGCTGGTCGTGACCGACGAGCAGCACCGCTTCGGCGTGAACCAGCGCGCGGCGCTGGGAGCCAAGGGTGAGAACCCGCACCTGCTCGTCATGTCCGCAACGCCCATCCCGCGCACGCTGGCGCTGATGATCTACGGCGACCTCGACGTTTCGGTGATCGACGAGCTGCCGCCCGGACGGCGGAGCATCGAGACCTACGCTGTGCCGTCGAGCTACCATGAGCGCATCTACGCCTTCCTCGAAAAGCAGCTCGCGGAGGGACGGCAGGCCTACATCGTCTGCCCGATGGTGGAGGAGAACGGCGAGCTGCCCGACGAGCGCAAGGCGGTGACCGCCTATGCGGAAAAATTGCAGAAAGAGGTGCTTCCGAACCGAACGGTGCGTTTTCTGCATGGAAAAATGAAAGCGAAGGAAAAGGAAACGATCATGCGCGCGTTCGCCGCGGGCGAGATCGACGTGCTCGTTTCCACCACGGTGGTGGAGGTCGGCGTGGACGTGCCGAACGCCTCGGTCATGCTCATCGAGAACGCGGAGTGCTTCGGGCTCTCGCAGCTCCATCAGCTGCGCGGGCGCGTGGGGCGCGGGCCATGGCAGTCGTACTGCATCCTCGTTTCCGACAACCGCGGCGAGGAGAACAAAACGCGGCTCGACGCGATGCGCCGCACGCAGAGCGGCTTCGCGCTGGCGGAGGAGGATCTGAAGCTGCGCGGCCCGGGCGACTTCTTCGGCGCACGGCAGCACGGTCTGCCGACGCTGCGCGTGGCGGACTTTGCCTGCGACATGGAGCTGCTTTATGAGGCGCAGGGCGCGGCGGAGGCGCTGCTCGCCCTCGACCCGAGGCTGGAGGGACACCCGGCGCTGCACGCGCGGGTGCGCGAGCTCTTTGACCTCAACGCCGAGGCGCTGAACTGAAACCGAACAGAAAACGAAAACGACCGCGGGAGCGGTCGTTTTTTTCACGGGAAAAAGCCGATGATGGGCAGGGAATAAAGGAAGCGGGGCAGAGGGCTGAACGGCTCTCTGCCCCGCTTTTGCTTCAGGGTATCCGGTGAATGAGACGGGCTCAGGCGTTATTTTTGGCGAAGCGCTTGCCGATGAGCATGATGACCGCGAAGGTGAGCAGGTACCAGAAATTGCCCATCTTGTGGCCGATGAGGCAGGCGATGACCATGAAGATCGAGCCGCAGATGGCGAGCGTCGGAATGACGTAGCGGCGCAGCGCGGATTCGTCGGCCGCCTTCTTCATCCAGTTGATGAAGATCGGGATGTAGAGGGCGTAGATGGTGATGATGGGCAGCTCGGTGGGATCAAAGAAGAAAATGACGCTTTCAAACGGCGTGCCGACAAAAGCGACGGCATGGCTCCAGGTGCCGGCGAGGTTGGAGAGATAGAAGTAGAGGCCCCAGGCGGCGCAGTAGAACAGGCCGAGGATGGCGGAGTTGTTGGGGAGGTTGGAGACCTTGTCCACCTGACTGAAAAGCTCGGGGTGGGGGCCCTCGCCGCGGGCGGCAAGGGAGTAGGGACCGCGGCAGCAGCCGAGCATCAGGCCGTTCATCGTACCCATGCAGGAGATGGCGATGAAGAGGTTGAGGATGTTGCCGAGAACGGGACCGAACACGTTGATGAACGCGGCGGTCGCGCCGGAGTCGCACAGCTCCTGATTGGTGGCGCCGCCGGCGACGCCGATGTAATAGAGAATATAGGTGGCGACGATGATGAGGCCGCCGATGAGCAGAGCCTTGGGCAGATTGCGCTTGGAATCCTTGAGCTCGGCGTTGATCGAGGTGGCGATGATCCAGCCCTCATAGGCGAAGGCGGTGGCGCAGACGGCGGCGAAGAGCGGGCTGCCCGTGACCTCGTAGCCGACGGCGGGGGTGGTGAAGTTGTTGGTCAGCATCCCGTTGGCGAGGCCGAAAATGATGCCGACGACCGCCATGAGCGCGAGGGGAATGAACTTGATGACGGTGGTGGCGACCTGGAACTTACCGGCGAGTTTCGGCGAGAGCGCGTTGACGGCGTAGGCGCAGACCATGTAGAAGAGCATGAGCGCGAGGCACTCGGGACCGATGATGCAGCCGCCCGCCTCGGCCGGAACGATGAGCGGGAAATCGGGATCGACGGAGGTGACGAACACCAGCGTGTAGCGGGCGCTCAGCCAGGCGAGCGCCGAGGTAAGCGTGGGATAGTAGGTGGTGGAAAGGAACCAGCCGATGTAGTAGCCGTAGCGCTTGCCGACGATGGCCTCGGCATAGTCGACGATGCCGTTGACCTTTTCGTATTTCTGCGCCATGGCGGAAAAGGCGAGGATGCAGACGATCATGATGGCACCGCCGATGAGCCAGGCGAGGACGCCGAGCGGCATATCGCCGCCGGTCTTCTGCAAAATGACCTGCGCCTTAAAAAATACGCCCGAGCCGACGACGATGCCGACCACCATGCAGATCGCGGTGAAGAGGCCGTATTTCTTTTCGAGCTTGTTTTCCATTGCTGTCACTCCTTATCCGGCGGGGATATTCCCAAAGTCCGCCGTATCAAAAATTCGGCGGGGGTATTCCCGTATCCGCCGTGTAAAAAAGAAGCCCGCCCATTCAGGGAACGGCGAAACCATAGCAAAAATTATAAAGCGATGCTTCAAAAAAAGCAATCATTTTGACGCTTTAGAGAGGTAAAATATGAATTTTTTGTGAATGTGACGAATTGACGGGTAAATCGTTGGATATTTTGACCGTAAAGATTTCGTTAAAATGAGAAAAAGCGAAAAAGATAAAAACTTTTGAACGCTTGACGCACGGAAACGTGCAACAAAACGGGGGTGGGCGGCTACGGGTGAAAACGAACGGCGGCCGGAACCGGTGCAGCCCGCGCAGGGAAGAAAGAAATGCGGGAGAGCCGGGGACGGCGGCGGAAGGGATGTGATCGAAGGAATGCGAGCAAAGGCGACCCGTGAGCGCGTCATTCAGAGATTGTACGAAATGGCGCTGGCGCGGGCAAACGACGCGGTGAAGCTCGCCTACTGCCAGGAGCCGACGGAGGACGAGATCCGACGGCTGGACCTCGGCGCGGTGGCGGAGTTCCGCCGCAGCAACCTCGGGAGCGTGGAGATCCGGTTCATCGACCGGGTGAAGGCATTGCAGGCGCTGGCCGGTATGCTGGAGGGCGAGGGCTGCGAGGCGGAGGAGTTTTTCCGCGCGATGGTGCAGGCGGAGGAGGAAGCGTGAAGGAGATGATACCGCTCTCGCTGCGGCAGAGGAAGGCGTTCGTCTGGTGGGCGAGGAGGGAATACGAGGACTATGCGGCGATCATCTGCGACGGCGCCATCCGCTCGGGCAAGACGCTGGCGATGGGAATGGGCTTTTTCTTCTGGGCGATGGCGTGCTTTTCCGACCGGCAGTTCGCACTGTGCGGGCGGAGCGTGGGCGCGCTGCGGCGCAACCTGCTGGAAACGGTGCTGCCGCAGCTGCGAAGGCTGGGCTTTGCCTGCGAGGAGAAGCGGAGCGAAAAGCTGCTGATCGTGCGGCGGCGCGGACGGGAAAACCGGTTCTATCTTTTCGGCGGGGCGAACGAGGCGAGCGCCGCGCTGATCCAGGGCATGACGCTGGCGGGAGTGCTGTTTGACGAGGCAGCGCTGATGCCGCGCTCGTTTGTCGAGCAGGCGAGCGCGCGCTGCTCGGTCGAGGGGAGCCGGCTGTGGTTCAGCTGCAATCCCGAGGGGCCGAACCACTGGTTCTACCGGGAGTGGGTGTGCCGGGCCAAGGAGAAAAGGGCGCTCTATCTCCACTTCACGATGGCGGACAATCCGTCGCTGAGCGCGAGGGTGCGCGCCCGGTACGAGAGCATGTACAGCGGCATTTTCTACCGCCGCTTCGTGCTGGGCGAATGGACGGCGGCGGAGGGGTGCATCTACGACTTCTACGCGCCGGGGGAGTACGCGCAGGAGGCGCCCGCGGAGCCGTGGGAGAGGCTGCGCGTTTCCGTGGACTACGGGACGGTGAACCCGACGAGCATGGGGCTGTGGGCGCTCAAGGACGGCGTGTGGTACCGCGTGGACGAATACTACTACGATTCCCGCACGGAGGGCCGACAGAAAACGGATGAGGAATACGTCGACGCGCTCGAGGAGCTGACGCGGGGAAGAAGGATCGAGCGTGTGATCGTGGACCCGTCGGCGGCGAGCTTCATCGAGACGCTGCGGCGCAGGGGCTTCCGCGTGATGCGGGCGAACAACGCGGTGGCGGACGGACTGCGGGTGACGGCGGATCTTCTGAAGAAGCGGAGGCTCGTGATCTGCCGGAGCTGCAAGGACTGCCTGCGGGAGATGGAGAGCTACGAATGGGTGAACGACGGGAGCGGACACGACGTGCCGCGCAAGGAGAACGATCACGCGATGGACGAGATGCGATACTTTGCGATGTCTGTGGCGGCGGGGCGCGGCACAATGCCGACCGCGTGCGCGGTGACAAGAACGACGAACTGGAGAGGAGCGGCAGAACGGTGAAACGAAGGAAAAAGGAGCAGACGGGCGGCGCGGCCGCGGCGGTGCAGGTGCGCGAGAGGGGAGGGCATCCCTTTGCGGCGCTGCGAGGCTATATGCCGCTCGGCGGGGCGGACGCGGCGCTCTATCGCAGCGTCCGCGAGGCGGTGCCGATCGTGGACGCGGCGATCGGAAAGCTGGTGAGGCTCAGCGGCGGCTTCCGCGTGCTGTGTGAGGACGAGCGGGCGCAGGAGGAGCTGGGCGAATTCCTGCGCACAGTGAATGTGGGACACGCGCAGGTGGGCTTCAACGCCTTTCTGGACAAGTATCTGGATTCGCTGCTGACGAACGGACGCGCGGTGGGCGAGATCGTGCCGGACGCGGAGGGACGCGAGATCGCGGCGGTGCTGTGCCACCGCGTGGAGCAGCTGGCTCTGCGCGAGGGCGAGACGGCGCTGGATGTGCGGTTCTGCGGCTACGACGCGGCGGGGAGGCTGCGCGAGCTGCCGCGGCAGGAGCTGGTGCTTTTCACGCCGCTGCTGCCGGAGTCGGAGAATCCCTACGGCGTGTCGCTGCTGCGCTCGATGCCCTTTATGGCGGAGCTGCTCTCGCGCATCTACTACGCGGTGGGGCAGAACTGGGAGCGCTGCGGCAACGTGCGCTTCGCGGTGGTCTACAAGCCGCAGGGCGAGGAGCCGGACGGCGCGCTGGCGCGCGAGCGGGCCGAGCTGCTGGCGCAGGAGTGGTCCGGCGCGATGCAGGAGACGCGCGGCGGGAGCGTGCGCGACTTTGTGAGCGTGGGCGACGTGAGCATCCGCGCCATCGGCGCGGACAACGTGATGCCGGACTGCGAGGTGCCGGTGCGGCAGATCCTCGAGCAGTTGGTGGCCAAGACCGGCCTGCCGCCGTTTTTGCTGGGGCTGAGCTGGTCGTCCACCGAGCGCATGAGCAGCCAGCAGGCGGATATGCTCACGAGCGAGATCACGGCGCTGCGGCGCACGCTCACGCCGATGGTGGAGCGCGTGTGCCGGTTGTGGCTGCGCCTGCACGGCTACGGCTGCCGCTTTGCCGTGGAGTGGGACGACATCAATTTGCAGGACCTTGTGGAGGAGGCCAAGGCGGAGCTGTACCGCGAGCAGGCGCGCAGGCTCCGACTGGAAAATGACGAGAGGGAGGAACAGACTTGAGCGAGAAAGGAAAGGAAGCGGGCATCGCCGTGACGGCGGAGGAGCTGGCGCGCATCAACCGCTTTGCGAAGAAGGAGCTGCGCGCGGAGGAGGTCTACACCTTTGCGGTGAAGCTGTGCGACAACGAGGTGGACCGCGACTTTGAGCGCTTCGACCGTGCGGCGCTGGAGAAGCTCTCGGAGCTGTTCGTCGGCAGGACGGGCATCTTCGACCACAGCTGGTCGGCGGGCGGACAGACGGCGCGCATTTATCGCGCAGAGGTGATCGAGGAGGAGACGCGCACGACGGCGGGCGACAAATACTGCTGGTGCAAGGGCTGGGCCTATATGCTGCGCACGGAGAAAAACGCGGAGCTGATCGCGGAGATCGAGGGCGGCATCAAAAAAGAAGTGAGCGTCGGGTGCAGCGCGGCGAAGCGAAGCTGTTCGATCTGCGGGAAGGACGCGGGGCTCTGCGAGCACGAGCGCGGAAAATATTACGGCGGGAAGCTGTGCTACGCGGTGCTCAGCGACATCACGGACGCCTATGAGTGGAGCTTTGTGGCGGTGCCCGCGCAGAGAGCGGCGGGCGTGGTCAAGCGCTTCGGGCAGGGCGAGGGCTCGCTCAAGGCGATGGTGCGCGCGTGCGGCAGCCGCGCGCAGGTGCGTGAGCTGGAGGAACTGGAGACATTCTCCGCGCTGGGGAAAAGCTATCTCGGCGCGCTGCGCCGCGAGGTGAGGCGCCTGATGCTGGTAGCCGATGAGACGCTTGACGGTGCGGTGGCCGAGAGCGTGACCGAAAAGCTCGGCGAGCGCGAGCTGCTGGAGCTGAAGAAGGCCTTCGGCGCGCGGGCGGCAAAAAAGCTCGGTACGAATGTGCAGATCGTCGATCCGCGTGAGAAGCGCGAGGAAAACGAGCGCGACTTCTGCGTGTGAGCAGAGAGGCCAAAAAAGCGGAGCGCTTTTTGGAATAAATAACGAAGAAAAGAGGAGGAAATGAGATGAGCATTTCTTACGAGGGCATCGGCGCGTGGTGCGCCACCTTCGCGGCGGGCACAGGAGCCGAGGAGGGCAAGGTCGTCAAGGTATCCGCCAACGGCACGGTGAGCAAGTGCGCCGCGAACGACGGCTTCTGCGGCGTAGTGGCAGCGATGGGCCGCGACGGCAAGGCGTGCAGCGTGCAGCTCGGCGGCCTTGTGCGCGTACCGTACAGCGGCGAGACCGCGCCGGCGGTCGGCTGGAATCTGCTCGCGGCGGACGGAAACGGCGGCGTGAGCGTTGTGACCAGCGGCGGACACAGCTACCTTGCCGTCGAGGTCGATACGACCGGCAAGACCATGACCATCATGCTTTAAGAGGAGGAGAAAAATGACGTACGGCTATGAAAATCTGAAGCTCGAAAAGGGTATGTATGCCCAGAGCGGCAAGAGCTTTTCCAGAGTGCTCGAAAGCCTGGACCCGAGCGAAAACTACCGCGGCACGGCACTGGAGGGCCTGGACGCCTTCCAGCGTCAGCTCAAGCGCTTTGATATCCACGTCAAGGGCGCGGGCAGCGACATGGTGGAGAAGTTCTTCCACACGACCGACAGCGCGGTGCTGTTCCCCGAGTTCGTTTCGCGCGTGGTGCGTCAGGGCATGGAGAGCGATATTCTGCCCGAGATCACCGCGACCACGACCAACTTCGACGGCATGGATTACCGCACCATCGCGTCCGTGCCGACGGACGACGACAAGGCGCTGCGCCGCGTGGAGGAGGGCGCGGTCCTTCCGACGACCGCCATCCGCACGCAGGAGAATCTGGTGAAGCTCCACAAGCGCGGACGTATGCTCGTGGCGAGCTACGAGGCCATCCGCTTCCAGCGACTGGATCTGTTTTCCGTGACCCTGCGCCAGATCGGCGCGTACATCGCCCGTATGCATCTTGACGACGCGGTGCAGGTGCTGATGAACGGCGACGGCAACAACAACGCCGCCGACGCCTACGAGATCGGCAGCGGCAGCGGCAAGATCAGCGGCACGGCGGGCACGCTGACCTACAGCGCGCTGCTGGAGTTCTGGTCCAAGTTCGACCCCTACAGCATGAATACGATGCTGGTGTCCAACGACGTGATGCTGCAGATGCTCAAGCTCTCGGAGTTCCAGAATCCGCTGACGGGCCTGAACTTCCAGGGCACCGGCACGCTCTCCACGCCGCTGGGCGCGAAGCTGCTGCGCACCTCTGCCGTTCCCGCGGGCAAGCTGATCGGTCTGGACAAAAACTATGCCCTTGAGCACATCTGCGGCAGCGAGGTGATGGTGGAGTACGACAAGCTCATCGACCGCCAGATCGAGCGCGCGGCGATCACGAGCATTTCGGGCTTTGCCAAGCCCTATCAGGAGGCATCCAAGGTGCTGACCGTTTAACGGCGGCAGGAAGCGAAAGGAGGGAGAGCGATGGACGAGGAGATCCTTGAGACGGCGAAGAGCATCTGCGCCTGCGGCGCGGAGGATGAGGCGCTGCTCAAACGGCTCTGTGCGGCAAGCGCGCAGGCGCTCGAGCGCGAGCTGCGCGAGGGCGTTGCGCCGGAGGATTGCGAGGGCGCGTTCATCTGCGCGAGCGCATGGCTGGCGGCCGCCGCGCTGACGGACGCAAGGCTCGGCGGGGCGGAGGAGCTGTCCTCCCTCCGCGCGGGCGACGTGACGATCGAGGTCAGGGGCGGAGCAAACAGCGAACGCGCCGCGGCGCTGCGGCGCAGCGCACGGCAGCTGGGGGCCCCGCATACGGAAGGAGGCGGCTTCTTCTTTTGCGCAGTGAAGGGATGAAAAGCATGATCGATCAGGCGTTCCGCCGCTATGGCATGACCGTGACGGTGGAGCATGGCGCGGAGACGGGCGAGACGCACGGCTTCGTGCAGCCCGTTACGGCGGTGAGCGGCGGCAAGCCGTTCTCCGTCGGACCGCTGGGCGCGGCGGATCGGCGCTGCTGGCGTTATCTCGGCAGCGCGGAGGTGAGCGTGGCGCAGGGGGACCATATCCTCTGCGAGGGAAAGCGCTACCGCGTCCGCCGCGCGGAGAGCGTGAAGCTCGGCGCTCTGGTGACGCACTACTGGGCGGTGCTTGACCGCGAGGAGGAGACGGCATGACGGCGGCGGGACAGGTGCGGTCGGAGATCGTGAGCCGGCTGAAGGCCGCCGGTCTTGACGCGGCGGAGGCCTATGAGGACGAGCGCTTCCGCGAGAGAAGCGGGAGCGTGGTCGCCGTCGGCGCGAAGCAGGCGGAGCTGGCGCACGCGGGACTGATGAACTATCTCGGCGAGCGGTACGACGCGGAGAGCGGGCGGACGGTCGAGGTGTACGGCAGGAAGCTCAAAATGGCGGCGTCGCTGGACGTTTACGCGCCGCGGCGCAAGGGAGCGCGCGGCTGTGAGCAGACGGCGGAGGCCGTGAGCGAGGCGCTGCTGGACGGCCTTGCCGACGGGCTGACGCTCGATGAGCTGAGCTGGGAGAAAACGGAGTGGGACGAGGAGTACGGTATGTTCGTGCGGCGGGGCACCGCGCGCTGCACGGCCTACTTCGTGGCGACGGCAGACGAGGAGAGCGCGGTGCTGACGGATTTTATTTTGAAAGGTGTGATGCAGTAGGTGAGCAACACGGTGGTACATGAGCACCCGGGCGTGTATTCGTCCTACGACGCCTCGAGCGTGATCGGCGGGAAAAAGACCGCGAGGATCCTCGGCGCGGCGGCGGTGAGCACGACGGGTACAGCCAATGAGGTGGTGACGCTGACCTCTTACGCCGAGGGCGTGAGCGCCTTCGGTGAGGACGCGGAGGGCACGGTCGGCATGGCGGCGCTGCTCGCGGCGCTCTACCGCAACGGCGCGGCGGTGGTCAAGGCGGTGAAGGTATCCGCGGCGACGCCGACCGGCTATGAGGCGGCCTTTGCCGCGCTGGAGCAGGAGGCGGTCGATGTGATCGTGTGCGACAGCACGAGCGTGGACGTGCAGCTCAAGCTGCGCGCGAGCGTGGAGAAGGCGTCGGGCGCGCAGAGGGAGCGCATCGGCGTGGTTTCGGGCGGCGCGAGCGAGACGGCGGCGAAGCTCGTGGAGCGCGCGGGCAAGCTCAACAGCGAGCGCATGGTGCTCACGGCGCCCGGCGATGTGCGTATGGCGGCGGCAGCCGCCGCGGTCATCGCGGGGGAGAGCGACCCGTCCGTGCCGGTGAACGGCGCGGTGCTCGCGGGCTTTTCGGGCCTGAGCGCGAGCTACGACGACACGCAGGTGGATACCCTGGTCACCGGCGGCGTGACGCCGCTGGAGTGTGTGAGCGGTGAGGTGAGCATCGTGCGCGGCATCACGACGCGCACGACCACCGGCGGGGCGGCGGACAAGACCTGGCGCGAGCTGACGACGGTGCGGATCGTGGACGACGTGATCCCCGCGCTGCGCGCGTCGCTGCGTGCGCGCTTCGTGCGCAGCAAGAACACCGCGCAGGTGCGCGCGGCGATCCGCTCGCAGGTGATGGTGGAGCTGGAAAACAAGCGCGCGCAGGAGATCATCGACAGCTTTGGCGAGGTGAGCGTGAAGGCGTCGGAGGACGATCCGACGGTGTGCCTGGTGGAGTTCAGCTTCGCGGTGGCGCACGGGCTCAACCGCATTTACCTCAGCGCGCACATCACGGTGTAAGGAGGCGGAGAGATGGCAAATATGACGATCCCGACGAGCCGGGACATTTATCTGGAGCTCAACGGCAAAAAGCTGGCGGTGGTGCAGGGCTACAGCGCGAAGGCGCTGCGCACGAGCCGCGAGGTCGAGGCCTTCGGCGAGAGCGAGCCGGTGGCGACCGTGGGCGGGCAGACGCGCTATACGCTTGAGCTCAGCCGCCTGTACGCGACGGACGAGGCCATCGGCGACGGCGTGAGCTTCTATGAGCTCGACGACTTTTCCGTGGTGGTGTGCCGCCCGGGCAAGCGCATCATCTACAGCCATTGCCGCTGGAGCAACATCGAGGAGCTGGGCAAGCTCGGCGAGCCGGTGGCGGAAAAGGTGACGGTCATCTCCTGTAAGCGTATGGAGACGGACGCCTGATGGGAGACGATGCGGTTTTCGCGGCGCAGCAAAGGCGCGTGACCGAGCAGCTCGGCGCGGCGATGCTTGCGGCGGTCGGACTGATGGTGCGGCAGTATCTGGGAGCGCCCACGGGAGAGAACGAGGGGCAGGACTCCGCTGACGCGGCATGGGAGGACGGCGCGCAGGCGTTCCGTGCGGGCGAGACGGTGAACGAGAGCTTTGACATGGCGCGTTATCTGCGGCTCAGGCAGGGCGCATCGGCGGCGGAGCCGGAGGAGAGCGAGGGCCGCGCCGATGCGGAGGACCGTTCGCGGAGCGTAAGGCGGACGGCAGAAAAAACGACATCTGCGCGCACGGCGGCGGGGGACGCCGGCGCGCGGGGAAGCGGGGAACGGAGCGCATCCGCTGCCGCGCCGGAAAGCGGCGCGGGAAGGCATGACGCGGTGGAGGCGTTCGTTTCGGCGGAGGGCGGAGACGCCCTCCGCACCGCGCGGAGCGTGAGCGGAGAGATCGAGCGCGACGCGCGGCGCTATGACGGCGGATTCTATCTTTACTGAGAGGAGGCGGGGACGTGAGACTGACGCCCATGCGATATAAGGACTACATCTGGCCGAGCAATCCCGGGAGCTACCGCATTTCGTTCCGCCGCGTGGTGGCGGAGCACAAGCTGCCGTTCGGCAGGAGCGTGACGCAGGACCTCGGACAGGTCTGCCGCGTGCTCGAGGGCGAGGGGGAATTTGCTGGAGAGGGCGCGTATGAGGAATTCAAGCGGCTGGCGACGGTGTTTTACGGAGGGGGCGCGGGCGTGCTGGTGCATCCGGTGTGGATGACGACGCGCGCTTACTTCACCGAGCTGGAGGTCGTGCAGGAGCCGCTGCCGGACTATGTGCGCTACCGCTTCGCGTTCTGCGAGGCGGGAAGCGAGGGTGCGGCGCTGAAGGAAGTGAGCACTTCGGCGGCGGGCGGCAGCGCGGCGGGAACGGCGGGGGCGCGGTATCACACCGTGGTGCAGGGCGACACGCTTTGGGCCATCGCGGCGCGAAACGGCACAACGGTGCGCGCGCTGTGTGCGCTCAACCCGCAGATCGCGAACCCGAATCGGATCTATCCCGGAGAGCGGGTGAGGCTTTCATGACCGGCAGAGTGGAAACGGCCGACGGCAAGGTATACGAGCTGCCGGCGCTGCTGGAATGGCAGCTGCGGCGCACCGGCGGCGTGCCGTGCGACAGCTTTCGGGCAAGGTGCCTTTACAGTGCCGAAATGGGGGAGGCGCTGAAGGCGGCCTGCCGCTTTGCGGCAACGGAGAACGGCGTGACGCGGTTCCGCGGCGTGATCGACGAGTGGAGCGCCGTGTGCGGCGCGGAGGGGGCGGGGCTGACGGTCGAGGGGCGCGGCATGGCCGCGCTGCTGCTCGACAACGAGGCTGAGGCGGTGACCTATCAGCGCGCGGCGCTCAGCGAGATATTGAAGGACCACGCGGCGGTGTGCGGCGTGGCATGGGAGCCGCGCGGCGAGGTGTACGGCACGGGCGAATACGCGGTGGCGAGCGGGTCGAGCCGGTGGAAGGCCATCGAGGGCTTTGTGCGGCGCTGTGGACTGACGCCGTATTTCACGCGGGAGGGCGTGCTGTGTCTGCGCGGCGCGGCGGAAGGACGCAGGCTTGTGCTGGAGGAGCCGGAGGGCGTGATCGAGGCGTCGTACCGCGACAGGCGGTACGGTGTGCTCTCCGAGGTGACGGCGGTGAACCGCGCGAAGAAGCTGCGCCAGACGGTGCGGAACGAGGCGTTCCTCGCGCGGGGCGGAAGCTGCCGCCGCGTGGTGTATGTGCCCTCGCGGAGCGTGAATGAACTGCGCTACACGGGGCGGTATCAGATCGAGAAGAGCGCGGAGGATGCGCGGGAGCTGACGGTCACGCTCGCGGGGAGCGTGGACGCCGAGCCGATGGACCGCGTGGAACTGTCGCTCGCGCGGCTGGGCGTGCGGGGGACGTTCCGCGTGAGCGAGACGCTGTACACGCTCTCCGCAAGCGGCGAGACGACGGAGCTGACACTGTGGGAGGTATGAAAAAATGTGGGTAGCAGGCTGGCTCCGACGGACGGAGGAGCCGCAGGAGACAACAAATGCGGAGAGCGGCACCGTGACCATCGGCGGAAGCACGGCGGGCGTGCTCAGCCGGGGAGAGGAGCGCAACGTTCCGCTCGCGTCGCCGGGCGGGTATGCCTGGCGGCCGAAAAACGGCGAGCGTGTGCTGGTCATCAAGGGCGGCACGCTCGGCGAGGAGCGGTATGTGGCCGGCTCGCTGGACGCCGCGCGGGAGCAGGACGATCTGGGCGACGGCGAGGTGCGCATCTACGCGGAGGACGGCGGCGCGAGCATCACGCTGCGGCGGAACGGCCATGTGGAGATCGAGGGAGATCTCTTTATCAACGGCGCAATGTATGTGCCGCCTGTAAGCTGAGGGGTGACGGGAATGGAGCTGAAGATCCGAAACGGAGACTATATCGCCGACGGCATCGGCGGGGAACGGCGCGCGGATGGAGCCGAGGCGCTGCTTGAGCGCGCGCTCTTCCGGCTGAGCGTGCGGAGAGGGAACTTTCCCTTTCTGCCGGAGCTGGGGAGCGAGCTGTATCGGCTCGGGCATGAGAAGCCGTCGGCCCGGGCTGCCGCGGCGAAGCTGTACACCGCCGCGGCGCTGGCGGAGGAAACGGCGCTGACGGTGGAGGATGTGGAGCTGACGGAGCGCGGGGACGGGGCCATGGCCCTGCGCGTGCTGCTGACGGCGGACGGCGAGAGCGCCGCGCTGGAGATGACGGTGAGAGGAGCGTGAGAGACGGTGAAGGAATGGACGGAGATCTATGAGCAGATGCGCGGCACGTTCGCGCAGAGAGCGGGCTTTGTGCCGAGCGAGGGCTGCGACAGCGCGGTGCGCCTCTATGCGCTCGCGGCGGAGCTGCAGTCGCTGCTGATGCAGGCAGACTGGGTGCTTGACCAGAGCTTTCCGCAGACGGCGCAGGGAATGTATCTGGACTATCATGCCGAAACGCGCGGCATCACGCGCGCGGCGGCGGAAAAGGCGGTCGGTACCCTCCGCTTTGCCGCGGCGGACAAGGTAACGGCGGCGTGCCCAATCGAAAAGGGCACAGTGTGCATGACGGCGGAGGGCGTGCGCTTTGAGACGACGGAGAAGGCGACGCTTGCAAAGGGCGAAACGTATGTGGATGTGCCGGCGAGCGCCGTGGAGGCGGGGGCGAGCGGCAACGCCATCGCGGGCGCGATCCATCTGATGTCCGTGTATCCGGTGGGCATCAC
>ERZ857965.1315-NODE-1315-length-25889-cov-9.211698_pt1 | contig 25889 bp, 15 predicted proteins | sample MGYA00519758_ERZ857965 | MGnify/ENA primary metagenome ERZ857965 (study PRJEB31778, sample SAMEA3449381) | human gut metagenome | biome: human gut; feature: human-associated habitat; material: faeces | place: United Kingdom | collected 2010/2012 ... | reverse complement strand
CGCGCTGACGCAGGCCGGTGCGGCCCGCATCGCCGTGTGCAACCGCAGCGTCCTCCGGGCGGAGACGCTGGCGGCGCGGTACCCCGGGTGCGCCGTGGCCGGCGGGCTTGGGGATCTGGCGCGGTACGCGGCGGACAGCGAGCTGGTGGTCAACGCCACCTCGCTGGGCATGGCCGGCTGCGCGGGCTTCGATGATCTGTCGTTTTTGTGGGCGGCGCCGGGCAGCGCAATGGTGTACGATCTGGTGTACCACCCGCGGCAGACGACGCTGCTGGCGGCGGCGGACGGGCTGGGGCTGCGGACGGTGGGCGGCATCGACCTGCTGATCCGGCAGGCGGTACGGGCGTTCGCGCTCTTCACCGGCGTGGAGCCGGACACGGAGGCGCTGTACGCGGCGCTGCGGGAGCCGTTGGGGTTGGAATAAGTTTACATAAGAAAAGACGGCTCACGCCGTCTTTTCTTATGTGGGGATGCTGCTTTTACCTCCGGCGGCGCGATGATTTTTTTGCGCCTGCGGGTACGGGGGCGTCTCCGACGGGTCACTTTCTTTGCCGAAAGGAAGTGACCGAAGAACGGCTGTGAGGAGTGTTTCGCGCTCCGGCGCGACCCACTTTTGCCCTCGGCGGCAAAAGTGGGCAAAAACGCCGTTCAAACCTGCGGTTTGAAAATCCGCTCGCGCCCCGTGCGGCGTGCTGTGCGGGAGGTATCCCACGCGGGCGGAGCAGGGCAAAAGCTGCCCGAAATGTGGCATTGGCCTGCGTCTATCCCCGCTGCCGCTGGCGGTGCAAAATGTAGGAGTGCCCGGCTCTACCGTTTTTAAGCGATTTGATAATCGCAAAAAGCGGTAGAACACCGCACCCTGCATTTCAGAGCAAAAGCGGCAGCGCGCAGAGGAGCAGGTCAGTTCAACATTTCGGACGAATCCGCGCACGGCGGCAAGCGGCGGAAGGAAATCCAAAAACCATGGGTTTTTGGCGGCGTTCTTTCCCCCATTTCTTCCGCTGTTGGAAGAAACGGGGCCGCCGGAGGCATAAAAAACCGACCAGCGCCGGGGCGCGGAACGGCCACAAATATAAAAGGAAACGGCGGGGCACAATGGCCCCGCCGTGCGGATGGTGCGGTTATGCAAGGTATGTACGGTGCATGGTGTACGCGGGGACAAGCCTCCGCGGGTCAGGCGAGAATGTCGGAGAGATCCTGCAGGCCCATAGAGTGGGCGATGACCAGCACGCGGTCGCCCTCCTCGATGGTGGTCAGACCGCCGGGAATGATGGTAGTCCCGCCACGGACGATGGCCGCCAGCAGCACACCGCTGCGCAGGGTCAGATCCTTCAGCGGGATATGCAGCAGGCGGGCGGAGGGTCCGGTAGCCAGAAACTCCAGCGCTTCCACCTGCCCGCCCAGCAGCTTATACAGCGACTCCACGGCCATGCCCTGAGAATTGGCCAGCGCACGGACGTAGCGGGTGATCTGGTTGGCGATGATGTCCTTGGGGCTGATGATGCTGCCGAGGCCGGTGTCCTGCACCAGCTCCATATAGTTGGGGCGGGTCATCTTGGCCAGCACCTTGCGGACGCCGGCGCGGCGGGCCGACATGGCCATCAGCAGGTTCTCCTCGTCACGGCCGGTGAGGGACACAAAGCCGTCGGCCCCGAAGATGTTCTCCGCCTGAATGAGGTCGTTGTCCGTGCCGTCGCCCTCGATGATCATGGCCTCCGGCAGGTGCTGGGACAGGAGCAGGCACTTCTCGTGATCCTGCTCCACGATGCGGACGTGGGTGCTGGTGTGGGCCAGCTCCCACGAGAGGTACATGCTGATGCGGCTGCCGCCCAGCAGCGCCACGGTCTTGACCCGGTGGAGCGGGCGGCCCATGGCCTTGAGCATCTTTTGCAGCTCGCTTTTGGTGCCCACCATGTACAGCCGGTCGTCGGGCTGCGGCACGAAGGAGCCGTTGGGGATGATGCACTCGTCGCCCCGCTGGGCGGCGCAGATCAGGATGTCCGCCTTGCGGTCGCTGTGGGATTCACTGAGGCTGCGGCCCACGATGGAATCCTCCGGCAGCGCCTGCAGACCGATCATGTCGATGCGGCCGCCGGCAAAGGGCTCCACGGAGATGGCCGCGGGGAAGCTGAGGATGCGGGCGATTTCCTGCGCCGCCGCCAGATCGGGGTTGATGACCATGTCCAGCCCGATCTCCCGCTTGAGGATCTCCGCATCGCGGCGGTACTCGGTGTTGCGGACGCGGGCCACGGTGTGGCGGGCGCCCAGACTCTTGGCCAACAGGCAGCAGACCATATTGGTGTCGTCCGCGCCGGTGACGGCGATGACCAGATCCGCCGTGCGGGCTCCGGCGTCCATCAGGACGCTGATGGACGCGCCGCTGCCGGGGACGCACATGACATCCAGCGTGCTGTCCGCACGGGACAGGTGGGCGATCTCGTTGTCCACCATGGTGATGTCGTGCTTCTCCTGCGCCAGCTGGCGGGCGATGGCGTAGCCCACCTTGCCGCTGCCTACGATGATGATCTTCATGCTTCCTCCTCCCCGTCCGGCAGGGACGCGGCGTGTTTTTTACGGTGTGTCAGGGCGGCGGACAGCTCCGCGCCCAAAATCAGGATCTGGCCCGACATATACAGCCACAGCAGCACCACGATGACAGTGGCGATGGAGCCGTAGAGCCGCGCATATTGGGCCACGTTTTCCACATAATAGGAAAAGGCCATGCTCAGCAGCAGCCACGCCGCCAGCGAGCTGCCTACGCCGGGCAGCACCTCCCGCAGGGGGCGGCGCTGGCCCAGCGCCAGCTGGTACAATATCCCCAGTGAAATGGCCATGACAAGGCCCAGAATGATGAAGCGCAGGTAGCCCCAGACGCTGATGAACGTCTCCGACAGGGGGACGATGCGGGACAGGAAGTGCAGCGCACGGCGGCCTACCACCACCAGCACCAGCGTCAGGCCGATGACGAGGATCATCCAGACCGTGAAAAGCAGGTTGCGCAGCTGGGTCAGCAGCATGTTCTCCGGCGCGCTGCGGCCGAACGCCTTGCGCAGCGAGTGCATCAGGCAGCCGGTGGAGCGCATGGGGAACCAGATGGAAAAGATCAGGCTGAACCACAGCAGCTGGCGGCTCTGGTTGGCGGCGACGTACGTCAGATAGGAACGCACCACGCCCACCACATCCACCGGCAGCAGCGGCGTCAGCACGGCGGTGATGCTGTCGATATCCAGCTCCAGAATGCCCAGCAGGGCGCTGACGAAGATCAGCAGCGGGAACAGGGCAAACAGCAGGTAATACGTCAGGGCCGCGCTGTCCCGTGCCACATCGTGCACATAGTAGCGGCGGAGCATGTCGCCCGCCAGACGGCCCACGCCGGTCTTCGGTGTATAGAGTTTTGGTGTTTTCATAGGCAGAAACTCCTCTGAGGGTATATTGTACCACAGTGGGATGTAAAATAAAAGGGGCATTTGCCGGCGGAAAACTTCGGCATAAGTGCCACACTTTTCCGATTTTCTTGTGACTTTTTTATAAATTTTTCAATTTGCCTATTGGCTTACGGAAAAATTCGTGCTATACTGTGAGCGTCTTGACTGGAAATTCTTTACAGAAGTGAGGTTCTGATATGGATAATCTGACAAAAGTAGTCCGCGATGAGATCTCGCGGCAGTACCGGAGTGTGCGGCAGTTCGCCTTTGCCGTGGACATCCCCCTGTCCACCATCAACAGCGCACTGCACAACGGCGTGGGCGGTTCCTCCTTTGACACGGTGATGCGTATCTGCAAGATCCTGGGCATCAAGGCCATGTCCGACGATGCGGCCCTGTATCTGACAGATGACACCGAACGGCTGCTGACGCAGTACGCCAAGCTGGACGACTACGGCCGGCACACCATCTCCTCCGTTATGCAGGTGGAGTATGACCGGTGCAAGGACGAGAAGTAAATTACGAACGATCCCACAGGCATGAAACCGCCGTCCCGGAAGGGACGGCGGTTTATTTTGTTGGCGGGGCTTACATGATGCCTGACTTCTCCTTGCTGGCGGCAATGGCCGCATTCAGCCTGCGGGCGGGATAGTAGACCAACAGGCCGAACACCGTGAACAGCACGCACATGCCCAGCAGGATCAGGGCGCAGCGGAGATAGGTGTGGCCGTACAGGCCGCCAATCGTCTCGCGGAGCATGTCCATGCCGTAGTGGAAGGGCATGAAGGGGTACAGGCGCCGGAACAGCGCAGGCAGCACATCGATGGGGTAGGAGCCGCCGGAGCCGGCCACCTGCAGCACCATGATGATGACGGAGGCCGCAAGGCCCACATTGTCCAGCGAGTAGACCAGCGCGTAGTTCATGGCGGCAAAGTTCAGGGAGCAGAGACAGCAGGCCAGCACGAACAGGGCCGGCTCCGCCGTCTCCATGCCCACGAACCACAGGCAGCCGAAGGCCGTGACCAGCGCCTGCGCCATGGCCATGCAGAAGAAGGTGAGGAAGCGGCCGAAGTACCGCTCTATGCCCCGGCAGTTCAGGAATTCCGGCTGGGTGACGGGCACCTTGACCATCACCGCCGTGAGAAGGCTGCCCACAAACAGGGCCAGCATCACATAGTACGGCGACATGGCGGCGCCGTAGTCCTTGATCTCGTAGATGATCTCCGTATTCATCTGCACCGGGGAGGCAAGGTAGTCCGCCATGCTGTCGGAGTCGCTCTCCATCAGCTCGATGAAGCGCCGGAAGGCGGCGCTGTCCGTTACGCGGCGGACATCCTCCTCCATATCGGCCAGATAGCCGGAGACGCTCTGTGCCAGAGTGATACCGGAGGCCAGCGTGGGCTGGGCGGCGGCCACGGCGTCAGCGTAGGCGGCGAGGGTACCGGACACGCCGCCCAGCGAGCCGGAGGCCGCGTCCAGCAGCTGCTGCACGGAATAGAGGGTGGACTGGGCCCTGGCACCGGCGTCGTGGAGGTAGTCGCTGACCTGGCGGTTGGTGTTGACGGCGGCGGTGCGCAGGCTCTGCCGCACCTGCAGCACCATGTCCAGCAGCGGCCCCTGCACCTGCGAGATGCCGGTCTGATCCACGGCAGTGCGCAGGGACTCCAGCCCCGCGATGGCATCGTCCAGCAGGGCGATGAGCACCTCGTCGTCCGTCATAGACCGGGCTGTCTCCAGCTTCTCCAGCGCACGGTCGATGAGGGCGTCGATCCGGGCATGGACGGCGTCATCCACCGGTGTCATGTCCGCTTCACGCAGCAGCTGCTCCAGATCGGCGAGGATGGCATCGGCGGCGTCCAGCACACCCAGCAGACCGTCTGAGGTGTCATCCGCCGCATCGAGGCCGCTGTCGATGAGGGTGACGGTGCTGCCGACGGCGGCAGAGGCATCATCCAGCGTGCCCTGCGCATCGGTGATGGTGATGGCGGAGGCGGCCAGCAGACTGCCGGCTCCGTCCATGACGCTTTGCAGTGAGGTGAACACCTGCGCCATCTCATCCATGTCGCGGCGGGCGTTGGACAGCTTTTCCAGCAGGCCGTCGGCAATGTCCTGCCCGTCAAGGCCCATGGCCCTGAACACGGAGCCGGCGGTGGTCAGGGCGTCCGCCACCTTTTCCAGAATCGTGGTGTTGATCTGCTCCTGCACGGCGGTCTTGGCCTTGCCGGTGATCTTGGGGGCGATGGCGTTCTTCTTCTCGTTTTCGTAGTACTGGATCTCCGGGTGGCGCAGGTCGCCCTCCAGAATGCTGACAAAGTCGCCGGTAAACTCCGACGGCACGATCAGTGCGGCGTAGTAGTCGCCGGCGTTCACGCCGTCCAGCGCCGTTTGGGCATCGTCCACAAAGACCCAGCCCATCTGGTCGTTGCTCTCCAGTCCCTGCAGCACCAGCTCGCCGATGTTCAGGTGGAGCCCCAGCGCCTCGCAGCCCTCGTCCTCGCTGGCCACGGCCACCTTGATGCGGCTGGTGGAGGCGGTGCCGTAGGGATCCCAGTTGGACAGGATGTTGAACCACGCATACAGGCAGGGCACCAGACACAGTCCCAGCATCACCACAACGGCCACCACACTGGCGGTCAGGCGCTTCCAGTCGGCGCGGAAGATATTCCAGATATTCCTCATCTGTCCGCCTCCCCGTCCTTCTGCTGCGCCGCGCTGCGGCGCAGGTCGTCAGACAGTCCCTGCAATGCGCGGGTCAGCAGCTCCAGATCGCCGGCCAGCTTCTCCGGGTCACGCAGCAGACTTTCCAGCAGCTGCGCGCCGCCAGCGGCTCCGCCGCCCTGTCGCTCCCGCGGCTCCTGCATCTTCCGCCGCACCTGCGGCTCCCGGGGCTTTTGGTTTTCCTGTCCGTGTATTTCTTCCAGGATATCCTCCACAGAATAGGCCTCCTCGGTCTGTGTATCCTGCGGCTCCTCCTCAGCGGCAGGATCCGCCTTGATGACGATATCCGCCGTCGTTTCCTCCCGCCGTCCGTGAGATCGCCGGTCGGGCAGCCGCGGCATACGGGGCAGCTCCGGCAGCTCCAGCAGCGCGCCCATGCTCTCCAGCTCCATCTGCGTGACCTGCTCCAGCTTCTTTTGCAGCTCGTAATCCGCATACTCCACGGCGATCAGGTATGCCGCCACGGCGAACATGGAGAAGATCCACAGCATCAGGGTAAACACCTTGTTGCCCTGGGCCAGAAACATCAGCAGCATCAGCCCCACCGTTACCACCAGCAGCATCCGCATACCGTTGCGGATGCGCCGCCGGTTGTTCCGGTGCAGCGTCCTTACCTCATCCAGCAGGCGGTCGTACAGCTCCTGATACTCTCTTTCCGTTGTCATGGTACATCCGCCTCCTTTCACAGCAGCTCCGTCTCCTCCAGCTTTTCCTCCATGAAGTGGTTCAGACCCATAAAGGGGCGGCGAACCAGCAGGCCGATGAGCAGCGCCGCCGCGGCGAACAACAGCAGAAACGCAAGCTGCGTCATATAGTAGTCGCCGTACAGGCCGCAGATGCACTCGCGCATGGCGTCGATGGCATAGGGGAACGGGAAGAAACGGTAGATCTTCTGGTAGATCTCCGGCAGCAGCTCGATGGGGAACGTGCCGGAGGAGCCTGCGATCTGCATGACCATGATGACCACCACCACGGCCTTGCCCACATCTCCGAAGGCGATGGCAAGGGAGTAGATCAGCAGGCTGAAGGTAAAGGCCGTCAGGGATGCCGTCAGATACAGCAGGCCCGGGTGCAGGCATTGGATCTTCAGCAGATACAGGTCGCCGGTGACGATCACCGCCGCCTGTATCTGACTGAGCAGGAAGAAGAACAGGTAGCGGCCGAAGTACAGCTCCGCCGGTCTGGGGTCGATGAGGCCTTCGGTGCGGGCGTGTATCTTCACCAGAGACGAGAGGATGACGCCGCCCACCCAGATGGCCAGCGTGGTATAGAACGGCGCCATGGCGGAGCCGTAGTTTTCGATGGGATAGACCTTGTTGACGGTGGTCTGTACCATCTCCGGGAAATAGCGACTGTACGCCGCAGGATCGCCGCCCAGTATCTCCAGCAGCATGTCCATGTACTCGCCGGCGGTCATGCCCTCCAGCTTGTCGATGGTGTCGGACAGGGCGTTCACCATCCGCTCCGCCGCCGGGCGCAGCTGCTCCATGGTAACGCTCAGCGCGGCGGTGGTATCGGACAGGGCGGCCCGCATGGCTTTCGCGTCCGCCGACAGGGACTTGACACCGTCCATGGCGTCGGACACCTCCGACACCACGGTATCCAGCTGGCGGCGCAGGTCGCGGTCAGTGACGGGGATCCGGGCGGCGGCGTTCCGGATGGCTTCCACCAGCGCGCCGCAGTCGGCCAGCAGGCCGCCGGCGGCGCCGCCGTCAGCCAATTGGTTCAGCGCGTTCTGGAGTTGGGTGCAGTGGCCGGCCAGCTCCCGCAGCTGGATCGCCTGTGCGGTGAGGACAGGGTTGCCGGTGACGTTGATCCCGTCCAGTTGGCCGGCCAGACCGGACAGCTGGGTGCTGAGCTTCCCCATGGCGGCAGCCGCGTCGCGCAGCTGCTGCTGGGCAGCGGGCGGCTGGGCCGTGTCCAGCGCCGACTCGAAGCGATCCAGTGCGCGCTCCACATTGGCCAGCGCCGTGTACAGCGCGTGCTGCAGCCGGGCGGCGCTGTCGGCGATGGCATCGCCGTCCGGCAGGCTGCTGTTGATGCTGGCGATGGCGTCGGACAGGGCCTGAGCGTCGGTCTCCGACACGCCGGTGCTGCCGGCGGCGCGGAAGGCGTCCATCATGGCGCGGCAGCCGGAGAGAACATCCTGCGCCTGATACAGCAGGCCCTTGACGGCGGTTTCGGGATCCGTCTCCGTCAGGTCGGCGGCCAGCAGATTGCTCTGCTCCATGATGCCGCTGATGACCACCTCCAGATAGTTCTCGCTGATGGAGCGCTTCAGCGTCTCCACCGCCGTGTCGGTGATCTTGGTGGCCACGGCGTTTTTCTTGGCATTCTCATAGTAGGTGATGGCGGGCTGGCCCGTCCAGTCCGTGAACATACGGTACATCTTGCGGGAGAAGTCCTCGTCGATGACCACGGCGGCGTAGTAGTCGCCGGCATAGACGCCATCGGTGGCCTCCTGCTCCGTGTCCACGATGACCCAGTTGATGGAGGTAGCGGTCTTTAAGTCCTCCAGCACGTCCCGGCCCTTGTTGACGTATTCGCCGTTGTCGGTATAGCCCCTGTCCAGCGACGCCACGGCAATGGAGATGCCGCCGGTGTTGCCGTAGGGATCCCAGTTGGAGTAGATGTTCAGCCACGCATACAGGCTGGGCAGCAGCGCGATGGCTACGACCACCACGCAGGCAAAAAAGCACTTGCTCAGCGTGCGGAGATCCGTTTTGAATACCGTCCAGATATTGCGCATATGTCCTCCATCGGCGGCGCGGGAAGCCCCGTGCGCGCATGTGTTCTATATGTACGAAACAGCCCGCAAAAGCAGGCATTATCCATTATACAGAATAAATTTTGGAAAGAACCAAACACTTTGGCGCTTTTGTCTGAATTTTGTACAGTACGGGCGGAAGGACGGAAAAGGAAAGCATCCCGCAGCGGGCGTACCCGCGGCGGGATGCTTTTTCCTATGCTTATTCCAGCACCATCAGAAGCTCTTTTGCCTTGACGGGCTGGCCCTCCTTGACCCGGACGGTCTTGACCGTGCCGGCGGTACGGGCGGTAATGGCAGTCTCCATCTTCATGGCCTCGATGACGGCCAGCACCTGATCCTTCTCCACAGGGTCGCCCTGCTTGACGCAGAGCTTGGACACCATGCCGGGGATGGACGTGCCCACCTGCAGGGGGTCGGACTCGTCGGCCAGCGTGGCCTGACGGGTCTGCTCCGAGGCGTGGGGGTCGCGGACGGTGACCTCGCGGCGCATGCCGTTCAGCTCGAACTGGACGTTGATGGTGCCGTCGCTGTTGCGGTCGCCCAGGCCCAGATACTTGATGACAAGGGTCTTGCCGTCCTCGATGTTGATCTTGTTCGTCTCGCCCAGCGCCATGCCGTTGAAGAACACATGGCTGCCCATGCGGGTGATATAGCCATACTCCTTGCGATGGCGGCAGAAGTCCTCGTAGACCTTGGGATACATAGCGTAGGAGATGAGATCCTTCTTCTCGGGATCGGCGTGGAACTGCTCCACCTCCTGCCGCAGCTCATCGAAGTCCACCGGGGACAGCAGCGCGCCGGGGCGACAGGTGATGGGCTCCTCGCCCTTGAGGACTACTCTTTGCAGATCCTTCGGGAAGCCCCACGCGGGCTGGCCCATCATGCCCTTGAAGTAGGACACCACGGAATCGGGGAAGGCCAGTGCCTCGCCGCGCTGGACGATGTTCTCCGGCGTCAGGTCGTTCTGCACCATAAAGATGGCCAGATCGCCCACCACCTTGGACGACGGCGTCACCTTCACGGGATCGCCCAGCATATCGTTGACGGTCTTGTACATCTCCTTGACCTCCTCGAACCGGTCGCCGAGGCCCAGAGACTCCACCTGCGGGCGGAGGTTGGTGTACTGACCGCCGGGGATCTCGTAGCGGTAGATGTCGGTGGTGGAGGACTTCAGGCCGTGGTCGAAGCTCTCGTACCGCAGGCGCACGTCGGCCCAGTAGTTGCTCAGCTCCTGCACCCGGCGCAGGTCAAGGCCGGTGTCGCGCTCCGTGCCGTGGAGGGCGGCAACCACCGCGTCCAGCGAAGGCTGGCTGGTGAGCCCCGCCAGGGGGGCGCAGGCCACGTCCACCACGTCCACACCGGCCTCGGCAGCCAGCAGCAGCGCCGCCACCTGATTGCCGGTGGTGTCGTGGGTGTGCAGGTGGATGGGCAGACCCACCTCCTGCTTCAGCGTAGTCACCAGCTTCTTGGCGGCGTAGGGCTTCAGCAGGCCGGACATATCCTTGATGGCCAGCATGTGGGCGCCCCGCTTTTCCAGCTCCTTGGCGAGGTTGACATAATATTTCAGAGTGTACTTGTCCTTTGTCTCGTCCAGAATGTCGCCGGTGTAGCACATGGTGGCCTCCAGCAGTTTGTTCTGGCGGAGCACCTCCTCCATGGCCACCTCCATGCCCGGCACCCAGTTCAGGGAGTCGAAAACGCGGAACACGTCGATGCCCCGCTGGGCGGCTTCCTCCACGAAGGCGCGGACGAGGTTGTCGGGGTAGTTGGCGTAGCCCACCAGATTGGAGCCGCGCAGCAGCATCTGGAACGGGATGTTGGGGATCTTCTCACGCAGCAGGCGCAGGCGCTCCCACGGGGACTCGTGGAGGAAGCGGTAGGCCACGTCGAAGGTGGCGCCGCCCCACATCTCCAGCGAGAAGCAGTCCCGGAGGATGTCGGCCACGCCGTCGGCGCCCTTGACCATGTCGCGGGTGCGCATGCGGGTGGACAGCAGGCTCTGGTGGGCGTCGCGCATGGTGGTATCGGTGAGCAGCAGCTTCTTCTGGTCAAGCACCCACTGCTTCACGGCGTCGGGGCCCTCCGCGTCCAGCAGCTGCTTGAGGCCGGGGCCAAGGGGCTCTCTGGCCTCCGGGAAGCGGGGAATGTCGTACTGGCGGCGCTCTGCGTTGGGGTTGGCCACCTGAATTTCGGAGATGTAGCGCAGGACGCGGGTGGCGCGGTCACGGGAGTCCATGAGCTCGAACAGCTCCGGCGTCTCGTCGATGAACTTGGTGTGGCACTGGCCGTTGATAAACACGGGATGAGCCAGAATATTGGTGACAAAGGGGATGTTGGTCTTGACGCCCCGGACGCGCACCTCGTTGATGGCCCGGGCAGCCTTGCGGCAGACGGCGGGGAACGTGCGATCCCAGCTGGTGACCTTCACCAGCAGCGAGTCGTAGTAGGGGGAGATGACGGTGCCCACGCCCACGTTGCCGCCGTCCAGACGGACGCCGAAGCCGCCGGGAGAGTGGTAGGCCGTGATCTTACCGTTATCCGGGGCGAAGTTGTTGGAGGGATCCTCCGTGGTGACGCGGCACTGGATGGCATAGCCGTCAAAGTGCACGTCCTCCTGCTTCGTCAGGCCGATCTCCGGGCAGCTGAGGGGATAGCCGGCGGCCACCAGCAGCTGGGCGCGGACGATATCCACGCCGGTGACCATCTCGGTGACGGTGTGCTCCACCTGAATACGGGGGTTCATCTCGATGAAGTAGTAATTGCCGGACTTGTCCACCAGAAATTCCACGGTGCCGGCGCTGACGTAGTTGACAGACCTGGCGATCTTCACCGCGTCGCGGCGCAGGGCCTCCACCGTGGCCTGCGGCACAGACCACGCAGGGGCGAACTCCACCACCTTCTGATACCGGCGCTGGAGGGAGCAGTCGCGCTCGCCCAGATGGTAGACATTGCCGTACTTGTCGGCCAGGATCTGCACCTCGATGTGCTTGGGCTCCACCAGATACTTCTCCATGAAGATGTCGCCGCAGCCGAAGGACTTCTCCGCCTCGCTGTGTACCAGCTCGTAGGCGGTCTTGACCTCCTCGGGTCTGTCGCAGCGGCGCATGCCCCGTCCGCCGCCGCCGGCGGCGGCCTTCAGGATCACGGGAAAGCCGAAGCTGACGGCCTTTTCCAGCGCGTCGTCGGCGTCCCGCAGCGGCTCGGTGCAGCCGGGGATGATGGGCACGCCGCACTTGACGGCGATCTCCTTGGCGCTGAGCTTGTCACCCATCTGGGCCAGCACGTCGGAGGACGGGCCCACGAACAGGATACCGTTGGCCTCGCAGGCCCGGGCAAAATCGGCGTTCTCCGACAGGAAGCCGTAGCCGGGATGGATGGCGGTGACGCCACGGCGGCGGGCAAGGCCGATGATGCCGGGGATATCCAGATATGCACCCAGCGGGGACTTCTTCTCCCCCACCAGATACGCCTCGTCCGCCTTGGTGCGGAACAGCGAATAGGTATCCTCGTTGGAATAGATGGCCACGGTATGGAGGCCCAGATCGTAACAGGCGCGGAAAATACGCACGGCGATCTCGCCGCGGTTGGCGACCAGTACCTTTTTAAGCTGTGTGATCTGCATAAGCCGATCTCGCTCCTTCCTGCCGTGCCGCTGGCACGGTCTTTATTTTCTCCATTATACACGGATAGAGCCCTCTGCGCCAGACGGAAAATGTGCAAAAATGCACAGGTTTCCCGTCAAGAGAATTTGGGACTTCTGCGAGGGGCGCGGACAAAAAACGCCCGCCTGTCCACGACAGGCGGGCGGTAGGGCAAAGCGGGGTGCGGCAGGCAGGGTCAGCCGGTCATGCCGCCGCCCACGTCCTTGCCAAGGTCGCAGGTGTAGACCCAGCGGACGGTGTCGCCGTCCTGCAGCTGGTAGCGGGAGCAGCCGTAGTTGGGGAACCAGTCGTTGACGGCGTACATCCAGCCGGACAGGCTGCCGGCGTCGAACTCGTACAGGTTGCCGATGCCCTCGATATAGGCGCTGTTGTACAGGGGCGTGAAGCTGGACTCCATATGGAGCTTGTTGTCGCGGCAGACGCGCTGCAGCACGTCGAAGGCGCTCTCCCCGGCGGAGAACGTCACCTGCGTCTCCGGCAGGAGCACGCCGTCGGCAGGCACCAGCGGGCGCTTGTTCTGGGACAGCTTGTCCATGTTGTCCAGCAGCGTGGCACAGGAGATGGAGACGGTGCAGGTATAGGTGGTGTTCCCGTCCACCTGCGCGTCCTCCGGCTCCACCGGCTGGGGCTTGCCCGCCGGGACGGGGTCGGTCTGGTAGGCGTCCTGCGCGGCGGCGGTCATGTCGAACAGGCGGGACTGGCCCCTGGTGAAGCGGTCGTAGGCGGCCAGCGCGTAGAAGCCCTGCTCCGTGGCCATATTGTCCGGGGCGGTCTGCTCGGCGATGTGGCGGAAGCCGCCGCCCTCCACGGCAAAGGCGCACAGGGCGTCCAGCACCGTGGCGCCGTCCTTGAGGAAGCGGCTGTCGGTGAGGGGGTCGATGCCCAGCGAGGTCAGGGCCACCAGCACCTGCGCCGCAGACTCGCAGTTCTCCGTGTCCCAGCTGACGAAGCCGCCGGTGGGCAGCTGGCTGTCGGACAGCATCTGCAGTGCGGCGTCCACCGCCGTCTGCACGGCGGCGTCCTCCGTGTAGGGGGCCAGCGCCGTCAGGGCCATGGCGGTGATGTCCACGTCCAGCGTGTCGCCCAGCAGCGTCCAGCCGCCGTCGGCGTAGCGGGAGGACAGCACCTCCGACACCAGCGCGGCGCGGGTCACGGGCGACGCGCCGCCGGCAGGGGCGGGATCGGGGTACGCGCCGCTGTCCAGCGCGATCAGCGCCCAGATGGGACCGTTGACGCCCTGACGGCGGAGATACTCCATGTCGCCCAGCCCCGCCGTCAGATCCACGCCGCCCACGTCGGCGGCGCTGTGTCCGGCGGCGGTGACACCCAGAATGGTGCGGGCGTTCTCCGTGGATTTGTTGGGGTTCAGGCGGTTCCCGTCCGCCTGCGCCGCGTAGGTCACGGCGGATTCGTAATAGACGGCGGCCGTCTCGCGGGACAGCAGTCCGGCGGCGCGCAGGCCCACCACCGCCCAATCACCGCCCACGGAGCCGGCGGCGGGCGTCTCCTGCGACAGCAGGTATTCCCCCGTCTGGCGGTAGGCGGTCTGCCACGGAGCCTCCTCCCCGCCGGACGGCGGCGCGCCGCAGGCGGTGAGCAGCAGGCTCAGCAGCAAAAGCAGGGGCAGCAGGGTTCGTTTCATGACGCGCATGGATGTTCCTCCTTACAGAAATTCCTTGTATTTCAGGCGCAGCTTCTCCCCCGGCTTCGCACGGCGCCACGTCCGCGTCCAGATCTGCTCCTTCAGAGCGAGGGCGCGGCGGCGCTGGGGCTCGCCCATGGGGACGGCGCTGAAGCGGGCCTGCTCCCACAGTGCGGCCACGGCGCGGTACTCCTCCCGCAGATCCTCGTCCAGATAGGGTGCGTAGGCGGCGGGGGCGCAGTTGGCGGCAGGCAGTCCGGCGGCGTGCAGCACGTCCATGGTGTAGCGGTAAATGGCGTCCACGGCGGCGGACACGTCGGGGGCGGCGAAGCGGGCCTTGCGGCGGGCAGTCCGGCGGCGCTGGCAGATGAGCCAGCCGGTGAACAGGCACATCGCCGCCGCAGCCAGTATACACGACAGAGTCAGCAGAATGGTCAGGCGGTGCTTGAGCCAGAACTCCCGGAGGGTCTGGGTCAGGTCGCTGTTCGGGGTGTCCGGCTCCTGGTTATCCTCCGTGTCCGGCGGGGCCTGTCCCACCAGGCCGGAGACGTTCTGGTAGCTCTCGGCCTGCTCCATGACGCTGAGGTAGGGCGGGGCCACCTCGAAGGGCAGCCAGCCTACGCCGTCCTGATAGTACTCCACCCATGTGTGGCCGCTCTGTCCGGTGAGGGTCAGGGGGCGGTTCGCCGCCATGGAGGCGGCATCGTCCTTCGTCACCAGAAAGCCCTCCACGCAGCGGGCGGGGATGCCGTAGTACCGGAACATCATGGCCGCTGCCGCCGCGTACTGGGCGTCGCCGCCGGTCTGGGCGCCGTCCAGAAAATACAGGATAGGGTCGGTACCGGCGGGGGGCGCGGCGGCCGCGTCCGTGTAGGAGGCGTAGGTGGTCAGGTAGAACAGGATGTTCTGCTTGGCGCGCTGGAGGTCGAAGTGGGTCTGACCCGGCTCCTTCTCCCAGCCGCTGAGCTTCTCCGTCAGGAAGCGGCGGATATCGTCGGGGACATCGGTATAGTGGTCGTAGGCAAAGCGGTTATAGGCGCTCTCCGCGTCCAGAAAAGCGGCGTTGGCCGTGGTGTCCTCCGCCAGAGACGCGCCGATGCGGCGGTATTTGGTGATGATGTTCCCGGCGGCGGTGAGGGTATACGTCCGCTGGCCCCGCAGGCCGGGGGCGGCGAGAGACGCCTCGCCCACGGCGTTTTCATCGGGCACAGGGGTATCATACCTCAATTCGTAGGGCGCGTAAAGATATTTTGAGGACGCACCGGTATTTTCCACCGTCACGGTATTGACGGTGTCCAGCAGCTCCGGCGCGGCGGCGCGGGCCGCCGCGGTCAGCTGGGTCAGGGGACGGAAGCCATCCTGATGCAGCCAGTAGAATGTGCCGGCGCTCTCCGCCAGAGACGCGCTGTCCAGCGGCGTCCAGCGGCCGCCGGCATACGTCTCGCCCACGAAGCCCCGCAGGTAGTAGGACGTGGGGGTGGTCATGGTGACGGTGAGCATGGGGGTGTCCGTCCGTGCGGGCGCGGCGGCGGTAAGGTCGCCTCCCGTCAGGCCGGCGGCGGTATTATCGCCATAGCGCAGGGTGTCCACACCGTCGGAAACGGCGATCCTGCCGCTGTCCAGCCACGCGGGGCGGGCGGCAGCGCCGTTCCAGCCGTCCAGCAGCGTGACGGCCAGCAGCACAACGGCAGCGGCGCGGCACCAGACGCGCAGGGCGGCGCTCCCCTCCCTGCCAAAGGCCAGCAGGTACAGGAACAGCAGGGTCAGCGCGGCCAGCGCCATCCACCACAGGGGGGCGGCGGGTGCCAGCACCACGGCGGCCGCAGCCAGCGGCAGCGCCGTCAGGCACAGGGACAGCAGCCGGGGACGCAGGGTGCAGCGGGCGCTCCACAGTCCCCAGAGGGCGGACAGCACCGCCAGCAGCGCCGTCAGGGCCCTGTCGTCCTGCGGCGCGGTGTAGGCGGGGGAGATCCGGGGAAACACCTGCTGCCAGGTGTGCAGCGCGGCGTTGACCAGCGCGGCAAGGCCGCCGGGGAGGGCTGTCCCCAGCACCGGCAGCGCGGCGGCGCACAGCCCCGCCCAGCAGAGGTACGGGAGCCACGGACGGCGGCCTCCGGACAGGGCCGCCGCGGAGCCGGTGGACAGTACGGCGGTCAGCAGCGGCAGCCACAGCGGCGCGGTGAGGCCGAGAAGGCCCGCCAGCAGTACGGGAAAGGATGCCGCCAGCAGGGCGGCGGGTACGATACGGCGAAAAACGTCAGAGCGCAAGGGTCAGTCCCTCCTTTCCCGACAGCGCCGCCGGGGTGACGGTGCAGAACGTCATGGAAGCGGACGGCTCCCCGGCGGGGCGCAGCGTCAGCACCAGCATGTGGGCGGCATCGGCGGCGCGGCAGCCGGCCAGACGGGCGGGCACGTCCTGGTCATCCACCTCCGTTTCGGCGGAGAGGATGTCGGGCATGGCCGCCGTCAGCTCGTCCATGGAGGAAACGGCGCGGAAGGCCAGCTCGCCGCCGGGGCGATCCAGCCACGCCACCCGATGGGCAAAGCCCTGACGGCACAGGGCGGCGGAGACGGAGATCACCGCCTCGCCCAGCGCTTCCCGCTCCGCCGGGGCGGGCGGCGCGGCGGCGGAGTTGTCCAGCACCAGCAGCAGCGTGTCATCCACCGGCAGGCCCAGCTGGCGCACCATCAGGCCGCCCGTCTTTTCCGACAGCTTCCAGTGGATGCTGCGCAGGCGGTCGCCGGCCTGATATTCCCGCAGGCCCAACGTCTCGCTGGGGTCGTCGCCGGGGCGGGTCATGGAATACTCCGCGCTGTCCGCGTCCGGCATGCAGCGCTCCGACAGGGACAGGGTGACGGGGTACAGCTCCGGCAGCACCAGCGCCGAGGCGGCGAGGGATACGGACTGCTTCGCACCCCACAGGCCGAAGATGTCAAGGGCCGTCAGGGTCTGCACCGTCAGCTCCAGCTTGCCGCAGCGGGGCGGCGCGAAGGACGCGGCGGCGCAGCCCTCCCCCCTGCCGGGAACGGCAAGGCGCAGGGTCTTTTCCCATTGCTCACCGGTGAGCAGGTTGCGGCAGCGCACCACGGCGCGCACCTGCGGCGCGGTGAAAAGGCCGGTGTTGGTCACGGTCAGCGTTACCGGCAGCTGGCCGCCCTTCCGGCAGGACAGGGCGGCGGTGAGGGACGCCGACAGCCGCTTCCGGACGCGGCGGGCCAGCAGCACCTCCCCCAGCGCCAGCAGCAGGCTGCCCAGCAGGATGCCGCCGGATACATTGCCCGCGCCCAGCGCCCACGCCGCCAGCCACAGCAGCAGCCAGAGAAGAAACAGGATACGGTTCCGCGCCATGGTCAGATGCGGTCGGGGCGGGGCACCGCCGCCAGCAGCTCCGCCAGCACGTCGGCGGCGGAGGTTTCGGTGATGCGGGCCTTGGCGGAGAGGATGAGACGGTGGGCGCAGACATCGGAGAAGATGTAGGCCACATCGTCGGGCAGCACATAGTCGCGGCCCTCCATAAAGGCGCGGCTGCGGCACATGCGGCAGACGGCCAGCGCGCCGCGGGGGCTGACGCCCAGCGTCACCAGCGGGTGAGTGCGGCTGGCCTCGGCCAGATGGGTGATGTATGCCAGCAGGGCATCCGCCACATGGACGCTCCGGGCCTGCGCCTGCATCTCCAGCAGCGCGGCGGCGGAGGACACGGTGTCCACCGCGTCCAGCGGGTCGCCGGTGCGGCGGTCGCGGAGGATGTTGACCTGACTGGCAAAGTCGGGGTAGCCCATGGCAAGGCGGATCATGAAGCGATCCAGCTGGGCCTGGGGCAGCAGCTGGGTGCCGGCGGAGCCCACCGGGTTCTGGGTGGCGATGACCACGAAGGGGTCGGGCAGCGGGTGGGTGATGCCGTCCACCGTGACCTGACGCTCCTCCATGACCTCCAGCAGCGCCGACTGGGTCTTACTGGACGTGCGGTTGATCTCGTCGGCCAGCAGCAGGTTGGTCATCACCGCGCCGGGCTGGTAGGTGAACGTGCCGGTGTCCCGGCGGTACAGGGAAAAGCCCACGATATCCGAGGGCAGTACGTCGGGGGTGAACTGGATGCGGCCATATTGCAGACCCAGTGCGCGGCTGAAGGCCAGCGCCGTGGTGGTCTTGCCGGTGCCGGGCACGTCGTCCAGCAGCACATGGCCGCCGGAGAGGATCGTCATGAGGATCTTCTCCAGCACGTCGTCCTTGCCTACAATGACCTTCCGCACCTCGTGCAGGATACTATCTACGCCGGTATGCATCATCGTTTCTCCTTTACCATTCTCTGTAGTAGTTGCCGCTGGATTCGCCGTAGGCCCCGCCGGAGCCATCGTAGGCCCCGATGTCCTTGCCCATGGCCAGCGTGAAGCGGACGCGCAGCACCGCGCCGTCCTGCGGCGCGTAGGACGCCATGCTGATGCCGGGATAGCTGCCGTTGACGGAGAACATCCAGCCAGACCAGCGGTAAAAGTCAAATTCACCCAGACGATCCTCCGACGCCGGGGACGGCTCGTAGCCCACGCCCTGCGCGTCCATGCCGTCGGCCACGATGAGCTCCATCAGCTCCGGGTCGATGCTGTAGCCGGTGCAGATGCCGGGGCCGCAGATGGCGGACAGGTACTCGCCCCGCTCCACATCGGCGGTGTAGCCGTACTGGGCCAGCGCCTGCTCCAGAATGGTAAGGGCGTCGGTGCCGCCGGGGACGGTGACAGCAGCGTAGGGCACCAGCGTACCGAGGCCCACGGTGGTGGCCTCCACGCTGACGGTGACGGTGATCTGCCCCGCCTCGTAGTACACCGTCCACGTCCGGGAGGCGCTGACGCCGTCGTTATCCACGGCAGTGACGGTGATGGTGTTGGCCCCCTCGTACAGCAGGTAGGCATCGTAGCCGAACAGGCTGCCGGTCTGGGAGGTGGGGGCGGGGATAACGGTGCCGTTGACGGCAACGGTGAAGTTGTTGCTGTAAAGCTGCTCGCCCTGCCCGCTGCGGCCCTCCACCAGCAGGAGGACAGCGGGGTTCTTCAGCACAAGGCCGTCCGTCAGGCCCATGGTCGTACCGTCGGCTTCGATCTGGGCGGAGATGGTGGGCCGCAGGCCCTCCTCCCCGCCGCCGGTGCGGCGGAAGCGCAGGACGTAGCTGTATTCACGGGACGCGCCGTCGGAATCGGTGTAGTACAGCGTCAGCGTCACGGGGGCGCGGGGGTCGAGGGTCACGGCATAGCCGCCGTCGGCCCCGGGGGAGAGACGGCGCCCGTCCAGACGCAGCTCTTCCAGCGTCTCAAGGCCGGTGACGCCCTCCACGGACACCCAGACACGGGCGTTTTCGCTGCCGCCCTCCACCGTAACGGTTTCGGAGCCGCCGGAGGGGGTGTCCGCCGTGATAGTGCGGGTCTGGCCGTCTGAAAACAGGGTGTCGATGCGGAAGGACGGGGCGGTGTAGGTGACGGTGTACGACTCCGTCAAGCCGATGCGGCCCCCGGCCTCCACGGTGATGTCGTTGGCACCGGCGCGCAGCTGGGCGGTATAGAGGTCGCCGCTGCCGGTGACGGTGCTGCCGTTGACACGGACGGTCTGCACAGGCTGCTGCGTATCGTCCTGCACGGCCACGGCGCGGAACGTCAGCGTCCGTTCGGTGACGGCAAGGCCACTGAGGGAGACGCCGTCCGAGGCGCGCTGGACGATGAGCACCCACTGGCCGTCCAGATAGTACAGGGTATAGGTATGGGAGGCGGTGACGGTGCGGTCAGCCGTCCGGTACTGGGCGGTGACGGTGACGGTATTGGCGCCGCCGGTGAGGGTCAGCGTGCCGCCGGAGGTATTGGCGGCGTAGTCCGTAACGCTGCCGTTGACGGACACGGACAGGCCCAGCACCTGCGCCTCCGGCTTCAGGTGGCGGATGGTGAAGGGGTAGGCGGCGTCCGTGACGCGGTCGCCGTCCACGATGGAGGTGGTGAACCATGCGTCCCCCTCCTCCGTCTGGCCGCCGCCATCGCCGTCCGTCCGGCTGTCCGTCTCGCGGCTGGGAAGCTGGCCGCCGGAGCCGCCGCCCCGATCCGTGATATCCTGAAAGTCCTCCAGACCATCGGCGGTGTCGGCGGGGGCGTCCTCGGCAGGGGTATCCTCCTGCGGGGTATCGGCGGGCTGCGGGGCGGCGGCGCCGTCGGCGAGAGAGACATCCGAGGCGGTCAGCGCCGCGCCGTCGTACAGCAGCTCCCCCTCGGTGATGAGGGTGCGGGAGGCGGGCTGCACCTCCGGCTGGGGCGGGGCGGCGGGCTGCAGCCCCGCGGCCAGCCATACGGCGGCCAGCACCAGCGCCAGTGCCGCTGTCAGTCCCAGCGCACGCGGTATCCATTTTTTCATGAGTACCACTCCTTACTGTTGTCCGCACGCCTTCTGGCGGCACGGCGGGCTCCGGCGAACCATGTGCCGGTGAACAGGATGACGCAGAAGCAGGCGGCAACGCCCAGCGACATCCAGACAAGGCTCCAGTCAAAGGGGCGCGGCGCAGATGCCGACGGAGACGGCGCGGGGGCCGGTTCCTCCGTGGCAGGGGTATCTGCGGGCCGGGACGCCAGCTCCTGCCAGCGCGTCCAGCCCGTCTGCAAAAGGGTGAGCATGGCGGGGGAAACCAGAATTTTCTGGGCGGCGGTCAGGGCGTCGTAGGCCGTCTGCGCCCGCTGCAGGGCGGCAAGGCTGTCCGCCGTCACCGTGCCGATGGCGGCGATGAGCCCCTCCACCTGACGGGCGGCGGCCAGATCCTTTTCAAACTGCTGGTAACGGGCCTGCGCCGCTTCCAGCTCCTCCAGATTGGGCACCAGCTCCTTCTGCACGTCGGAAAGGCGGTTATAATACGCCTGCGCACGGAGGATGGCCTTCTGATACAGGGCCGCGTCCTCGACGGTCAGCAGCTCCGGAACGGGGCCGATGGCGGTGATGAGGGCTTCCGCCACGCCGGCGCAGTAGACATCCAGCGCGGCGGTCATGCCCTCGGCATCCACCGCGTCGTCCAGCGCCTGGCGGCCCGTTTCAGCCAGCTCAGTCAGCTCCGTCCAGAGGTCGCGGTAGGAGGTCTTGTCCTCCTCGCTCCACTGGGTCAGCTTTTCGATGTTCTGCTGGTACAGCGCCAGCATATTTTTGCGCTCCGGGAGACGGCCGTAGTACAGCAGCATGCCCCGCTGGGCATCGGTCAGCGCAGCGGCGGCCGCTTCCGCCTGCGGAAGGCGCTCCGCCAGCTCCTTCATGGGGAGGCCGGCCAGCTTCAGCAGCAGGCAGTCCACCACACCGGCGGCAAAGGCATCCAGCACCGTGTCCGTCTCGTTGGCGGCGGTACAGGCCGTCAGCGCCGCGCGCTGCTTTTCGTACAGAGACAGCAAATCGGCGGCGATATGGGGGTGCGCCTTGCAGGCGTCCTGATAGCGCGCCGTCAGCTGCTTTTGGGCGGCGGCAACGGCCTGCGCCAGCAGCTCCGGCGAGGTCAGGCAGGCCATGGCCGCGTCATAAGCGGTGAGGATGGCGTCCGCCGACGCGGCGCTGCGGAGGGCGGCGGAGGTATCGGTCAGCAGCTGGGCAAACGTCTGCCGCTGGGCGGCGGAGACGTAGGGCTGCACATATTGGGCGTAGTAGTCCGCCAGATAGGCGATGACCGCTTCGCGGCCGCGGGACTCCAGCAGCTGCCAGTCGAACAGCGGATAGCCGCCGTTGAGCCCGCCGATACCGCGGACAAGGCCGGGAAACACGTCCGGCGTCAGGGTATCGCACTGGGCGACGCTGTCGCCCTGGCTGCTGCGCCAGCCCAGACGGGCCCGAGCCGCGCCGGTGAGCACCGTCAGGCCGTCACGGTAGCGGCCGTCCAGCGGGTAGCCCGCCAGCGAGCCGATGCGCTCCGTGGACGAGCCGGTGCGCAGAGGACCCGCGTTGTAGCAGTTCTGCACCACAAGGGCGCTGTTGCCGGTGTAGGAGGGGATGCTGGCGGCATAGTCGCCGCTCTCGCCGCCCAGAATACCGCCCACGATGGTGTGGCCGGAGACGGCGCCGGTGTTGTAGCAGCGATCGATGGTGATGCTGCCGGAGACGGCCAGTCCGGCGATGCCGCCGGTGCCGCCCCGGCGGAGCAGCGAGGCGGCGGTGTCGTTGGATACCGCGCCCTGATTGGCGCACTGGGTCACGGTGATGCTGCCGCCGTCCAGACGGCCCGCGATGCCGCCCACGCCGGCGGCGCGGCCGGCGGTGATCGTGCCGGTGTTGACGCAGCGTGCCAGCACGGCGTCGGACGTGACGCTGCCGGTGACGCCGCCCAGACCGCCCTGCCCGCTGCCGCCCGGATAGCGGCTGCCGGGAGCCATGGTGACGGTGATCGCTCCCTCATTGCGGCAGTCCGTCAGGCGGTGCGCATCGCCGGTGAGACGGCCCGCAAGGCCGCCCAGCGCGGCGGACTGGTTATCCGCGGCGTTGGTCAGGGAAACGGTGATCTCCACCTGCGAGACGCAGCGCTCCAGCGTGACGCCGCTGCCGAGGCCCACAAGGCCGCCGACACGGAGGGCGTCCGCCGCGCCGGTCATATCCACGCCGGTGAGGTCGATGCTGCCGGAAACGGTGATGTCGCGGAGCACGGCATGCTCCGCCGTACCGAACAGGCCCAGCGCGGTGCGGCCCGACAATTCGGTGACGCACAGGCCGGAGACGGTGTGTCCCTGCCCGTCCAGCGTGCCGGTGAAGGGCGCGGACGCGCCGATAACGGGCCACGGCTGATAGCCCAGGTCGATGTCCGCCGTCAGCACGGCGCAGAGTCCCTCCCCTGCCCCGCTGTTCACCGTCCGGGCCAGCCATGCCAGCTCCTGCGCGGCGGCGATACGGTAGGGGTCATCGGCAGTACCGGAGCCCTCCGGCTGCCGCAAGGAGACGCCGTCCCAGTCGCCGGTGCTGTCCAGCAGGCGCTGCAGGCGGGTGCAGGCGGCGGCGTAGGCCGTCTCCACATCGACGGCGGCGGCCTCCAGCGCGGCGCAGGGGCGGGTGTCGGTGGCGTAGACCACCTTCAGCCCGCGGCGCGGCGCACCCAGCACCTGCTCCGGCGTGCAGCCGCCGACGGCCTCGCCCCTTTGCAGCGTTTTCCAGTAGGGCATCGGGATGCCCGCAGCCCGCGCCCTTGCGGGGTCGAACCGCCCGGCGCGGGGCAGCGCAAGCACATAGCCGCAGCAGGGTACGCGGTGGTTCAGCGGGAACGGGGTGATTTTCAGCGTGTCTATGTGGAATGGTCCGTCTGCGACCTGCCAGCGCACCGGGTACGCCTGCGGCCCGGCCAGCGCCGTGACGGCCTGCGCCACAGGCTCGATGCCCTTGGGGCCGTAGATCATCAGCGGCTCGGTGCGGTTCAGGCTGCCCAAGGTCTGCAAAAGACCGGGCAGGCCCAGAATGTGGTCGCCGTGGTAGTGGGTCAGCAGCACCGCCGAAAGCCGATACGCGCTGACGCCGTACCGCCGCAGGCCGACCTGCGTGCCCTCGCCGCAGTCCAGCAGCACACTGCGCCCGCCCACCGTGACCGCGGCAGCGGCCAGTGCGCGGTCCGGCAGCGGCTGCGTGCCGCCCGTGCCCAGCAGGGTTACTTTCAGCATGTATGCACCTCTTTTCCAATACTTCCCCATTATCAAGCGTATTATAGCACAAATCGGGCGGGCGGTAAAGGGGCGGGTCGGAAGCCTTCCCCCTTGGGGGGAAGGTGCCCGAGGCCCCGACCGAGGGCGGATGAGGGGCGGGTTTGCGGTGGTCTCCCGTTTGTGGGATGCGACGGAAGCTTTGCCCTCATCAGCCGCCTGCGGGCGGCAGCTTCTCCCGAGGGAGAAGCCGAAAAAAGTTGAAACACTCTCCCCAATTTTGTCGTATAATCTTTATGAAAGGGGGCGACGCCCATGACAGAGCACGAGTTGGACACCCTGCTGCGGGACTACGGCGGCGCAGTGCGGTCCGTCTGCCGGGCCATTCTGCCAGGCCACCCGCAGGACGCCGAGGAGGCCGAGGCCGACACATTTTACAAGCTCTGGCGCGGGGCACACCTGCCCGCAGACGAGACCCATCGGCGGCGGCTGGTGGTGCAGGCGGCGCGGCAGTGCGCCATTGACCGCTACCGTGCGCTGCTGCGCCGGGGCGAGACGCTGCCGCTGGATGACCGCGACGACGCCGAGCTGGCCGTTGCGCTGGAAAGCGAGCTGGAAACCCGCGAGCTGATGGCGCAGGTCATGGCGCTGCCGCCGCCCGACGGGGAGCTTTTTCTGCGCAGGTACGTGTATGGCGAGACCGCGGCCCAGCTGGGCGTACATTTCAACATGCCTGCCGCAACGGTGCGCACCCGGCTGCACCGCGCACGGCTGGCACTGCAAAAGCTATTGAAGGAGGGCTGACCTATGACCGAACTGGAACGCTGGATGAACGACCACCCGCCGCTGGCAGACGCCCTGACGGCGGAAGAAACCGCAGCGCTGCGGGCAAAAGTGCTGGCGCGCCGTCCAAGGGTGCATGTTTTGCGGGGCTGGCGGCTGGCAGCCGCGGCGGCAGCACTCTGCTTAGTGGCCGCGGGCGCGGTGGTGCTGGGGCTTTTCCACCCCATGAGCGCCGCCAACGAGACGAACGCACTGGTGCAGAAATACGGCGAGGTGCTGGACGAACCGCTGACCGCCGAAATCAACGGCCACACGGTCAGTGTAAAGGCGCTGCTGCGCGGGCAGTACACATTACGGATATTGTACGATGTGGATAATGCGCGCGGAATGGAAGGCGATGATTTGGTGTGGGACACCGCGAATTTTACGCTGTACAAGCCCAAAGGCGCCAGCGAGCGGAAGTGGGACTACGGCGCAAGCAACGCCGATGTCGGGCCGATCAGCGGCTATGCCATCGGCCCGTGGGATGGCCGTTATGAAGCAAGCGAGAACGACACGCTGTCCTGCTTTGTGGATATACCTCTTTTGTACGAGAAAGGCAACAATCGAACACTGTATATCGGCGACCTGACAAACTATAGCGCCAAGGCAAGCGTAAAAATCACCCTGCCGGATGCGCCCCCAACACTGACAGTGGATGTGAAGAAAACCATCGCGCTGAAGGGTGGACACTGGTTCCATTATGATATGACCGACGAAGAAGCCGAGCAATATCCCGACGCAACGTTTGACATTCAAGAGGTTCGTATTGAACCGCTGGCGGTCAGCGTCATCGGCATGAATCACGGCAGTCTGCCGCTGGGCGGGACCTCGCGATACGATGTGCAGTCCCGCGTGAAGCTGTTCCGCGCCGACGGCACCGAGTTGACCTACGGCTGGGACGGGGAATTTTACAAGGGTTCCTATGGCCGCGAGAACAAAAATTCCGGACAGATGACCTTGCATGTTGACAGCTACGACATCCTCGACCCCGAGGCCGTGGCATGGGTCGAGATCGACGGGGAGAGGTTTGAGGTGGAGTGAACGCGGCAAAGCCCCTCCGGCCATCGCTGACGCTCGACCACCTACCCTGTAAGGGGCGGCTTGTTGCGCGGGCGAAGCCCCGAGAAAAAAGCCTCCCTTGTCAAAGGGAGGTGCCGAGCGCAAGCGAGGCGGAGGGATTCCCGGCCGCCTGCGGGTATGACGGCTTATCCGGCAAAGCCCGTCGAAATCCCCCAGTC